>Ga0079226_10004979_pt1 | contig 10159 bp, 8 predicted proteins | sample Poulit2014_FD_76345 | JGI IMG/M metagenome (GOLD analysis project Ga0079226, IMG submission 76345) | Agricultural soil microbial communities from Georgia to study Nitrogen management - Poultry litter 2014 | ecosystem: Environmental > Terrestrial > Soil > Agricultural land | place: USA: Georgia... | reverse complement strand
GTATCTGCCTTGCCGGTAGGCCATGCCATTAGTTGTTCCATTTCTTGTGTGGACAAAAAAGGAAACGCAAATTCACCGGTAGTCGGACCAGCATAGCTGGAGCCCAAAAAATAACCAGCCTCGTGAAATGCCACTTTATGTCCCTCCGCCCGCCGTCGGGTTCAGACAAAAATGATCTTTTAACGCTCCGGCTCCGTTCCTTTTACCACCAGAATTTATTGAGGTTGGGAAACTATTCCAAAGCACTGACTTTTCTTAGGCGGGATATATTTTTCTATTAAAAGCGACAGAGCCCACCGAATAATTTCTGTCTGACGAGTGGCGGCCTGCGGCCGTATTCAACGGCAATAGCTGTAGACCCCCTCGAGGAGTTAAATTATTCTTGGCTTTTTAGGAGCCTTTTGTGCCAAGACAAAAGGCGGAAATAAGCATAAGCACCTCCCTTCGGTTACGATAAATTGTGGTTAGTATGAGGTTCCGAAAATTTGAGTGCAACCGCCTGGGAAGTATTTAATGATCAAATTTATTTTAAAAAATCATCTCATACCGACGCTCTGCGGCGATGAAGGAACCAGAGAGAATAACGCTCAAACTTCTATTGCAAGCAATAAACACATTAACAATCAACCCTCCGTCATCTTGCAGCCCATGCGAGATCTCCCCGAGACCAAAACCGCTGATATATCGTTTGTTGATCAACAGCTCCTGCCTTTTCAATCATCTGTTGCCGGGCTCAAGTTGCAAACTTGAACGGGTTATGGGCGGGATTAGCGCAGGCAACGCTCATATTTCTGGCAGGTTTTATCTCTTGCCATGGCTTCGTGGTAAGGAGGAAGACACAGGGTTTAATTGTACCGGTTATCGTCTATCACCGCGGTAGCCTGCAATTTTTAATAATATTTCTGCTAAAAACGTCCTTTTGCCCATCGCAAATAATTCGTATTATTAGCAGCTGAAGAATGGAATTGACAACGAACGACCTCCGTAATGGGCAGGCCATTGACAATTGGCAGGTATCGGCAATATAAAATATAAATGACCTTTAAATTTGAAAAGCTGAAGGTAGGGCAACAGTCGCCCCAGATAATTGCCTCAATTCCAAAGGATAGTCTATTGATTATGCTGATGTTGTTAAGAAAGCAGTTTATTTTTTTAGGAGTTTAGATGTATAAAAAACACGACATTAAACGACTCACCAGCTAAATATCCCGGCATTTAATCATTTTAAAGACATGGCTGAATATAGTTTTGAAAAGCTTGATGTTTGGAAAAAGGTTAAGAACTTCACAAATGAGATTTATAAAGTGACTGCTCAATTTCCTTCTTCAGAGAAATTAGGACCTGTAAGTAAACTCAGACGAGCTTCAATTTCAGTGAGTTCAAATATAGCAGAAAGAACATCAAAGGTATCCGGTGCTGACCAGGGACGATTCTATAACACAGCACATAGCTCAGCAGTTAAAGTATTGAAACAACAGATTATGAGTCCTGAACTGGAGTTCATTGATGAAAAGTTTAGCTGTTGAGGAGCTTAGTCCGCTCAACGCTTTCAACGTTTGAACAACTAAACGTTAACAAAGTCACATTTATTTGACAAGCACTAACGAAAATACAGACCGTTCATCGAGAGCAGCGCTCATCACCGGCGGAGCGGGGGCATCCCGTGAAATGTCATAAATTAATAAATTCTACTGTAGACATGTACATGTATTAGAAAGTAAAAAGGATGGGAATTGGTATACTGGTTATGCTGAAAATTTACGATCACGATTTGAGCAGCATAATGCCGGTAAAGTACAATCAACAAAGCATAGAAAACCTTTTGGATTAATATATTTTGAAGGATGCAGAAACCAGCAAGATACCTTGCAGCGAGAAAAATATTTTAAAACCCATTATGTCAAAATGTTTATTCAGAAGTACCTCAAATCGTATTTCACAGGGCAGGGGAATGGGAATTGAAACTAATTATAAACTACTATAGAAGATGAAAGTATTAGTCACTGGAGGAGCGGGGTTCATCGGCTCGGCTGTGGTACGCTATCTTATCAATGAAACGGATAATACCGTCATCAACATTGACAAACTAACCTATGCCGGGCATCTGGAAAGTGTAGAACCAATTGCCGATTCCAGTCGCTATCATTTCGAGCAGGTCGATATCTGTAATACTGAGAAAGTGCAGCGCATCTTTGATGACTACCGGCCTGATAGCATTATTCATCTCGCTGCCGAATCTCACGTAGATCGCTCCATTGACGGTTCGGCCGAGTTTATCCGCACCAATATTGTGGGAACGCATAACCTGCTGAAAGTAAGCAAGGAGTATTATGAAGGCTTAGGTCACAATGAAAAGGAACGGTTCCGTTTTCTGCATGTTTCTACTGACGAAGTGTATGGCGAATTAGGGAAAGAAGGCTTTTTCAAAGAAACGACGTCATACGATCCGCGTTCGCCCTATTCGGCCAGCAAGGCTTCATCCGACCATTTGGCCCGTGCCTGGTTTCATACCTACAATTTCCCGGTCCTTATTACCAACTGCTCTAATAATTACGGGCCTTATCAGTTTCCTGAAAAGCTCATTCCGGTGGTGATCCTGAAAGCCCTGCAGGGGGCAGATATCCCGGTGTACGGAGACGGAACAAACGTACGCGACTGGCTGTATGTAGATGACCACGCCCGTGCCTTGTTGAACGTTTTGAAGGAGGGAAGCCTGGGTGAAACCTATAACATCGGCGGCCACAATGAAAAGAAAAATATTGACGTCGTAAAAACGATTTGTTCTATACTGGATGAGCTGCAACCCAAAGCGGATGGAAGCTACGAGGATCAAATTACCTTTGTTACCGATCGCCCTGGCCACGATTTCCGCTATGCCATTGATGCCACTAAAATAGAAGCAGAGCTGGGCTGGACCCCGGAGGGAACCTTCGAAAGCGGCATAGAAGCTACCATTAAGTGGTATCTGGAAAATATAGATTGGTGTGAAGCCGTAACGGAAAATAATTACCAGCTTGAAAGATTAGGAATTAAATAATGTCAAAAGTAAGAAGATCGAAAGTCCAGCGTTATTGACATTCGAAGTACGACCTCAGACCTTATGACCTATGTCCTTTAGGCCTTGAACCTTAGACCAAAACGGCTTTCAGCATTATGACCTTAGACAATATTATTTATGCCGATAATTAAGAAATTTGAAGAATATGATGGTCCAATTCATCAGCTCAATAAGATTATGAAAAGCTTAAGTTAAAGTTGGGGATTTAGATTGCGCTCAGGATTTACTCAATCTAAACCTTAACCCGATTATCTTTTAACGACATTTTATAGATCATAAATAAGAACACAAATTACTAATACCGGACAACACTGACTAACAAATCCGAACATAACGATCATCACGGAGCGCAAGGTGGGCCGCACTCACCCCATCCCCAAGGTTGTTATGGGCCGCCTCCTGAATATGGCTACCGGCCGGTAGAAGAAGACGAAATCGACCTGATCGAGCTCTTTCAGACTTTCTGGAAGGAGCGCATTCTTATCGTCAAGATTACAGGAGTATTTTTAGTACTGGGATTGCTTATTGCCCTCTTCAGTCCTGATGAGTTTTCCACCAGTGCCACGCTCATGCCGGAAACAGAATCTTCGCAGAGTACAGCCGGAAGCCTGTTAAATAAATATGGCAGTTTGCTGGGCATTAGCGGCGGTGTTAATGGTGCGGAAGGAAACATCCCGCCCAAGCTGTATCCCAATGTAGTGCAAAGTCTGCCCTTCCAAATAGAGCTGATGAATATTCCGGTACACTTTTCCGATGCTGACACTACGGTAACGCCCCATGTTTTTTTTACGGAAGTTAACTCCCCATCAGTGTTAGGTTATGCCAAGAAATATACTATCGGGCTTCCCGGACAAATATTTAAACTCTTTAAAGGAGAACAGCCGGGAGATGAAGCAGTGATTACCAAGGTGGAACGCGATTCGGTGCTGCGTCTTTCCAAAGAGCAGATGGAAACGGTTAAAACCATGCGACAGCGTTTGACGGCAAGTGTGGATGAGGAGACGGGCGTTATTACGCTGAACTCCGAATTCCCCGATCCACAGGCAGCGGCAGAAATCGGCCAGGCCGGCATCAAGCTGCTGAAGGAATATATGCGCAACTACCGTACCCGGAAGGCAACCAAAGACCTGGAATTTGTGGAGGAGCAGGTAGCTGAAGCAAAAAGGAATTTCGAGCAGGCGCAGCAGAATCTGGCGGAATTCCAGGACAGTAACCTGAATTTAGCAACGGCCAAAGCCGAAACCCGCCGCCAGCAGCTGCAGTCGCAGTATGATCTGGCCTTTAACCTTTATAACAATTTGAATAAGCATCTCCAACAGGCAAAGATGCAGGTGCAGGAACAGACGCCGGTCTTTTCGGTATTGCAGCCAGTGAGCGTGCCGCTGAATGATAATATGTCGGGACTCCTTGTTTTGATTGTCTCAGGCATATTGGGGGTGATTATTGCTCTCGGCTGGGTGTTGGTGAAGAGCTGGTGGAGCAGCATTCAACTTGATGTTGAAAGGGATGACTGATTATCCCCGGGGAACTATAATCGGGACTGGGCATCTGTCACCGTCTCAATTTGGTTTAAAACCAAGCGAGTACGAAATGTTCCGGACGTTTGCATTTGGTATAGAATTACTAAAAAGCTTCTCTTTAAAAAACCTTTAGACCCTGATCCCGTTTTTTCGGCCTCATGAAGTCCTGACGGGCAGGACCTAAAGGGAAAGAGCTTGTGTATTATATTTGGTGCTTATGGCAAAGGCCTTTTTGCGGGAAGGCCATGCCAGTGGGGCTGTTCCATTATTTGTGTGGACGCAAATCCGCCGGTAGTCGGACCAGCAGCGCTGGAACCCAAAAATTGATCGGCCCCGTGGAATGCCACTTAGTGGCCCTCCGCCCGCCGGCGGGTTCAGACAAAAATGATTTTTTAACGCTCTGGCTGCGTTCCCTTTCTCAGCAGAATTTATTGAGGCCGGAAGGGGTATAGAATAGACCTCCAACCATTTCCCTCTTGGAGCCGTGACCGCCTGCCGGCGGTAAGAGGGAGTAAGGGAGATTGATTCACGTTGGTTTCACTCAACCAGGAAGAATCGATCTCCTGCCGTCGCTCCGGGGCGAAGACGGAACCGGATGGAATAACCTCAAGCTTCTATTGCAAGCAATAACCGCATTCATAACTAACCCTCCGTCATCCCGCAGTCCTATACCGGATCTTTGGAGATTAAAACCGCTGATATAAATCGTTTGTTTATAAACGGTTCCTACTCCTGCCTGTCACCGAAAAGCGCTGGCTTTTCGTAGACCGGGGATATATTTTTTTCTATTAGAAGCGATTGAGCCCGCCGAATAATTTCTGTTTGACGAGAGGCGGCTTGCGGCCGTCTTCAACGGCAATAGCTTTAGACCGCCTCGAGGAGTTAAATTATTCTTGGCTTTTTACGAGCCTTTTGTGCCAAGACAAAAGGCGGAAATAAGCACGAGCATCTCCCTTCGGTTTTGACCAATTGTGGTAGTATGAGGCTCCGAAAACTTGAGTGCAGCCGCCGATGATAGATCTTACAATGCCAAGTGGTTCGGCGCATGTCTGTTTTAGACTGGAGCTTATGGCAAAGGCCTTTCTTGCCGGAAGGCCATGCCAGTGGGCTGTTCCATTATTTGTGTGGACGCAAATCCGCCGGTAGTCGGACCAGCATAGCTGGAACCTAAAAAGCCACCGGCTGAGAAAATCAGGACGGTCAGGCGCCGGAAGGGCTTCGGGCCGCGCATGTCCACGTGCTTCATAGTCTAAATGAAAAGAAAGCATCTTATCCCTGTTCATTTTTTCAGCCACGAAAAAACGAACACAAAAAAGTGGCCGGCGAGGAACCCTTTGCGCCCGGCCTCCGCTCGGGCAGCTAAAATCATTTAAACTCCTCACTGGGCTCGTCAGGCAGGAAATGATTTTTTAACGCATCCCTCGCTGTGGCCGCCCGGTCGCGCATGGTTCCAAGGCCGGAGGGGAGGTTTTAAATTTAATGGACATTCAAAATTTTAGAATAGCCCACAATACTAAAAGACCATTTCCTTATTCTTCTTTTTCGTCCGTGTATGTCATGAAAAGCCGCAGGTAGGGGGAGCGAATATTTCTCGACTCGCTTTTCATGACGGATTAACAAGATGTGGGTTTCATCTTTTTAAAACACCATAGAAAAAGCGCGCTTTCTTTACGCGCCCAAAGAAATGGGAAAACAACCGGCAAGGATTCATAGTTGTGTATACGGCACTTTTTTTACGATAGCCCAATGCTCTTAATTTAGAAGCCATAACCGCCGTGAAATAGATTTCTCGACTGTGTCCCGAAAACAATCGGGACTCCGCTCGAAATGACAGCGTTATTGGGACCTTATTCGGTGGTTGCTCGGGATTTAACCCCCCTCCCGCTTGGAAAACCTACCGAGTGTACTCCCCTCAAGGGGCGACTTCTTCTCTTATTGCTTATGACACACTCGAGTTATCTGATTCCTTATCTCTGCTGCGAAATCGGACCATTGGAAGCTCCGATTCCGTTTTTGTTGCCTTTATACTGATTGGATGGTTCCGAGGCATCGGGGCAGCCATCAATCGGGTATTTCTCTTCACTGGCACGAGTTGCAAACTCGCGCCAGTTGAGGGGATAAACTCGCGGCGGTAATGGTATTTTATTCACAATTATGTATATTACCCTTTGCAGAATCAATTTTGAGGATTATCCAAACTTGTTGAACAGGGGAACTTGGACCTACTTTCTTCTGAGGTCCTTTTATTTGAAGCCGAGCAGAACTCTCACCCAAGACGGTATCGGTTTGCGGTAAGCGTTTTTTCGTTGGCTTCTCATTTTGCCGAAAAGAATTCAAATGTTGATCAACACGCCTGGCAGTATGAGGGAAGCAGGTGTTCATCCTTTTGATGCTGTTCATTTGGCTTCTGCTGTGGCATACGACGCAGATATATTCTGAACAACGAACAATCAGTTGATCCGGCGGGGAAAGAAAACTGAAACCAAAAGCACCTACGCGCTTACACCTATTGAATTAACGGAAAAGATTGAATCATGACGTCCAATATTCGACCCTCGACAAACTAAATGATAAAGCATTTCAGCTACTCATGAATGAACTGGGTTTTGCTAACACTGTACGTTTTATTCAACAATTTACTACGGGTACAGGAAATTACGCTGAGCAACGCAAAGGGCTGCTTAAAGAATGGATGCTCAATGATGTGTTGGGAAAAGCAAGAATGCAGCGCAAGAACCCGGACGGGTATTCGGGTAGTTAGTAGGGTTTAAGGCATTTCTGGTTTGCTTGTTCCTTGGGGAAAGTTTGCGCCAGTTAAGTTTCCCACCTCACTGGGAGTGAATTGTCTTTTATTAAAATATCTCTTACCATATAAATATGAATGATACAACAAAAAATATTATTGAAGACGAACAACAGCTTCGCAGCATCATCCGCGAGGAGGTTGCCGCAGCTTTGGAACAAATTTTACACGATCCTGATAGGGGGAAAGAGCTGCGCGAGGAGTTTGCTGATCGACTGAAAGAGTCAAAGGCCCAGATCGAAGCCGGCGAAACAGTGCCATTTTCGGAGGTGAAAAAGAATATAGGTTGATGTGGGAAGGGGTATTCACTAAAAATGCACAAAAAGCCCTACTTAATTTAGATTATGCTATACAAGAACGCATTGAGCGAAAAATTGAGTGGCTTGTCAATAATTTTGAAGCTATTAAACCCCAGCGTTTAAGTGGCCAGCTTTCTCATCTTTATAAACTACGTGTAGGGGATTACCGGGTGATTTACAGTATAGATAGTGAAGAACATATAATCTATATCATGGATCTTGGCCATCGACGTGATATCTATAAATAAGCGAAGACCTGTTAGGTTTTGAAAACCTATCAAGTCTGGATGGCCTTCATCTATCTGGTTCCTTAGCTCTGCTGCGGAATCGGACCATTGGAAGTTCAGCTTCAGCTGCCACTTGTAAGGCAGGTATGTATCGAAAGAGTGCATCGGGCCGCGCATGTCCACGTGCTTCATAGTCTAAATGAAAAGAAAGCATCTTATCCCTGTTCATTTTTTCAGCCACGAAAAAACGAACCAAAAAAGTGGCCGGCGAGGAACCCTTTGCGCCCGGCCTCCGCTCGGGCAGCTAAAATCATTTAAACTCCTCACTGCGCTCGTCGGACAGGAAATGATTTTTAACGCATCCCTCGTTGCGGCCGCCCGGTCGCGCATGGTTCCAAGGCCGTAGGGCAGGGGAGGTTTTAAATTTATTGGACATCCAAAATGTTAGGATAGACCCACAGTACTCAAAGACCATTTCCCTATTCTCCTTTTTCGTTCGTGTATGTCATGAAAAGGCCCCTCGTCATTGTCCATCGTTTTAGTTAGAAGAAAAAGGACTGATAAGAGTAAGGGCGCTACCTTGGCTGTCTCGATAGATATTAAAGTCTGAGTCAATGGTAAAAATAGAAGCGTTATTTTCTGTTTCGTATAATTGCACCACATAAGCGTCGGCAAAAGAACATTGTACTTTGGCGTAGTTATTTATAAATGCAAAGATGCGTTTTTGAATATTATGCTCAAATATGGTTTTAACGATTAAATCACCACGGTCCATCAATTCAAACAATCCACTGGTATTCACACGGGTCCGCTGCATCAAAAATATCGTTTCCGATACAACCGATTCACAGGTTATTAAAGGTTCTTTTAATGTTGTTAGTTTCTTTTGGGCCCAATAATGATGTTCATCACTGCTGTTGAAAAGAGCAAATAAAGGACCAGTATCGATAATGACATTATTTCCCATATCCCTCCATATACTTTTCAGGATTGGATGATATATCGTTCAATCCATTACTACTTTGCCCAAACAGATCTTTATTGCGTTCATAAATTGAGCCGGGATCGCCCTGAAGCGGCTCATTTTGGATGGCTTTGTTTACCGCCTCCATAACCGCTTGTTTTTGGCTGGTTCCGTGGTGTTTAGCCAGGTCTTGTATTTTTTGTTTTTCAGCGGGTGTGAGCTTCATGCCGAACCATTTTATGTGCTTGTTTTTCGTACTCATAACTTACAATTTAAATTGATGTTGCTACTTTAATATAAATATATTGCAACCTGTTAACAAGTTGTATTGCGATACTGATGTTTTGCACTATACTTGTTAGTTGAATAAAATATACGAACCTGTTTTCCGGTTAAAAAGCAGCTGTAACATCGTTTATGTACTAAAAGACCATATTCTAATATATCATCTCACTAAATCCCCCTTTGAAGGGGGAAGCTCACGGTTCCGAGTATTTGGGATCGTGAGAAGGGGGATGTATACAGCGTCTATACCAATTTAAATATTATCCGAGGCATATATGAGCAAATTCACCTGCGGGTCTTAACCTGTAAATGCGTTATGCTTGTTTCTGTATTTCCTGAAAATTTCATGTTGCTTTTTAAAGTCATCGCCTTGTATTGTTGGGTGTTTTTATCTCGTTCTCAACCTCTGGTTGGGAACGTTACGTTGAAGCTCTGCTTCTATTTTATATCAATAACGCGCTTACTTCAACTTAGAAGTGGAGCTTCCGATATATGCTGTTCCAAGCAGGAGCTTGGGACGAAGATAGTTTCTGGTAGTAGGTTTATCACCGGTTGTCAGGTCGACCAAGAGCCGCGGTCGTCGGCTCGCGTGGAGACATCTCTTTCTTGTTGAGGTAGGCTGGTGCCCAAAATAAGGGAAGACCAGTGGTTTTAGAGTGACAGAGATTTCTCGGCTACGTCCCGAAAACAACCGTAACTCCGCTCGAAATGGCAGCGGGACGGAGATAAAAGAGGTAGGGAGGCAGGTTCTTGTAATAGGCGTAAATTCCTTACTTTTTCGTCCGTGTATGTCATGAAAAGCCGTGAGTAGGGGGAGCGAATATTTCTCGACTCGCTTTTCATGACGGTTTAACAAGATGTGGGTTTCATCTTTTTAAAACACCGTAGAAAAAGCGCGATTTCTTTACGATCCATTTCTTTGCGCGCCCAAAGAAATGGGCCAACAACCAGGGTGGGCTTATATTTATATATGTGGCACTTTTTTCCTCTGTCTCAAGCTCCT
>Ga0079226_10004978_pt1 | contig 10160 bp, 9 predicted proteins | sample Poulit2014_FD_76345 | JGI IMG/M metagenome (GOLD analysis project Ga0079226, IMG submission 76345) | Agricultural soil microbial communities from Georgia to study Nitrogen management - Poultry litter 2014 | ecosystem: Environmental > Terrestrial > Soil > Agricultural land | place: USA: Georgia... | reverse complement strand
TGTATCTTGTAAACTATATTCATTCAGTTACCTGACCCCGATAAAGACTTGTTCATAATTTCCATCGATATTATAACGATCTACATCGACATCGTGGAAATTATAATAGGTTCGAATGGTATCTCGTGAATTATATACTTCTAATAAAGGTAAGGTATCATTAATTCGAATATTATCAATCGTTTCCCCGTTTCTTTCCACCATCTCTTCATCAAGGGTCTCATTACCCGGATGGGATTTTTGTTCAATGTCACTCAGGCCGTAAGCTGTCCGAGTAAAATCACGATTATGCTCTAAATAAGGAATTTCCCTCGTAAATTCAGATGGAGAAACGATAAAGTTCTGAACAGCTAAAGAACCGAGCTGGCCGATAATTACAAGAGAAATATAGACTATAGGCACATACATGGCCACCTGAAGTCTACCCTTAAGCAGCGATACAATCATCACAATCGTACCAATCAGCGCCACTCCAGCAAGAACATAGGATTTGGGAATATTAAAGTATTCATCCGTAAAGCTTAAGCCATGGACAACACTTTCCTGAAAAGCATTGACCGAATTTGAAAACAGAGTTTCAAAGGGCGATAGTCCGTGTTGGAAGGCAATTAAAACCCCAATAATAGCAAGGGTAATTCCTATATGTATCTGTGCTGACCGACTCCTTTTGTACATATCAAAGACGGAATAAGAAACAATAACCACAAACAGGAAAAAGATTGCTAAGCTTAATAGGGTACCAATCACAAACTTCATAAAGGGCAGGATAAATACATAAAAAGATATGTCCATGCCAAAGTGTGGATCTGCTTGATTGAAAGCTTCATAGTTTAATAACTTCAACAATCTCTCCCAACCAATTCCCTTCACAATGGAATTTCCAATCAATCCTACAAATAAGGAAATCCCTGCAAAGGACCAAAGCATCTTCTTCTTTTCTAAAATAAAGCTTGGCAACTGTGAGCTATGAAAATACCCGACATAGGATTTTAAAATCCAGTACAAGGTTAGATAAGTCGCAAAGAAAAAGACTAAAAATCCACCGACACCTAAGGACACTTTAGTCCAAAAGATGGTTGTAAAAACATTTTCAAAACCTAGGGAATCCATCCAAATGTATTCCGTTAAAAATCGATAGGCAATAGTTCCTAAAATGAGTAATACAAGTAAGGGAACAAGTATAAAGGCCACCCTTTTAAAGTTTTTTTTCATTTTCTCAATTTGTTCCCGCGTAAGCGTGTTATCAAAATCCAAATAAAGTCACCCCTCAAATAATATCTTTCTTTTCCACTCCTCCTATTGTAGCACAGACCTACTCTTCTTCGGTCTTTTCCCGCCACATGGAGATTAACTCCCTCAATTCCTCTGTTGGAAGGCTAAGTGAATCGTAGGTGTCAAAATCCTCAAACAAGCCATCAAATAAATCCTCAATATAAGTCTTCTCCCCCTGAATCTGTAAGGAACAGCGATTCCCATTAATGATCAGCTCATCCTTTTCACCAGATAAGACCTGATCGATATCTTCTAAAATTCGGTAATTCATCATGGGGGCATCAGTCATTAAATACTCCCCTACAATATCATATTTGGCATCTTGGAAATTAATAACCCAAATACTTCTTTCATGTTCCCCATTTCGCACGAGAACTTCTCTTATTTCATACATCCTCAATCACTCCCTTAATAAACTGGAAAAGCAGAGATTATTTTATCCTTATTATCAAGATACATCCGAATCACCACTCCTGTATCCGTCAATCCTTCATAGGTATTCCCAGTAAGAAATTCCTTGCTATCATAGGCTTCATTGATTGAATCTATGACATCCTGGGCAGACCAGTCATCAGGGAAAAAGCTTGACCGTCCACGATTGGACTCCTTCTTAACTCCCTCTACGGAAACTTCCGCTTCAAATACACCGTGCTCGTTTTCATCTGTCCTCGTTCCCTGGATGATTTCACCCTTTTTCGAAGCTAAACCATCATAATGAAAACCAACTGCTTGCCCGCGACCATTTAATTCCCCTTCTAAAATATGCTCGATGGCGCCGGCCTTAAAATTCTCGGTACTTACCAGTTCCTCAATAGTGACTTCCTCCAGGTCTGATGATAGTTGCTCATCAAGAACATCGAGAATCAAATCACAGCCCGTCGTGAGTAATAATGTGCTCACTAAAGAGATAACGAATAATACTTTGTACAAATGTCTCATTTCCTTCTTTCCACCTTTTCCTTTTAAAAATAAGAAAAGCCCTATCTGCTGCGCAATACTTACAACAGATAAGGGCTCCAGATTAATTAATGATCATGTTATGAACTTTTTGGACCTCTTCTTCGGGGACAATGTAATAATAAATGCCGCCAATCATGGTTCCTGTACCTTGCATTTGATATTGTTCAACGTTTTTTCTCGCTGAAGAATATCCTGTGGCCAGCTTGGTCATGTCTGAGAAGTCTAAGCTTGTGTGCATATTATCACCGAGTATTTCAATCATATTACTGATACTTGTAACTGTTGCAAGGTTTGCACCCTTGTCAATGATTGCTTCGATGACTTGACGTTGGCGTTTCGCTCGGCCAAAGTCTCCTGCCGGGTCTTGCTTCCTCATTCGGACGTAGGCTAGTGCCTTGTCTCCGTCTAAATCATTTTGACCTACATTAAAGTCATACTTCTTATCGGACCAGGCAATATCGTTATTTACCGTGATCCCACCTAATTCGTCAATTAATTCTACTAGGCCTGTCATGTTCATATCGATATAATAATCCAGTTCAATTCCTAAGAAGTTTTCAACCGTGTCTACCGCCATCTTTTCCTTTCCGAAGGCGTAGGCGTGGTTAATCTTATCCTCTGTGCCTCTTCCAACAATTAGGGTCCGCGTATCTCGAGGGATACTAATTAATTGCATCTTATCCTCTTCAGGTCGCAGATTTAAAACAATTATCGTATCTGAACGCCCTGCTCCTCCCTCTTCTGCGTCAATTCCTAAGAGCAGAATATTGAGTTCTTCTTTTCCTTTAATTTTCTTCTTTGATATTTCTGAGTCGATTGAATCTATATCTGTATACATTTTTTCATTGACTGTTTTTCGAGCATCGTTATAAATAAGCCCTGCCCAAATACCGACAGCTAGGACGAGTAGACCAATAATAATGAGCGGAATATAAAGCCACTTACGTTTCTTTTTCTTTGCCGCTCGCATTTCACTGCGATTCATGCAGATTACCTCCAATTTTAAAACCATCTTCCGTCCTATTATACTCTTTATAAAAGGAGGATACAAGATTTATATCGACATTTTTCCACGATATTTCCCATCCTTTTCCCAGGCTTTTCATCCCTTTCTGCCAGGCTTCATCGGTTTATTTTATCAGGCAAAGATGATACCTTAAAACTAACTTACATTTGAGAGGATGTTATTCTTGAGCAAAAAGATTTTAAAAAATGATTGGTACCGGTATTTGCACCAGGAATTTACGGAGGAATACTATAAGTTATTAAGGGAGTTTTTGAAGGAGGAATACCAAAAAGAGACAGTCTATCCACCTATGCATGATATTTTCAAGGCCCTACACTTAACAGCTTTCAATGATGTCAAGGTCGTGATTCTTGGCCAGGATCCTTATCATGGACCCAAGCAGGCCCATGGTTTAAGTTTTTCCGTACAAGAGGGGGTAGTCAAACCACCTTCCCTAGCAAACATTTTCCAAGAGATGCAAAATGATTTAGATTGTGAAATACCTGACCATGGACATTTAGTAAACTGGGCCAAGCAAGGAGTCCTTCTTTTAAATACGGTTCTAACCGTGCGAGCAGGGGAAGCCCATTCTCATAAAGATAAGGGTTGGGAACAATTTACAGACCAAGTCATCCAATCCTTAAATGCCAAGGATCATCCTATCGTCTACATCCTTTGGGGCAGGGCTGCCCAGGCCAAGGAAGCTTTAATTGATACAAAAAAGCATCACCTCATTAAAGCACCCCACCCAAGCCCTTTATCCGCCTACCGGGGATTTTTCGGGAGTAAGCCCTTTTCAAAGGCCAATGACTTACTCCTTAAAGAAGGATTAGATCCAATTGATTGGGCTGATTTATAATCGGCCTTTCCAGCGGAGGATCAGCCTACGCATCATTGCGTAGAGACAAATTCCTAAAAGAGAACCTGAACTATCAATTAAAACGTCGCGCACTTCACCGCTTCTCCCGGGGATAAATAATTGATGAACTTCATCAGATATTGCATAGACTACAGTGAAAAGGAAGGAAGCAAGAAGGATTTTCACCGTTATCTCCCGGTTCACGACTAGCGCATGAAGGATAAAAACTCCAAGAATAAAGTAGGCGGTGAAATGGGCAAACTTCCGAACAGTAAAATGTAAAAGGTCTACATCAATACTAATAAAAGGTAGTAATCCCGATAATATACGATAGACGATATCGACAAGACCAGAACTTAATTCACTGGAGGCTCCACCGGCTTGATGGGAAAGGTAAAAAATTACTCCCATCCAGACAAGGACAAGCGTCCAGGCAATGATTTTATGTAAATGTGTTTTATCCATCAAATGACATCCTTACCTTAAGAATATCTTTATTTTACATGAAAAAGAAAAACTTGACTAGGAGACTAGTCAAGCTTCATTTATTCCTCTTCTACCCTTTCCCCATATACGATCAGACGATGGGTATTGGATCCATAGGGATGACAGGTAATTAATGAGGCCCGGTCCTGGCCTTCTACGATTCCAAGAGAGTCCGTTTCAAAGGGGCGAACAATATCGACATCATAAACCTTGTAAGCTAGTTTTCCTGAAACTGTATGCAAGTAAAAAACGTCTCCAGTTTCTACCTCATCCAAGTTCCTAAACATGGCCTTGGTCCACATTCCCCTATGACCGGCTAAAACCGTATGAGTATTCACACCTCCAAAGGGGAGGGATGAACCATCTACCTGGCCGACGCCTTGGGTAAGCTCGGTTTCTGTAGTGCCTATAAAGATTGGTATATTTAAATCTAGGGTTGGAACCTCTAGAGCACCTACCTTTTCACCAGGACCCGGAGAATCATCGCATTGTTCGTAATGATTCCGGTCAAAACCAAAGGTAAAAGGATCCTCTAAGCCTTCTTCATTTTTAAAAATAGCATCATTGCAGGATTGCACACCCGTCAACTGTTCTTCCTTTTCTGATTCCGATACTAATTTGAATTCTTCTTTCATCTCAACGACTTCATTAAACTGAGCACGCTTAGTTTGATACTGGGTCACATGGGGATAAAATAAGATCCCAAGCCCCAGAAGGAAAATCATAACGATTATAAACCGATTCACTCAGATCGCCTCCCTCTTCGAAGGTAATAAATAATAAAAGTTGAGGCAATAAGGGTCACAGCCACCGAAGAAATAATGACTGAATCCCTAGTTAAAATACTTTCTTTATCCTGAGCCATTCCAATTAAATTGGCTTCCTTTTTTACCGTATAATCACTCCGCTTTGAAACAAGTGAATCTTCATAAGGGACCCTCTCTCCTCGAACGAGAAGACGATGGGTATTGATCATATAAGGTTCGCAAGTAATTAAGGTTACATAGTCCTTTTCTTCATCAATATCTAACCAGTCTGTTTCCGTTGGAAGGACAACCTTAATATCATCTACTTGATAGGCCATGGTCTCTCCTAAAGAATGAATAAAAAATACATCCCCCTCCTCCACTTGATCCAAGTCTCGAAAAAGCTTAGTACTTGGAAGACCGCGATGGGCGGTAAGTGCGGAGTGGGTTCCATTTCCCCCAACAGGAAGAGAAGAGTTTGACATGTGTCCAATACCTTGGGTCAGTACCTTTTCACTTACTCCGTGATAAATAGGCAAATGGATATTAATATCTGGAATTTCAAGATGCCCCATCGTATCATCAATTTGCATCAAATTAAAATAACTTTTATTTTCTTCCACTTCGTCTTCCTCTCCTGAGAAAGGGTCGTGGATTGGAATACCATTGGCATGAATAGATTCATTGTACTCCCTGGCTTTATTCAATTGATTTAAGCGATCATCCTCTGTCATTCGGTCGAGCTCATGATCATAATTAGTCATGACCTCATAGTGATTTTGAGTCTTAAACCAATGACTGATAAAAGGATAAAAAAACAAAGAAAATCCAGCAACAAATATGAGTGAAATAATTAGCTTTCTTCCCATCGCAAGGAGTCACATCCTTTTTTCAAAAAGAGTAAAAGAGGGCGAAAGAATCTCGCCCTCACCAACTATCTTCTTAAGCCATTTGATTACGGCGTCTTACATATAAATAAACTGCTGAAGCCATGATGAGTAATCCTACAATTGTAAAGGGTACTGTACCAATTCCACCTGTTCTTGGTAAGTGCCAGTCACTCTTATAGTTATTTACTTCTACTGTTACATTTTGATTGTCACCATCGACTACAACCTCAATTGGATTACTTGGGAGGCTATATCCGTCTGGTGCTTTTGTTTCAACGATATAATAGGTTCCATAATCAACCTCTGCAAAGGTTAATTGACCGTTAGAATCTGTAGTTCCTGTTTGAACAACATTTCCATCTTCATCCCGTAATTCAAACTCTGCACCAGGTAATAAAACATTTTCATCGTCACCATCAAGCTTAATGACTGTAATATTTCCTGCTGTTGGCGTTAAAGGTACATCGTCAGATTCCTTCTCACCATCTTGACCATGCTGGTTTTCAAAGTCAATCACAGCCTTGTTATCGATGACTTCGTTTGGTTCGGCATCTTCGGCCACTAGGGCATCAAAGCTAATAGTTACCTGCTTAACTCCTACAAGTGCAGTAAAATCACTTACTGTCCATGTTAAGGTCTGGCCATTTTCCTCAAAGTCAAAGGCTCCTGGCACACTCACGTTAGAGCTTCCATCTACATAGGATAAACGAGGATCCAGTACATCTGTTACGACGAAGTGATTATAACTCGAAATATCTCCAGGCAAGTCAACGGTCAATGTATAGGTAACCGTTTCACCACGGTTTACTTCATCCTCATCGACTTCCTTATCGATATCTGGCTCGACATAGTTCATCGCATCTACATGAACAACCGTACCATGGTGCTCTCCAGCTTCATCAATGGAACCACTCTCTGTAATGGAGAACTCGATTCTTTGATCACCTAAGACATAGCCGTCTTGGGTTTCAACTTCCTGGAAGTAGTAGTCACCATAAAGTAAACCACTTACTTGAATGAGTCCCTCACTATTGGTTGTATATTCTCCCATGGAGCTTCCTTCATGGAAGAGTTCAAAAGTAACACCTTCAAGTAACTGCTCGGTATCTCCGTCGAACTTCCTTAATTCTACTGCTCCACGAATGATTTCGTTCTTTGGATAAATATGAACGTCATAGATTAGGTTTTCACCATCTGCAGTCGTCATTGGCAGGTCAACAACGATTTCTCCGTCATACATATTAACATGCGGAGGTGCATCAGTTTCTTCCACATTATAACGACCTAAAGGTAGATCATAAAAGGTATACTGTCCACTTGCATCAGTTACACCCGTAAAGACTTCACCATTTGATATTTCAGTCCATATATCTGTAGAAGGGTCAAAACTATGGGTTTGGGTAATCGTAAACTCTACACCCTCTAAAGGCTTTGCATCGCCAGGCACATTTTGCCCATCTTCACCGGTTCCTTCTTCCCCTTCTGCCCCATCAGCTTCTTGTTCATATTTATGAACGGTTAAGCTACCATGGGTCCTTTCTTCTTCAGCATCTGGTGCTGCCTGTGCTAATCCTGTTGGAAGAATCAAACTAAATAAAAGTAAGAATGCTAATAATTTATATACAAACTTAAATCTTTTCATCTATGAATACCTCCATTTTATATTGACTTCCTTTTTCTATGAATCAACCAAAAACCAAGAATAACTAATCCAATACCAGCACCATAAAATCCTAAAGTACCAATTCCACCAGTTTCTGGTATATCCCAACTAATCTCATCATTTATAATGGTTACCGTTTGATTTAAATCCTCTGCATTGATTGTAAAGCTAATCGGCTGGATTTTAATTTGGTAGCCTGCTGGGGCCTTCACTTCTGTTACTGTATACTCTCCCCAATCCAGGTCTTCAAATATAATTTCTCCTGAATCATCAGTAGTCATCTCAACTTCTACCATTCCGTCTTCACTTTCTAGTAAAAATGTTGCACCAGCTAACCTGTCACCTTCGTCATCTGTCTTAATAATTGTGATCGAACCTAGAATTTTCTCATAAATGTAAATGACTGTCTGTTCTTCATCCTTAAACTCTCCTGAAGGTGGTGCGCTTTGTGGGTCCATTTCTTTAAATACATAGCCTGTGAAATCCTTTTGATCTGTTGTGTAGGGATCACCGATATTACCTGTGAGAACTTCAGGGGATGTTAATAGATTCCCTTGTTCATCCACGTGTTTGACCGTAAGATCACCAGCAATCATATCCGTTTCCTTCACATATCCAAACCAGACTGTTACAAAAGGATTTGCCGCTTCTAAATCAACTACTGTTGGGTCATCTCCTACCCGAAGGACATACTCTAGAACAGGATTCGCATCGACATCATAGGATTGATTAAAGTATAAATCTTCTCCATACAAATCATCATAAAGCTGTTCCGCCTCTGCAGGGGATCCTACCACATTTCCGGAACTGTCAATGGGCTCATTATCGTTATTCACCCGATAACCCTTTTTCACAATCTTTCCAGTATCGATTTTCACTTCCGGAATTGGGAAGGGCTTGATTTGATCCTCATCCTCGTGATCTACATAATGTAAATCCGTCGGTTTATTCGTTGGATACAATACATTTCCTTCTGGATTCTCATCCCAATCAATAGTCACCTTATAAGTTAATGTATAGGTCTCTCCAAGCTTGAGCTCCCCGATATCCCAGCGAATCGTCTCATTTTGATCATCCCAAGTAACTGTTCCGTGAGAAGGTTCGAAATGCCCCCCATTGTAACTACCATCCATGACAAGGTTGAACTTCTCTCCAATTGGGTCAATGACATAGGAATCTGAAGCGACAGCCGATATTTGGGTCGATAATTCATCGAATATAGGCCCCATATCATCATCTCCACCCGCATAATAACCCTTGTTCTGGCTATTTTCTAAGGTGTAAATCGCATCCCGATCACTTCCTACCTCAAGCCCAACAGAATAAATATCAATCCCCGTATCGATAATGTTATGGGCTTCGGAAATGGTTGCGATACCGTTGGATGTTACATAATGACCATTTACTGTATACCGCTCATCACCGACACCAAACCATCCACCTGTAGGTAGATCATAGGCACTTCCACTTCCTAACCTTTGGTTATAATTAAAGTTATGAAGTCGGAAATTGTATTTATTGTTTGGCCAGGAATCACTATAGGCATTTCTTGCTCGATAACTATAGGTAGGTGCACCGTCACTTAACAAGACGATGGTCTTCATGTGGGCGTTACTGTTATTTAATAAATTACGAGCACTATTCAAACCCGCTTGAATATTTGTTCCTCCGTCATTCCCGCCCGTTACTCTGATTGCATCAATTGCGTTCTTTAAATTAGTGCGTCCTTCAAATCCCTGGAAATCCGTATATGGATCTGCATATGTTCCAAAGGGAACTAGGGCAATTCTTGTTGCAGAACCTTCAAATAATAAATTATCTACAAAAGCCTTAGCTGCATCTTTAGCCTTCTGCAATCTGCTCGCATACATACTGTTAGAACGGTCAAATACGAGAACAATATCAGAATCTTTAAAGGTCGCATCCGCCTCAATAGATAAGGTCACTTCCCACTCGGCATAATTACCGGTCGGCTCTGCCTCTTTGTCTAAATCAATAGTTACATCGTTCGCATTTGTAGGACGATTCTCTATACTAGGACGGTTTACAGGTGGCTGATTTGTCGGTTCTTCCTCATCGACATCGCCTTCTTGATTATCTCCTGCATCCTCATCCCCATCTTCTTTCTCTGTAGCATCATCATCCTCCCTTTGACCACCTTCTAGATTTCCTTCCTGATCAGAATCATTTTGATTAGAATCATTTTCTTCAGATTCATTTGATTCATTCTCATTCGATTCAATATCTCCCCCATTTTCTTCACCGTCATCTTCCGATT
>Ga0079226_10004977_pt1 | contig 10160 bp, 6 predicted proteins | sample Poulit2014_FD_76345 | JGI IMG/M metagenome (GOLD analysis project Ga0079226, IMG submission 76345) | Agricultural soil microbial communities from Georgia to study Nitrogen management - Poultry litter 2014 | ecosystem: Environmental > Terrestrial > Soil > Agricultural land | place: USA: Georgia... | reverse complement strand
TCTTTGATCATATCCCCTCCCCCTTGGTAAGGTGGCATCTTGTTCAGCAAAGTTTCTTTACCGTATAAAACGCCAATACCTGTAGGCCCATACATTTTATGCCCAGAAAAAGCTAAAAAATCAACATCCAGCTCTTGTACATCAATAGGGATATGCTGTATCGCTTGAGCTACATCCAAAAAAACAGGGATATCTTTCGCGTGCGCCAAATCAATCATCTTTTTAACAGGATTTATCGTACCCAAAGCATTGGAAACATAAGTAACACTAACTATTTTGGTTTTATCTGTGAGCAACTTAGCATACGCCTCCATATCCAATTCTCCACTGCTTGTCATAGGTATTACTTTCAGGGTTGCTCCCTTTTCTTCGCACAACAGTTGCCATGGAACAATATTGGAATGGTGTTCCATTTGTGAGATAATGACTTCATCCCCCCTATTGACAAAAGCTTTTCCAAAAGAATGCGCTAACAGGTTGATACTATCCGTAGTTCCTTTTGTGAAGATTATTTCATGTTCATGTTTGGCATGAATAAAAGATTGAACTTTTTTCCGGGTTGCTTCCACTGCGTCTGTTGCCGCCTGGCTCAGATGATGCACTCCTCTATGTACATTACTGTTTATTTTCGTATAATAATCTGTAATTTCATTTATTACAGATTGAGGTTTCTGAGTTGTTGCTCCATTATCCAAATAAATCAAAGGTCGATTATTCACCTTTTGATTAAGAATAGGAAAATCTTCTCTAATTTTATTTATATCGTTTATCATATGATCACAATTTCAAAGTACAAAACTACGATATAAATAAACAATTAAAGTCAGACTTTCGTATTAATCCCGAAAAAAAATAAGAGTTCAGCTCCCGGCTTCAGGTTAAAGTTGTCTGCAGTCGGGGATTGCAATAATATTCAGTATCTTTGCAGAATAATAAAGAATAGGCGTAAAATTCACTTTTTTGACAAGAATATGCCTTCATAATTGACAGAATTTTTATAATTCTTCTTGGGATTAAGCATATATTTGTATCACAAAAAAGCACTCGCTGACAGCAGAGGGATTCGCTGTTATTTTTTATTTAAAAGTATTAAAATTTCATTCAAATATTGAATACAATTCACATATAAATGAATAAAAAGGAAATGATTACAACAGATATATGTATAATTGGTGCCGGTCCGGTGGGACTTTTTGCTGTTTTTGAGGCCGGCCTGTTAAAAATGAGATGTCATTTAATTGACGCACTTCCTCAGGTAGGGGGACAGTTATCCGAAATTTATCCTAGAAAACCCATCTACGATATACCTGGATACCCGTCTATTGATGCGCAAGACCTGATTGATAAGCAGATGGAACAAATCGCCCCTTTTGCGCCTACTTTTTCCTTAGGCGAAAGAGTGGAAGGATTGAAAAAACAAGTAGACGGATCTTATCATGTAATCGGTTCGGAAGGAACAATGATCCATTGTCAAGTAGTGGTTATTGCAGGGGGCTTGGGCTGTTTTGAACCCAGAAAGCCAGCTTTGGAAAACTTAGACCGATACGAAGGAAAAAGCGTACATTATATGGTTAAGGATCCGGAAAAGTTTAGAGGTAAAAAAGTAGTCATCGCCGGTGGAGGAGATTCAGCTTTAGACTGGACTTTACATCTAAGCGAAATATCTTCAGAAGTAACCCTGGTGCACAGAAGCAGAAACTTCAGAGGAGCTCCGGATTCAGCAGAAAAAGTGTATAATCTGGCGAAAGAAGGGAAAATCAACCTTCTGTTAGCCCATAACTTAGTAAGCTTAAATGGGAATGGCACTCTTCAAAGCATTACGATGTCAAATAAAGATAGAGAAACAGTTTCTATAGGCACAGATTATTTAATTCCTCTTTACGGGCTTACCCCAAAATTGGGGCCTATCGCAGATTGGGGATTAAACATTGACAAAAATGCGGTTGAAGTAGATACTTTTGACTACTCTACTAATGTAGAACGTATATACGCCATAGGCGATATAAACACCTATCCGGGCAAATTGAAGCTCATACTTTGCGGATATCATGAAGCTGCACTAATGGCGCAAAGCGCATTCAAATATGTGCATCCTAATGAAAAACTGACGTTCAAATACACCACTGTAAATGGTGTTAATTCATTTTAAGCTAAAGTATGGAAAACAATCTCATTACTATTCATGTAGAGGATAGAGAAGGAGTAACTAAAGAGCTCGAAATACCTACAGATATAAATTTGAGCTTAATGGAAGTATTGAAAGGTTCAGGGTACGAAATATTGGCTACCTGCGGAGGTATAGCTCTTTGCGCTACTTGTCATGTGGAAGTATTGGATGGAGCTGATAACCTTCCCGAACCGGAAGACAATGAACTTGATATGTTAGACACCTTACCGGATGCGGATGATGACAGCAGATTGTCTTGTCAATTAAGGCTTACAGATGAAAATGATGGTTTAAAAATAAGAATACGCGGTAGTTTACAATGATAATGATGAGTTAGAATTAAGAGTAGAATTCACTTACTTTTCATAAAAAATTCAGTATTAATTACTGAATTTTTTAATTTTTCGCAAATAAATTTCAGGTATGACAACAAACAATAAGTGGCATGATTGGAATGACGGAAGCACACCGAAGGTAGTTATCTTAGGAGGCGGATTCGGAGGTGTAGAAGTGGCTCAAAAGCTAAAGAACAAAAATGTAGATATTTTGATGATTGATCGGCAAAATTTCCACACTTTCCAGCCACTCATGTATCAGGTTGCTACGGGGACATTAGCGTCAGACTCCATTTCTTTTCCGATCCGGAAGATGTTTAAATCTCAAGACAACTTTTATTTCCGGATGGCAGAAATACTTTCTATAGACTCAGAGAAAAAGATTGTTCATACCGATATAGCTGATTATCGCTATGACTATTTAGTCATAGCAACCGGAGCAACAACCAATTTTTTTGGGAACGAATTAGTAGAACGCTACTCGCTGCCCATGAAAAATGTGAAAGAAGCATTAAATATCCGGAGCTATGTTTTACAAAATCTGGAAGAAGCTGTTTTAGCCAAACACAAAGATGATCGCAGACGTTATTTAAACTTTGTGATAGTAGGCGGTGGCCCTACAGGAGTAGAGCTTTCAGGAGCTATTGCTGAAATCCAACTCCATATGTTAAAAAAAGATTACCCCGAACTTGACAGACACGAAATGAAAGTCTTTTTGATCGAAGGGCAAGATAAAGTTTTAGGAGCTTTATCCAAAAAATCATCGAAAAATGCTTTACGATACCTGAAAGATTTAAATATCGATGTACGGTTAAATGTACAGGTTACCGACTACGATGGCAATACTATCACTCTATCCGACGGCAAGCAAATTCCTACCAAAACCGTTATTTGGAGTGCAGGTGTAAAAGGTCAGGTACCGGGAGGTTTGGAAAAAAACGCTATCCAACGCGGAAACCGCATCAAAACTGATGAACAGTGCAGGGTTGAACATTATGAAAACACATATGCTATAGGAGATGCAGCCGCTTTTATTACAGAAAAAACTCCCAATGGGCTGCCAGGGGTTGCTCCTGTCGCCCAACAGCAAGGTGCGTATGTAGCCAAACAGATCCTTAAAAACATAGCCGGAAAGAAAGCCACAAAAGCTTTCGAATACATAGATAAAGGCTCCATGGCTACTGTAGGTAGAAACAGAGCTGTAGTAGATATGGGAAAGCTCCATTTCAAAGGCTTCTTCGCTTGGGCAATATGGATGTTCGTACATTTAATTTCTATCTTCGGATTTAGAAATAGAGTAGTGACATTTGTAAACTGGACGATAAAGTTTTTCACGAAAAACAGCGGTATCCGATTGATTATCAATAAATATGAAAGACCAGAACCTTTGAAAAAAAACTCAACAACCGACCTCAATGAATAACAAGTCTATTGCTAAGCAATTTAAATTATACAGCCAATTAATGGAGCTCAATGCTGAAAATCCTTTCAGAATACGAGCGATAAGTAGTGCAGCCTTTAAAATAGATAAACTCCCAGTTTCTGCTTCAAAAGCGACAGTCGAAGAGTTGAGCTCCTATCCGGGAATTGGGAAAAGCACAGCTGAAAGGATCGTTTCAATAATAAAAACAGGCACTTTCAAAGAGTTAGAAGATCTCAAAGACAAAACACCACCTGGCGTTATTGAAATGCTGGATATCAAAGGAGTAGGCCCTAAAAAAATAAAATCTATATGGCAGGATTTGAGAATAGAAAGTATAGGAGAATTGCTGTACGCCTGTAATGAGAACAGGCTAAAAGACGCAAAAGGATTTGGAATAAAAAGCCAAGAGTCTATCAAAAACACTATAGAATTTATGCTCGAAAATAAAGGCTGGTTACTCTATGCGAAAGCAGAAATTATAGCCCAAGAGTTATATAATTTACTGGATAAATCAGTCGCACCCACAGGGAGATTGGAGTATACTGGAGATCTTCGGCGCAAAGCCGAAACATTGTGTTCTATTGATTTTTTGACAAATATACCTTTAGTAAAAATCGAAGAAAGCATTCTCACAAAAAACATTCCCCTTTCCATCACCGAGCAAAGCGAAAAACAAATTCTCGCTCAATATCACGGCTCTATCGATATAAAAATAATTTATTCCTCAGATGAAGACTTCGCACTTAATTGGATATACAGCACGGGAAGCAGTGATCACCTGCAAAAGCTCCCGCCCTCTCTCGCCTCTGCGGAAAGTGAAAAAGAAATCTATAAGAAAATGGGGTTAGCGTATATAGAACCTGAACTACGGGAAGGGCTTAATGAAGTAGTCTTGGCAAAAGAAAACCGTCTCCCTACCTTAATCAAGGTCAGCGATCTAAAAGGGAGTTTGCATAATCATACAACGTATAGCGATGGAGTGCATACAATAGAAGAAATGGCGCTTTACTCTAAAGAAAAGCTTAATTTAGAATATCTCGGTATCTGTGATCACTCCCAGACTGCTGTATATGCGGGGGGCCTAAGCAAACAAGATATAGAACGACAATGGGTAGAAATCGAAGACTTGAATGAGAAGTTAGCTCCCTTTAAAATCTTTAAAGGAATAGAATCAGATATTTTGGCGGATGGCAGTTTGGACTACCCCGATGATATTTTAGCAAAATTTGACTTAGTTGTCGCCTCCGTACATAGCGGATTGAGAATGGATAAGACCCGCGCTACTCAACGCTTGATCAAAGCTATTGAAAATCCGTATACTACGATCTTAGGACACCCTACCAGCCGTTTACTCCTCAGTAGACCGGGATACCCACTTGATTTTAAAAAAATCATAGAAGCATGTGCCGCCAATAATGTCGTTATCGAAATTAACGCAAATCCATTGCGTTTGGATTTAGATTGGCGATGGTATCACTATGCTGTAGAAAAAGGAGTTTTACTTTCTATTAATCCAGATGCCCATAAACAAGAAGGCTTATTAGATGTTCAATACGGCATTCATGTAGCAAGAAAAGGAGGTTTAGAAGCTAAAAACTGCCTCAATGCCATGAATTTGCAGGAAATAGAAACATTTTTACAAAATAAAAAAAGAAATGCCTAAAAACTTTACTTTCTTTTTTTGCCTTGTAGCCTGTTTGATTTTTAGCAACCTATCCTTTGCACAATTATTTAATAAAAAAGAGACTTTTAGCCGGGCAGATTTATTACGTGGGACTCTCTCCCCTTTGCGTACAGCTTATGAAATCGAAAAGTATAACATAGACATCGATATAGACCCGGAACAAAAAAGGATCAGCGGAAGCAATCGGTTCGAAATTATTGCTAAAGAAAATTTCAATCAGATACAGATTGACTTATTTGATAACTTGAATATCGATTCAATAAAATATCAAGATCAAAATTTATCCTTTAGCCGCGAGCATAATGCTGTGTTTATTGATTTTCCTGAAACAATTTTTAAAGGCTCCGAAGATTCATTTATAGTTTATTATTCAGGAAATCCCATCATAGCACAACAAGCGCCCTGGGATGGAGGTTTTGTATGGAGGGAAGACAACGATGGGCTTCCATGGATTGCCACTGCATGCCAAGGTTTGGGAGCAAGCTCCTGGTGGCCGACAAAAGACCATCAAAGTGCCAAAGCCAAAGAAGTAATTTTATCTGCTACAGTCCCAAAAGGGGTAATGAATGTATCGAACGGACGATTAATAGAAGAAACCCAACTACCGAACGGGAAATCAAAATCTACCTGGAAAGTAACCTACCCCATCAACAACTACAATATCGCTCTCAATATCGCTAATTACATGCATAGACGAGATAATTACGAGGGGGAGTCAGGTATCTTAGATATAGATTATTTTGTGCTGATACAAAACAAAGATGAATTATCCCATCTAAAAAAGAATGCGAAGCAAACCTTAGAAGCTTTTGAATACTGGTTTGGGCCCTACCCCTTTTACAATGATGGATATAAATTAGTAGAAACCCCTCATCTCGGTATGGAGCATCAAAGTGCTATAGCTTACGGAAATCAATTTCAAAATGGGTACCTCGGTAAAGATAGATCAGACACAGGATGGGGCATGAAGTGGGATTTTATCATTGTACATGAATCAGGGCATGAATGGTTTGGCAACAACATAACGGCTAAAGATATAGCAGATATGTGGATTCATGAGGCCTTTACGACTTACTCTGAATCACTATTCGTCGATTATTTTTACGGCAAAGAAGCTGGGCAGGAATACATCTACGGAACGAGAAAGAATATCCTTAACGACAAGCCCATTCAAGGCCCTTATGGGGTCAATACTGAAGGTTCGGGAGACATGTATATTAAAGGAAGTGTGATGCTCAATCAACTTAGAACTTTATTGGAAGACGATCAAAATTGGCGTAACTTACTGAGAAATCTTAACAAAGATTTCCGCTATTCGACTGTAGATTATGAAGATATAGTACAATATATAATTGATTATACTGGCTTAAATTTACGCCCCTTTTTTGAACAGTATATCAAAACCGCAGAAATCCCTACTTTAGAGATCCGAAAAGATCAAAATGGGAGTCTGAAAGGAAGATGGAAATCGTCCATAAAGAACTTTGCTATGCCTATACATCTGGGTAAGAATGAAGACACACTCAAGCTCGTATGGCTTACCGATAGTTTTCAGGAAATAAAAATAGCGGGGTTAAACAAAACAAATCTCAAAATAGATGAAAAAAACTACTATATACAAGTAGATATTTCATAATTTCATCAGAAATATTTTGCTGAAAAGAAAAACTATTATATATTTGCCGAGTCTCGGAGGAATTTTCCAGATCGGGATACTAATCAATACCTTGGGAAAAACAGGTCTTGATTTATAAAGAAGTGGTAAGAGACAGGCTCGATGACCCACTGGCAACCAGCAAAATATTGAAAAGGTGCCAATTCCTGTTCGGAGCAAAATCCGGAACATATAAATGTTAAAAAAGACTATGAATTCATCACAGTTTAAATATGCACAATCTACTTTAACAATACCGAAAAGCTGTTGTTGCAACTTCCTTTTGATGTGCATCATGCGAATGCTGTAGCCGTCTTTGATAATGCCGTAATTGTAACTCCATGCAGTTATCCGTTATCAAAAGTACCATGACGGCCAAAATTTTGTATGGAGTTTCTCTTTTTCATAAAATATAATTCTATTAAATTTCAAATAAAATGTCAGAAAAAAAACAACACTTCGAAACTTTACAGGTACATGCCGGTTTAGAACCAGATCCCACTACAGGCTCCCGCGCTTTACCTATCCATCAAACAACTTCTTTCGTCTTTAAAAATGCGAAACATGGAGCTGATCTTTTTGCGCTCAAAGAGTTTGGAAATATATACACTCGAATTATGAATCCGACTACGGACGTTTTCGAAAAAAGAATAGCTGCTTTAGAAGGAGGAGTTGCAGCCGTAGCAGTTTCTTCAGGTATGGCCGCTCAATTTTTGGCTATCACCAATATTGTGGAAAGTGGTGAAAACTTCATTTCAGGAGCAGATTTATACGGCGGTACGTATAATCAATTTGCCGTTTCTTTTAAAAGATTAGGGATTGAAGCAAGATTGGCGGAAAATTCAGATCCAGAAAAAATAGAGTCTTTAATTGATGACAAGACAAAAGCTATTTATTTGGAAACTATAGGGAATCCCAGCTATAATATTCCCGATTTTGAAAAAATAGCAGAAATATCAAAAAAATACGACTTACCTGTTATTGTGGATAATACTTTTGGCGCAGGAGGTTATTTATTTAAACCACTTGAGCATGGAGCGCATGTTGTTGTGGAGTCAGCTACCAAATGGATAGGCGGGCACGGCACAAGCATAGGCGGCGTAATAATCGATGGAGGAAATTACAACTGGGGAAATGGTAAATTTAAGCAATTTTCCGAACCTTCAGAAGGTTATCACGGTTTAATATTCTCAGATGTTTTCGGTGTTGACGGCCCTTTTGGCAATATTCAGTTTGCTATCCGTGCCCGCGTAGAAGGGCTTCGTGATTTTGGTCCAGCCATCTCCCCTTTCAACTCATTCTTATTGGCACAAGGGTTAGAAACATTGTCTTTACGGGTACAAAAGCATGTAGATAATGCATTGGAAATTGCAAAGTGGTTAGAAAATCACCCACAAGTAGAGAGTGTCAATTATCCGGGATTAGAAAACTCCCCGCACCATAAAAACGCTAAGAAATATTTGAAAAATGGATATGGCAGTGTGCTTTCTTTCTTCATTAAAGGCGAAGCAGATAAAGCCGATCAGTTTATTGATTCTCTTGAACTTATCAGCCACTTGGCCAATGTAGGAGATGCGAAAACATTAATCATTCACCCTGCTTCTACTACCCATCAACAATTAAGTATAGAAAGTCAGGAAAAAGCCGGGGTTTTTGTCGGGCAATTAAGGATTGCCGTGGGAATTGAACACCCGGACGATATAAAAGCAGATTTACAACAAGCTTTTGACAAAATAAAATAGCAAATAAAAAATAGATTTTTATTTTTTATACTGAATAAAATACGAAAAACACATTTATTTTCAGTATAATCCCCGTATATTCCACTGCTTCTTTGAGCAGCAGTGGAAATTCAAATTTCATCATATTTTTTTAAAACAATTTTAAGCATAAAAACAAAAACAACATATGGGCAAAAAACTTGTGATAGGAATGTTTGGCTTTGGAGTCGTAGGACAAGGTTTATATGATATCATAAAGACAAAAAACCTAAATCTCGAGATTAAAAAATTTGTTATCAAAAATCCGGCTAAAAAACGTTCTTTACCTTCAGATTTATTTACGACAGAAGAGGACGAAATCCTCAATGATTCGGAAATCAATACAGTAGTCGAGCTCATAGACGATGCAGATGCTGCATTCCGTATTGTAAAAAAAGCCCTGCGGGCAGGAAAAAATGTAGTGTCTGCCAACAAAAAAATGGTTGCACAAAACTTATCCGAACTCATTAAAATACAAGAAGAAACCGGCACTTCTTTTCTGTACGAAGGGGCTGTGTGTGGAAGTATTCCCATCATTCGAAATTTAGAAGAGTATTACGACAACGAATTGCTGCACTCAGTAAGTGGAGTTTTCAACGGTTCTTCCAATTATATTCTTTCTAAGATGTATAATGAGGATCAAGGCTATGAAGAGGCGCTGACTAAAGCACAGGAATTAGGCTTTGCTGAAACCGATCCAACTTTAGATGTGGGCGCTTTTGACCCGAAGTTCAAACTTGCTATTGTAGCCGCTCATGCTTATGGTATTTATATAGACCCGGATGATATTTTAAATTTAGGAATAGACAAACTGGACAGCAAAGACATCATCTTTGCGAAAGAAAAGGATTTAAAAATAAAACTCCTGCCTTATGCCAAAGAATTAGAAAATGGAAAGGTTGTGTTATATGTACTACCCAGATTCATTGACAATCAGCATATTTTGTTTAATGTAGAAAATGAAAACAATGGAGTTTTGGTAAAAGCTGCCTTTGCCGATGAGCAATTTTTCTATGGAAAGGGAGCAGGCGGCCATCCCACTGGATCTGCTGTATTATCTGACATTACAGCTCTGCGCCATGGATATAAATACGAATATAAAAAACATATAAACGATCGGGAAGCGACATATACTGC
>Ga0079226_10004975_pt1 | contig 10161 bp, 7 predicted proteins | sample Poulit2014_FD_76345 | JGI IMG/M metagenome (GOLD analysis project Ga0079226, IMG submission 76345) | Agricultural soil microbial communities from Georgia to study Nitrogen management - Poultry litter 2014 | ecosystem: Environmental > Terrestrial > Soil > Agricultural land | place: USA: Georgia... | reverse complement strand
TGACTTGCCGCTGCCGTTTAAACCGTAGAGCGTATCCTTGACCCAGACGAGCGCAAACGCATCGCCGCCGATACCGTTAGTCGTCGGTTCAACGACAGTGAGCGCTGCAGCAGTCGCAATCGCAGCATCGATGGCATTGCCGCCGTTCTGCATAATCGTAAGCCCGGCCTGAGCAGCTAAAGGCTGCGACGTGGCAACCATCCCCTTTTTAGCGACGACAGGATTGCGCTGTGAATGATAAGGATTGTAGAGCGTGTCGAAATTTTTCATTAAAATATCCCCTTTGTTATGTAGCGAATGTTTATATCAAGATTAGCACAGCGGGTTTGTCGCAACAATTTTTAGTCTGAATTTTGAGATAATAATAACTTGAATGTATGTCTTATTAAATACAAAGGGTGTGTAACAAATATTAAAATTAACATAATTTACCTGTTAGTGTGACAAAAACTCATATATATGAGTTAATTAACAGTAGAATTTCATCAATATGTATAGATACTTGATTAAGTATTTATATAATTGGTTCCTACAAATATTAAAATCTGGTGCTTTTAAATAAATAATTAGAATATTATGATTTAGCTATCGTTAATTTATATTTTTAAATTATATACTTGATTAAAATGTAAGCGCTAACTAAATTTATGGAGGTAATAGTATGGAAAATAACAACGTAAATGATAATACTTTAGCAAAAATTAATGATACAGTCGAACACCTTTGGAATGAGGAGCTACTGTTTCTTAAAACAATTGGAGCTTATAAAAGTACTCTCGGAAATGAAAGTGGTGTTCAAAACTTCATTAAACATTATTTAGATGACATGGGGCTCAAAACAACTTCATTTGATCCAGATCCAGAAAAGCTATCATCTTATAAAAATTTTGGTAAACCTGAATGGTCTTACGAAAATCGTCCAGTAGTTGTGGGAGAGTGGCATAATGATACTCAGAAAACCGGAAAAAGTTTAATTCTACAAGGACATATTGATGTTGTAAGTGCTGAACCAGAAGAAATGTGGGAATCTTCTCCATTTCAACCTTCTATTGTTGATGACAAAATGTATGGTCGGGGTTTAGCTGATATGAAAGGCGGAGTCACTGCAATGATTTTTGCAGTTAAGGCTTTAAAACAATCCGGAGTAAAACTTGGTGCCGATCTTCAAATCCAAACAGTGACGGAAGAGGAATGCACTGGAAATGGTGCTTTAGCTTTACTCGACAAAGGATTTACTGCTGACGGTGCCCTCATTCCTGAACCTACAGGATTAAAAGCTATGTATGGACAGTTAGGCGTTCTGTGGTTAAGAGTAAAAGTACAAGGCAGAGGGGCTCATGTTGAAAGTGCAGAGAAAGCACAAAGCGCTATCGAAAAAGCAATTTATTTAATTAAGTCTATGGAAGAATACAAAGAACATATTAATAATCAACCAAAACACCCGGTATATGAAAATCATCCTCATCCTCTAAATGTTAATATTGGAACAATTAAAGGAGGAGACTGGGCTTCTAATGTGCCTAACGAGTGTACTTTCGAAGCTCGTGTTGGTTTCTATCCCGATGTTGATCCCGAAAAAATTAAATCTGAAGTCGAAGAATGGCTTATACAAGCCTCAAAAAAAGATGATTTCCTTAAAGAAACATTACCAGAAATAACTTTCTTTGGATTTAATGCACCTGGTCACATTTCTTCTATCGAAACCGAATTGTACCAAAATTTAAATGAAGCTCATAAAGTTTCTACAGGCAAAGACCTTGAGTATCAGGCATTTACCGGCACAACAGATATGAGAGCTTTCGAAGAATTTGGGATTCCGTCAGTATGCTATGGACCTGGTGGTGAAAACCCTCATGGTATCAATGAATTTATAGATTTAAATACCTTAAAGAGTTCAACTAAAGCGATTGCAGCTTTTATATTGAATTGGTGTAAAGAGCAAAATAAAAACTAGATAACATCTAAAGGGGGTGGTGTTTTTTATGATTGACAATACTTCACAAAATATTTTAATAGTACTTCTTTTGCTGTATGGAATAGGTATTATTGCATATTCCTACTATTTTTATAGAAAAACAAAGACATATGACGGATACAGTATGGGCGGCAGAGCAATGCCCCTACTACCTATGATCCTAACGATAGTAGGAGGTGCGGTGGGAGGCTCTACTTTACTTGGTTTTATGACTGATGCTTACCAATTCGGTATGGGTCAGATATGGAATGTTATATCACTTGTATTAAGTGTAGTGATTTTCATTCTGATTTTCTTAAAGAAAATTAGAATAGCTGGGGATAAGTATAAACTTTCAACTGTAGGTGACTATGCTGCTATACGTTTTGGTAAGGCAGCGAGATACCCTACTTTCATTGGAAACTTGGCAGCAATTGCAGCCCTCGCCGGACTTCAATTTGTGGCTTTAGCAGGTGTACTCAATCTTATTTTCGGCTTGAATATAACAACAGGAATTATTATTTCATTTCTATTTTTAACTGTTAAGACATTTTTAGGTGGATTAACCGCAGTAATATGGACAGATGCCGTACAAGGTACTATTCAAACAATTGGTATAACTTCATTGTTCCTTTTTATTTACATATCTACGGGTGGATGGGAAAATATTGCAGACAATGTAAGTAATAGTAATATTATAGGCAGTATTAATCCAAGCGAGTTTTTAAATCCTTTTAATATTCCTTTAGGCGAAATACTTATTCCATTTCTAACTATTGGTGCTGCTATTCTAGTTAGACAGGATAACTGGCAAAGAGTTTGGGCAGCAAAAGATATGAACACAATTATAAAGGCAAACTGGTGGTCAATTGTTATTATCTTTTTCTCAGGAGTATTTATAATCGTTCTGGGTGTTATCGCAGCAACATCTTTAGGCATTAACACTAGCCAGCCAAACTTAATTTATTACGAAATAATTTTCGGACATTTACCATTTTGGTTTGGTGCAATTATGTTAATCACTTTAATGGCTACGATTCTATCGATTGCAGATACATTTATCATTTCTGGTTCGACGATGATAGTAAATGATTTAATAAAACCATTGATGAAACATCAAACTGATTCAAAATTGTTAGCTTACAGCAGGTCTATGGTCTTTGTAATGGGACTACTATCCATGATTTTGGCATTAGCTATACCTCGATTAGTCGAGTTATGGATGACAGGTTCAGCAATCCTGGTGTCTGGAATCTTAGCACCTATACTCTTAGGTTTATTATGGAAAAAACCGAATAATATTGCTGGTGTTGCTTCAATGTGGTCCGGTTTGATTGTAGCAATTTCATGGCAATTGCTGGGACATCCTTTCGGACTTCATCCTGTTTTCTTAGGTCTGCCAATCTCAATAATAGTATTATTAGTACTAACTTTAATACCTGTAGAAAATAAAGAATATGAACTGGAATCAAATTAATTATCGAATATAATAATTAAGAGCAGTCCTCAATCAATAATAATGGTTACTGATCTTTGTGACTCTTATCCGGGTTCGTTTAAAACTTTAACAAATAAAAAAATCCATCAATTTATGATTGATGGATTTTTTATTTAATATTATAAATTTCCTATCGATAAATACTTCGTATCCAGATATGCTTCAATGCCTTCTATTCCGCCTTCTTTTCCAAGTCCGCTTTCCTTTAATCCACCAAATGGTGCATGCGCTGCGGATGGGGCACCGTCATTCCAGCCGATTACTCCGAAGTCCAGCTGATCTGATAAGTACAGTCCGGTTTTATAATCATTTGTGAAGTAATAAGCTGCAAGTCCGTATGGCAGACTGTTTGCCAGGTCGATTGCTTCATCGATATCAGAAAATGACTGAATAGGAATCAGCGGACCGAATGTTTCTTCATTCATAATTTTCATGTCTTGATTCGCATTTTTAATGACTGTTGGATTATAAAAATAAGTTCCTTTTTCATCATCTGTAATACCGTCACCGCCGCAAATGATATCTGCACCTAATTCTTTTGCATTCTCCGTCTGATCACTGACTTTGTCATATGCTTTTTTATTAATTAGCGGACCGACTTGCACACCTTCTTCTAATCCATTACCTACTTTCAGCTTAGCAACTTTAGCACTTAGCTTCTCTGAATACTCATCAACAATAGATTCGTGTACAAACAGTCTGTTCGCACAAATGCAAGTCTGACCTGCATTTCTAAACTTGGATGCGATTGTCTGATCGACAGCAATATCAATGTCAGCGTCATCGCAAATAATAATCGGTGCGTGACCACCCAGTTCCATAGACACGTGTTTCATTGTGTCCGCACTATTTTCAATCAGTGATTTACCTACTTGAGTGGAACCAGTAAATGTTATTTTTCTGACCAAAGGACTGTCTGTGAACACTTTGCCTATTTCACTTCCCGCCCCATTTACTGCTTTGAAAACATTTTTCGGTATTCCCGCTTCATAAGCGAGTTCAACGAGTCTCATTGTTGTCAGTGGCGTTTCTGCTGCCGGCTTAATGATGAATGAACATCCGGCTGCCAGTGCAGGTGCGACTTTACGTGTCAGCATTGCTGCCGGGAAGTTCCATGGTGTAATACCTGCAACCAGACCTACCGGCTGTTTTTTAATAATAATATTCTTATTCGATGAGTTAGCAGGAATTGTTCTGCCGTAAATACGTTTGGCTTCTTCTCCGTACCATTCTATGTAGGCATTGGCGTAAGCGACTTCACCCAATGCCTCTGCCAGCGGTTTCCCGCTTTCTTTTGTAATAATTTCTGCAAGTTCGTCTTTATGTTCATGAATTAAACGGAACCATTCTTTAATAATTCCCGAACGGTAGTGAGCATCCGTTTCTCTCCATTCTTTAAAACCTTGATGACAGTCTTCGATTGCACTATTTACTTCTTCTTTAGTATTTACCTTTAAAGACTCAATGACTTGTCCTGTGGCGGGATTTTTAATATCAAAAGTTTCTGTCATGATTAGTTACCTGCCTTTTCAAATGACTCAGCAAGAATGCTGAAACCCTTGTCCAGCTCATCATCAGTAATAACCAATGGCATCAGGAATCTGATAACGTTCCCATAAATACCGGCAGATAATAAAATCAAACCGTTATCGTTGGCGTACTTCGTAATCTGACCAATCAGTTCTTTGTTCGGTGAATTTTCTTTGTCATCATTTATAATCTCAACTGCAACCATCGCACCAAGACGTCTCACTTCACCGATAAACGAATACTGTTCTCCATGCTTTTTCAATACGTTTTCAAGTTTTTGACCGATATTTTCTGCCTTGTCACAAAGATTTTCTTCTTTCACTATATCAATGACTGTCAATGCCGCTGCACATGCTACAGGGTTACCTGCAAATGTTCCGCCAAGTTCGCCGGGCTCTGCAGCATCCAGTATTTCCGACTTGCCAACTACTCCGCTGAGCGGTAATCCTGCTGCCATAGATTTAGATACTGTCATTAAGTCAGGCTCAATATCGAAGTGTTCTGATGCAAACATTTTACCAGTACGGCCGAATCCTGTCTGAATTTCATCAGCAACAAAAACAATTCCGTTTTCTTTACAGAGCTTCACCACCGCTTCAACAAAACGTTTAGGAGGAACGATAAATCCACCTTCACCCTGAATCGGTTCCATAACCACGCAGGCGACATTTTCTGGAGCAACAGTTTCTATAAAGAAGTCATGAAACTCTTTAATAGACTGATCAATATATTCTTCTTCTGTTAATGCCGGATGTTTACGGTATAAATACGGGTATGGCGCAGCGTAGATATCAGAAGCAAACGGGCCGAATCCATTCTTGTACGGCTTTACTTTACTCGTCATACTCATTGTTAAATTCGTACGTCCGTGATAACCGCGCTTGAATGAAACCACTGCATTTCTGCCTGTATATTTTCGTGACATTTTAACAGCATTCTCTACTGCTTCTGCTCCTGAGTTAAACAGAATCGCTTTCTTATCAAAATCACCTGGTGTAATACCGCATAATTTTTCAGCAAGTTCAATGTAGCCATCATACATAATACAGTTGAAGCCCGGATGTAAAAACTTATCCACCTGATTTTTCACTGCTTCTGTAACTTTAGGATGAGTATGTCCCACGTTTTGTACCCCAATAGCTCCCGCAAAATCTATAAATTCATTACCTTCCGGATCAGTAATTGTTGCACTGTGTGCCTGACTCGCAATGCTTAAATTTCCGTTACTGACACCCCTCGCTACATATTTATTTCTTTTCTCCTGTAAATCCTTTGTTTTAGTCATTTTCATAAATCCCCTTTCATAATTGAATTATTAACTATTATGACAAACACTGGTATAATTAAAAGTACCAATAAAATGCAATTGTGGGGACCAGATTGTTATAAGGGGAATTCATTTATGTTAGAAATTATATTGTCTGATTCGAATAAAGCTACATATAAATACCGTCAGGTTTATGAGATTTTAAAAGAGAAAATTATCTCAGGACAACTGCCTAAAGATTACAAACTTCCTTCTAAAAGAGAACTCGCAAAAGATTTAAATATCAGTATAAATTCTGTTACAACAGCCTATGAACAATTAATTGCCGAAGGTTATGTCTATTCTTTAGAAAAAAAAGGCTACTACATTGTAGAATTGAATGCTTTTATGCAGGAAAATACAAATCGAAAAAAATTAAAAGAATCATTAATCGAAAGTAGAGATAAAAAGAGATACAACTATTCATTATCACACATGACGACGAACAGTCTACACTTCCCTCATAAAAAATGGATAAGTTATCAAAGACAGGTTATTAAAGAACATCAATATGAAATTTCACAGCTGAGTCATCCACAAGGACCATTAGAAGTCAGGAAAGCTATCCGAGATTTAGTGAAAATAACAAGGGGCATAAACTGTTATGCAGAACAGATAGTCATTGGCACCGGGACTCAGCCTCTAATTGATCAGCTTGTTGATTTGTTTAAATCAGATATTAAAGCCGGTATAGAAAACCCCGGCTATGCCAGAGTCAGGGATATGCTGATAGACAAAGGAATTAACGTAGTGGAAATACCTTTAGATAATAGAGGTGCAGATATAGACGCTGTTAAAAAAGAAAATCCTACTCTGCAATTTTTGACACCATCACATCAATTCCCTACTGGAATCATTATGCCAATATCAAGAAGAATAGATTTACTTAACTGGGCATCGGAAAAAGAAAACCGCTATATCGTCGAAGATGACTATGACAGCGAATTTAAATACGGCACTGATAATATTCCGTCACTGCATAGTTTGGATAAAGAAGAGAAAGTCATTTATATCGGAACTTTTTCTAAAACTATGCTGCCAAGTTTTAGAATGACTTATATGATATTACCGATAAATTTACTGGAACTGTATAAAGAAAAACACAAAAATTGGCTGCAGGGTAATAACAGTATTCAGTTATATACTCTAAAATATTTCATCGAATCCGGTGAATACAGCCGGCATGTTAAAAAGATGAATCTGCACTATGAACATAATAGAGAAACACTAATTAAATCTTTAAATAAACACTTTAAAAATAAAGTGGAAATCACAGATATCCATGCAGGCTTGCATTTTACTGCTAAATTTAAAACACAGAAATCGTATGATGAAATAAAAATGAGTGCAGAAAAATACTCGCTGGAACTATACGACATGAGAAGATTTTCCACAGACTATGTAAGTAATGATGACGAATGGAAAAAATATGTTTTGGGATTTGCCAACCTGGAGACTGAAGAAATTGATAATACAGTTAGAATACTTTATAAAGCAGTGTTTGAGTGAATTTTAAAAAATACGGTCTTACGGGTAAAATCCCGCAAGACCGTTTAACTATTTTATTGCTTTCAACACATCATACACATGCTCTTTAAATAGGTCTCTATCTACCTTTTCACACACTCTAACATTCGGTTCCTTACCTAACCGGCCATTGATATCAACCAGACTGTAGCCGCGTGTCAGTTCTCCTTTTGTTTCTACATCAACATAATACTTATTGGACTTCTCCATAATTCTTTCATCAGCTGCGATTGCAACGAGCAATGTATCAGGATGAGTCGTTCCATTCAGTTTATGTACTTCTTTATTAAACTTCTTCACTACTTTGTTCACGTCTTTAAAGAACTGTGAACCTGCGGTACCGAAACTTTCAATCTCAGTATGCTCTTCATCGAACATCAGAGAATAATCCGTACACATATCCCAGCCGACCATCGTCATTTCAATCCCTGACTGCAGCACTAGTTTGGCAGCCTCAGGATCAACGTAAAAATTGTACTCAGCAGCAGGCACTATATTGCCGAGCGCGTTGTTCGTTCCGCCCATAATATAAAGATGTTCGATTTTATCTGTGATACTTGGATCTTTTTTAATTGCCATAGCAATGTTAGTCAAAGGCGCAATAGCAAGAAGCGAAACTTCACCGGGATTGTCATTAATAGTATTGATGATAAAATCAATCGCATGGGTCGACTCAGCAGAACGCTCAGGTTTAGGGAAGAAAGAATCACCCATGCCATCACTACCGTGCACATCCTCAACAGTCGTATGCTCTTGTTCAGAGTTGCCGAAAATTGGACCCTCATATCCCGGATAGACAGGAATATTACTGTGACCCGCAATCTGTGTAGTATAAAGTGCATTGTCAATCTGCTGATTAAAATCAACGTTACCACCAGTGATTGTAATACCCAAAACGTCGAATTTATGTAGAGCAGTCAGAATTGCGATTGTGTCATCACCGGCGGTGTCTGTGTCTATGATTACTTTTTCCATATGTCCTCCTTGCAATCCTTATACAACGATAAAATTCATATTTATTTTAAAAAATTAGTTAAAATTATCGGAGTTTCTAGATTTATATTATTGATTTCTTTTTATCAATATTATCACAACATGTAGATCAAAATAATTTTAATCTGTTCTTTAAAAATCAGTAAGTTAGTAATGTATAGTATTTGGGATATAATAAAATATAAATACACTTGCTCTTAATTATTTCTGAGATTACTTTGCTATCAGTTACATCATGTATTTTTTAAAAGATTCTAAGTAAAGGATGAATTCAATGCATAGAAATAGTCACAATCTCCCAGAAAATTCTATTAATAATTTGGCATTATCATACTTGAATAAGGATAATGAAAAAATAATAGAAGTAACAGATCTTACCTTGACGGATCGAGACATGAAACTTTTTAATAGAGTACGAGAAATACATTCAAAATTTATTCAGATTAAAAACATGCACAGACTTGTAGAGGTGGACTATACAGCATTCAAAGATTTTATAAACTCAAAGAAGCATTCATATGGTGATGATTCAAAGTTTTATCTAGATTATTATCTAGTTCACATTTTATCCTCCGCAAAATTATTTACTAATTTTGTAGAGAATGTATTTAATGAAATATCTCAAAGTACTAATAATCATGATTTCTTTGATAATTATAAGAAATTACTTAGTTCAATATATGATGCCAGTTTTGCCTATAGATTCTGTTATCACCTAAGAAATTACACTCAACATAGGGGTAATATAGTTCATCAAGTTACCAGGCAGATTGACCCTAACAACAATCATACACTTGAAGCCAAAATTATAATCGATTATCTTATAAATTCAAATTACAATTGGAAAAAAGTAATTAAAGAAGATTTGGAAAGACGAAAATCTGAAATAGGTATTAATATAGAGAGTTTAATCACTAATTTTAAAAATGACTTAAATTATATATATCGACACTCGATGATTTTATTTCTTAAAGCATACAATGCTGAATTAAAACAATTAAAAGATGATTTAAGTAATTTATATGATACAAGAAAGAGTCCAATGCTAGCCAGTGTGAAAAAATCAGATTTTGAAAAACTTAAAAAAACTAAGGATGTTAATTTTTATAGTATTTCGCTACTTGATGGTGCTCATACGGTTGATAATATATATATTGAACTATCTAAGATTGGTATTGTCAAACTAGAAATTAATCATGATAAATGATCCGAAATTATTAGGTATTTATTTCAAGGAGCTTATATATGGAAGAGAAAAACGTAGAAATTTCAACTTATGAATTTAAGAGAACTTCAATTTCAGATTTAAGCAGTGCAAAGTTTAATAACTATCCTGTTGTTTACATACTTCAT
>Ga0079226_10004973_pt1 | contig 10163 bp, 10 predicted proteins | sample Poulit2014_FD_76345 | JGI IMG/M metagenome (GOLD analysis project Ga0079226, IMG submission 76345) | Agricultural soil microbial communities from Georgia to study Nitrogen management - Poultry litter 2014 | ecosystem: Environmental > Terrestrial > Soil > Agricultural land | place: USA: Georgia... | reverse complement strand
TTTCCATAGTTCCCAGACTCGGCGGCGTTCGGTCTCCGGCAGTCCAGGTCGTCCTAGTTTCACCATATTCCACCTCTACCAGAAGTTGACTAGGGGTGTTGCACTGACGGTTTGAGTCTAGAGCAGCCTTCTTCGCCAAGGAGCAGGGCTAAATGCCAAGCGTTAGATATGGCACGCACCCACGGCCGCGTCGCTGACGATGCCCTGCTACATTCCGACCACGGGAGTCAGTACACCTCGGCAGCCTTCACGGCTTACTGCACGGAAGCTGGGATGCTCCAATCGATGGGCCGCACCGGCGTGTGCTGGGATAATGCCGTGGCTGAGACATTTTTTGCCAGTCTGAAAACCAAATGTACCACCAGCATGTCTTTACTACCCGGCTCCGGGCACGCATGGCCGTGGCCGAATATGTCAAAGTATTTTACAACCGCCAACGACCGCATTCCAGCCTGGACTACCGCACCCCAGCCGGGGCTTGGACCGATCACGACGACCTCACCGCACAGACATCAGACCAAGCGGCCTAAACCGAAGAGAAAACCACAACGAGCTGTCCCAAAAACTTGATACAGCCCCTTGACGCATTAGCGAATCGAAGGTCTGTGTTTCTATTTCTCATCGAAACCTAAAAAAGACTGCGGCAGGATGATCGCAGACGCATCCTGCCGCCGTCTTTTTCAGCCAAGTCAATTCGGCCCACCTCGCCCTAAAGGCGAGGAACATGTGCTGAGTCGTTATCTAAAGCGTGCCAGGTCCGATCCATATACGCCAGGCTGCCTCGAGTGCCCTCGAGGCAGCCTGAGTCAAGATTGTGATCTGTAGCCTGACAAATAATTATCGTCGATCCGACAACATCCACCCGTCGCAGAACAGCGACTTTTAGCCACAGCTCAGCCTTTCTAAAGACGGGCTCCCCAGCCGACAAACGCGTCCAGGCCTGCATATCAGCGAAACGGTTAATACCGCTAGTGGCACCCAGCTGCGCTAGGTCTATTTCTTGGGCGCTCAAAAAATGTATGACCATTGACTGTGCCCTCTTTAAGGAGGGGCCGCTAGAGGAATGTCTTGAAACGGAGAACATCAATACCGGCGGATGCACACTCACCGATGTGACCGAAGTCGCAGTCAATGCTACCGGTCCATCACCCGGGTCAGCAGTAATTAATGCAACTCCGCCAGGATGCCAACGAAATGCTTCTCGAAATGCGTCGCTGATAGGCAACTTATCTATAGAGTCACATGTACGCTCTTCGGTTTTTTCGGGATCCGGCAGAAGAGTCGCTGTTCGGGAGAAATGGGAGAGGCTCATTTTTGAATCCTTCCAGACAGGAGTCGACAGGTGCGTCTTCCGAATACCACCAGCTCATCAAAGTGCATGACTTAGGCACCGTGATCTGCGGCAACGGTCTTTAAGAACGTGGAAGCGGCTTGACGCCAGTTAAGAGTCACATGGTGACTGATCACTTCGATATCACGCTTAGCGATGGATACAGGGTGTGATGGAGATCCGGCTTTAGAACCAATTATCGAGAATATCTTCTGAGCAGCTTGTAATGCTGTACGAGTAACATGCGCGTTTGCTAGATGATCTATAGAAACTTCCCGCGGGGAGGTTTCTATGCGCTCTGCAGCTCTTTGAGACGCTCTTCGGCTGCGATCTTCTACTAGTAGTTTGGCCATTTGCAGATCGCTGTAAGCTTGCGCAAATTCGGTGGCAACATAATCTTGGTCGATGAGTTTAATGGTTCCCCCGAGGGCATTTGCGACACGCGTGGATTTACCTGCCGTTGCAATAAAATGTTCTGCAGCGCCCAGTCCGGCACCTACCGCACAAGCTGCAAATGGAAAACGTCCATGAGAGGGCCAAGTCGCATACATGGCGTCGAAAGTAGGGTGGAGGCTCCGACGCTCCTTCAGCTTCTGCACTGTATCGCTAGTCTTCTGGACTCGACGATCTGGTACAAACACCTCATTCACGGACATTGTTCTACTACCGGTCCCGCGCATGCCGGTGGGGAACCAATCGTCAATTCGTTCTGCAGACTCGCTTGGCACCAGGAACATATGTCCTTCACCCTCGTCTCCGACTGGCGCATTAAAGACCAACCACTCCGAAAAATCGGAACCACTACAGAAACCCATTTTTGTCGTAAGCAAATAGCCGCCGTCAACGCGTTCCACAACCGCGTTTGGGTTGAGGTTGGTATTTCCAGCTAGGCTGGCATAACTATTTTCACCCCATATCTCTTCTTGGGTTTCCTCTGGAAAGGCCAAGATCGCCATGTTATCCGAACTTAGAATAGAGAATGTCCAGGCTGTAGACGCACACCCTTTAGCTAAGGTCATCGCAACTTTCGCATGTTCGTGTTCAGTCATTTCGAAGCCGCCGAATTTCTTGGGCTTCAGGATATGCAAAAACCCTGCTTCGAGTAACCGCCTATAGGTATCGTCATGGATTCGGCGGTTCTGGTCGACTTCGGCCGCTCTTTCGCGTAATAACGGCACTAAGTCTTCGGCCCGCTGAATCATGTCTTCCGGCGTTATTGAAGTCTGTTCTGGGATGCTGAAACTTGGTGAGATGGTAGTCATAATTAGAGTCCTTAGCGTTATTTTCTGAGAACAGAAGCCATCGTTCTCAATCGGTCCACTCATCTTGATTCGAAGAATTCGATGTTTAAATCGTCTCTCGGCGTCTATTGTTCGGTCAAACAGTTCTTTTGTGACAACAAAGTCGAATATACTGCGCAATAGATCACACTGGCTAACTATCGAGCAGACGGGGGTACTTTATGGAAGACCTCTTTCGAGATGGCGGCATCTCCTTAAGACAACTAACTCATTTTGTAGCTATTGCAGAAAACGGCACTATTGGTGGGGCGGCTGATGCTATGTTTATGTCGCGGTCGGCGATGGCCGCCTCTTTGACGGAGTTGGAACGCACGCTTGATGCGGACCTATGCGTTCGAAGACGCGCTCAAGGAATCACCTTGACACCAATCGGACGGATGGTGTTGGAACGAGCGCGGATCGTTCTTTCAGAAGTATCTGAACTGAAGCACTTAGTCCAAGGAAAAGGCGAACTAAACGGCCCTCTATCGCTGGGATGTTTCGTAACGCTAGGCCCAACGGTTCTCCCGGGGCTGCTCAACGAGTATGAATCTACTTACCCCCAAGTAGCGGTGAGCTTTACTGAGGGATCACAAGACGTTTTACATGATGGATTATTATCAGGCAAAATCGACCTGGCCTTGATGTATGACATGGGAGGACTTACTGGCTTAGAGTACGTGCAGATTGACGAACCTCGAGGCTACGCCCTCTTCGGCGCAGACCACCCGTTGGCAGAGTCAGACACTGTTACACTGGAGCAATTGGCCAAAGAACCACTGATTCTGTTTAGTCAACCACCAAGTGCCGACTATGCCATCTCAGCATTTTCTGCGCATGGGTTGACGCCAAATATTCGGCATCGCACCTATAGTTACGAGCTCACTCGCTCGATCGTTGCTAGAGGGCGCACCTATGGAATTCTGGTGCAAAAACCAACTAACAAAGCGAGCTACGAGGGCCTTCCCATTATTGAACGTCAAGTAACACCTCTTCTGCCGGCTGTCCCTGTCGTGCTTGCGTGGTCTCGAAAGAGCAGACTGTCTCCACGGGCGATGGCCATGGTCGAACTTGCAAATGAGTTATACCTGACTTGACCCACAGGACGGCCCGCTTTAAAAGCGGGGCCCGCATTGCTACATATCCCAACGAGCGCGTAGACAAACCCTGGACCCGCAGCCGCTGCCCCGATTCACAGCAAGCAGTGTTTGCTGACCCACCACAGGTAAGCCTGTAGTGGGACAAATCCCCTAAGATAGCGGCTGCTCAGTTATCTTGCAATTTCTGCACATTGCCAGAAGGTATAACCATACTCTGGCTCCAAATGTTCAGGCCGCTCCAAGTCTTCAATCCCAAACCATTTGAGAGACAGCAGAAGAACAAAATACTACTCACATCCAGTTTCTTCCATCCACACATGAGGTGCTATGCACACCTGTGGGCCTTGGTTCAACAGGGCTTTCCCCTAATTAATAGTCCAACATAGCTACATCTTTGAGCTTGACCGCGAATAGGCTCAGCAGCATATCGTGATGTACATCACTGGCTGATGTAAAGGCAAAATTCACGACCTGGAGAGATAAGATGCCTGAGAATATTAGTACCCCTCAGATGCGCAGACGGGTAGCTATATCTAGCGTTATTGGAACCACGATCGAATGGTACGATTTTTTCATCTACGGGACAGCTGCGGCATTGATTTTCGCTCCGCAATTCTTCCCCACAATAGATCCATTAGCGGGTACATTAGCTTCCTTTGCTACGTTCGCCGTCGGGTTTCTAGCCCGACCGCTTGGTGGCATAATCATGGGGCACTTCGGAGATAAGATAGGCAGGAAACCCATGTTGGTGTTGTCCATGCTCCTCATGGGCGTGGCAACTACCCTGATCGGGCTGCTTCCTACATATGCTCAAATAGGCATTGCAGCTCCAATTATCTTGGTAATCCTTCGTTTGATCCAAGGACTAGGTGTAGGAGGAGAGTGGGGAGCGGCTGTGCTAATGACCGTGGAGCACGCACCGGCTCGGAAACGCACATTCTATGGCTCCATCGTGCAGATGGGATTGCCACTGGGGATCATCTTGGCAAATATCAGTTTCATCATAATTCTCAATATCGTTTCTCCGGGCGCATTCGAAGCCTGGGGTTGGCGCATACCATTCCTGATCAGCGCTCTACTGGTCGTTGTAGGCTTCGTCATACGCCTGAAAATTACGGAAAGCCCAAGCTTCACAAACCTAAAAAAGACTGAAGAAGTAGAACGAGTTCCCCTAGCAGTGATGCTCCGTGATCATCGGCGTTCACTAATCGCAGGCTCGTTGGCTAGTATTGCAGCACCAGCACTTGGTTATTTGATACTTGTCTATATGGTTTCCTATGGGACTACAGCTCTAGAGCTTCCACAACAAACTATGCTGTGGCTAATAATCGCAGGCGGCGTCTCATGGACGATTTCGATAGGCATTTCAGCACAGCTCGCCGATCGTATTGGCCAGAAACCCGTTTATACCGTTGGGGCAATATATTCAGCTGCGGTAGCATTTCCATTCTTCTGGTTAGTTGACACCACAAATATACTGCTGATGGCAGTGGGCTTCATATTGGCAGCGGCAGCTGTCGGCATCTTAGCTGGCCCGCAGGCAGCATTAATCGCTGGTCTTTTTCCGGCCGAAATCCGATACAGCGGTTCCTCGACGGTTTATCAACTGGGATCGATACTAGGTGGAGCATTAGCTCCTATGATAGCGACTTTCCTCTATGCCTCGACAGGAACCTCCAGTGCGATTGCCGTATACATGGTCTTATTGGGTCTTCTGAGTTTGGTGGGTATCATGATGATTCGTCAACGCTCCACTGTTCTAGCAGAGCAGGCCGACGATGATAAAGTCGTCCTGCCTACCGGTCAAACGAGCACCAAAACAATCTAGTGTTCGCCCCATACGGAAAGGGTACAGAATGCTGAGCATCCAAGTTATGCACGCGTTTCAGCAGGAACAGTTCGCTCAACGGTGTTGACCGGACAGGCTTGACTTAGCCAAGAGCTCACCGCTCTATCTTGCGCATCGTGACCACAGAAAACCCAACTTCTTATACAAACGCGGAGATGCCAGTAATCGCGCGACCCACGATTAGGGAATTCGCCTCGCGGGTGCCTTCAAAAGTGTAAAGTGATTCGGCATCTGCGAAATGGCGGGCCAGATTGTAATCCAGCAGGATGCCGTTGCCTCCTGCTATTTCCCGACCCAGCGCGACGGTCTCACGCATCCGGTCGCATACCCACATCTTTGCCAAGGCAGCATCTTCGTCTCGACATTCACCGCGGTCCTGTAGCTCGCTGCGTCGAACTGCGATACTCAGTGAAGCAGCGTACTTCGCCTCGAAGCAACAGTCGTAGATTGTTATGAGTTCATCGAAGCCGAGAAGGCCAACTATTCCATTGCCATGATGTGCCGCGTTTTACAGGTCTCGCGGGCCTCGTTTTATCGGTGGCGCCAACCCAAACAGCCATCGCCGCGCCAGGTGCGCCACGACCAGTTGGTGGCAGCGGTCATTACCGAGTATGAGGACACTGAAGGGATGGCAGGTCGGCGCCAGCTGACCCGGATGCTGAACACCAAAGGCGTGGAGATCTCAGAGTCCACAGTGGGTTCGATCATGCGCGACCATGATTTGCGAGCCATTCGCACTCATGCGTGGCAGCAGACCACCGTCCAAGACCCGCAGGCCAGAACGGAGCATATCGTCAATCACATGCTCGATGACCAGGGCAACCGTGACTTCTCGCCAGAGCAGCCCGGCACTCGTCTGGTCGGCGACATTACCTACCTGAAATCGGGGCAGGGATGGTTGTATTTGGCCACGGTCATTGATTTGTGCACCGGGATGGTCATCGGGTGGAATACCGCCAATCACATGCGCACTGACCTGTGTATCGGGGCGATAGCGATGGCCCGAGATCAGGGATATTTGCATCCTGACAAGTCGGTTTATCACACGGATAGGGGTGCGCAGTTCACCTCTACCCAATTTCAAGCCTGGTGCGCTGGTAACGGTGTCACCCAGTCGATGGGTCGCACCGGGGTCTGCTGGGACAATTCCGTCGCCGAGAACTGGTTTTCGCATTTCAAGACCGAGTTCTATCACCATCACCGCTTCGCCACGCACCGTGAAGCGGAAGCCGCGATCTTGAACTACATCGAGTCCTGGTACAACCGACGCCGCCCCAACGAACGCGTCGGCGGATACCCACCGATGCATGCCTGGATCAATTACGAACGCTGCGACCAAGAACTCTTGGCCGCCTAACCAGAAACCCGTCAACCAAAAACTGTCTCAAAAACTTGACGAGCGCAGATCCTCCGTTGAGGATATACATGTTTGAGGATCTTCGACTTCAAGCTCCGAAAGATGAGCTAATCTCTTATCATCTATACGCTCGACCCGCTGAACGCGCCATAGTCTGTCATCATTAGCTTTAATCTCGCCACGGGGCGCAAGTATTCGCACTTTATCGCCACGCCGGATGGTGCGACCAGGAAGTTCAACAGCCTCCGGTTGATGGAATTCAAAGACTAAACCAAAGGTGCGTCGGTTGGTGAGTTCAGTAATTTCGGCTTCAAGGTCCCTGGCAAGTTGCGTATCGGATTGACGAACTTGACGCAGTAGATCTGTCAGCCTAGACACCGTTTTCTCCTCTATGCGTGAGCCACCCGTAGTATGCTCACGTCTTATTTCGTGAAATTAAGCAGCCACTTCATCTTAGTTGCTCACACGCCATACTCAGGTCACAGCATAAGTGACCGTAACGAAAAGAACCGCAGCAGTAAACTAGTTGTATAACTAGTTTCGCGTCGGAAGGTGCTTATGAGTCAGGACTTCAAGCGGCACGGACCAATGGGGATGGACCCAGCGCTAGATAAATTCCGGCTCAAGCCCAATAACCAATGTTGGTGGTGCGGTGAGGCCGCCACTACTGCTGAGCATCGGATCAAAAGATCTACTTTAAAGCGGATCGCCACTTCCTCAGATGGGGCCATTAAACCTCAGAACGTTTTCAAAAAAAGCGTCAATTATCAAGGTCCGCTCAAGAGTATTAATAAGGGTGCGCAAATCCGGTGGTCGACTAACATGTGCGGGAAGTGTAACAACGACACCAGCCAACCATATGACAGAGCATATGACGCGTTTGAGCAGTATGTGGTGGACTATCACGATGAAATCTGCCGAAAACCACGACTGAAATGGGTGGACATATACGGCAAGAAGCACCATGAGTTGAGTAAAGACTTGGCTCGCTATTTTGCGAAACAGCTGGGATGCATGCTTGCCACCCAACGGCTGCCAATACCCGAAGAACTGATCGATTTCTTGAATGGTGCAGATCAGTGTCACTCAATAGGCTTTACCCTCGGAGTGAGCACGGAAGTCACCAGTTTACGTACTGTTCTATCGGAAGAGGAGGCTTCAAGCTATGTCGGCATCCACGAGGTCCAAGCCTACAAAAGAGATGAGGCCCTTGCTGCGCTTGTCTTCCCCTATCAGATTGGCGACGTGCACGTTCTGACCGAATGGCGTGACGGGGAACGCCTACCTTCCTGGTTTCATCACCAGATTCTTAAGCTGACACGTGTGGATAACTCTGACACCTTAATGAATTTGATCCACTCAGTATAAGGATGCGATTTGCGGCATCCAATAGAGATACGGGCAGATCAGAGTTAGCTTCGCTGCTCTAAGCGTGTGCTACCTCAATGCGCTACTATGACTGTTAACTTCGTTTGGCGGTTTCTTGCAGTCTCAGGTGGTGGCCTACCTTACACGCCTCGCGTGGCTGCCCAAATGCACCGTCCTATATTGCTACCTAGACGGACCGCTTGGACTAACACTGAGATGCGTCACGGTGGGTGTACCAGGAGCAGTATTTCACGGAGATCTTGATGATGGCCCCGGTGAGCTTTACCGCAAGTGTTAGCCTCGATTCATGACTTGGACCCCGTTGCACAGAGCTCTTGGAGACACTTCCTCTGAGCTGACGTATTCCCACATCCAGCAAGCCGTTGAACAGAAGATTGAAGAGACTGCGGAACTTGACTGGAAAAGTACTTTGCCTTTGACTCCTGGAAAAGGCGTCGCACCTGACAGGAAAGAAAAAGAACGCTACGAGTTAGCTAAAGATATTGCGGCCATGGCAAATTCCGGGGGCGGGATGATCGTCTATGGAGTCGGAGAAACGACCGTTGGGACAAAAACTGCCGCCGGATCCATAACTTCTGGGCTGCAAATACCCGCCGATTACCGTAAAAGCATTCTCCAGGCAGCGTTTTCTACCATCCACCCTCCAGTTGTTGGCCTGGATCTTACGATTTTGAAGCCTGACGAAGACAGCGACAATCCCGTCTTGGCGATGATGGTGAACCACAGCAACGATGCCCCGCACCTGGTCGTCCAAAAAGGCGACGGCGGATTTTTCCAGGCACCGTGGCGAAATGGTCCAGAAACCTTCTTTATGACTGAGCGCGACCTCGCCGCAGCCTATCGAAGTCGCGAACAAGGCCGCAGAGCACAACTTCAAGAAATGCATGATCTTCACGATAGGTTCCTTGAAGCCGTTGGAGCAGATCAGCATCCATCTATTTGGACTGTTGCAATAGCACGGCCCATGAGCCCACCGTCTTACACCCGTCACCTCACCCAGGAATTAGCAGAGCAGATTTACGCTCAGGCATCGCGTGCCCCTTGGAATGAGCGCTCAATGACCGGGCTTAAAGAAGCACGGGACGGAGGTGCGACTCGTCGTGGATTGCGTCATTACTTTTGGACCTCTCATCGCTTACTCGAAGAGCGGGCGATACGAGCCCGGGTGGAAGTGCATCAGGACGGGTCCTTAGCCGTGGGGTTTACCCGAGACGGTTTGCTGCACCCACAGGACATCAATCCAGACCACGCCGCGGTTGACGATATAGAAAAGATTGGACTGGACCTTGTCGCGCTCATTCTGACTCAGCAAGCAGCACGGGGGCATCTGGGTGATTATGATGTCACTATTAACGTCGCACCGAAGGCCACTATTTTCCGCAGACCAGATACTCAGCTCCACGGGCTGTACACGACATTTTCAGATAATGACGTGTTTCCTGTTTTTCGACCTGTGAAAGGAACAGTTGTCACAACGTTAGGAAGGCCCGAGCTCCTTTCCAGTGCCATGGATATAATCAACGACGCAATGAACCAAGTCAATAGCGAAGCTCGGTGGACTAGCGAAATTCTGAACGACAAAATTGCAGCGATGAGGTCTGAATACTTTCCAGTCTAGGCTGTGGCTGTTAAATTCGTTTGGCGGTTTTTCTTAGCTTCATGTGGCGGTTCACCCATCACTCTTCGTGTTGTTGCCCAAATGCACCACTGGGAATAATGATGAGAAGTGTCAAAACGGGTATACCCTTTTACACACCTTTTATGACCACGGCATGCTGGTCAAGCCGTTTTATAAGGATCGTGAGCAGACGATTGTTGGTGGCTATCAGGTGGCGATGCCATCCAAGTATGGTGAACA
>Ga0079226_10004970_pt1 | contig 10165 bp, 7 predicted proteins | sample Poulit2014_FD_76345 | JGI IMG/M metagenome (GOLD analysis project Ga0079226, IMG submission 76345) | Agricultural soil microbial communities from Georgia to study Nitrogen management - Poultry litter 2014 | ecosystem: Environmental > Terrestrial > Soil > Agricultural land | place: USA: Georgia... | reverse complement strand
TTTTGCAATAAAAACTTCACAGAGCTTCGCCCTAGTAAAAAGATCATCTCTGGTTTAATTTCAAGAATCTCTCGTTTAAGAACCTGAAAACAGGCGTGCCACTCTTTATCACTCACATCTCGAAGTTCTGGCGGGCGACATTTTATAAAGGGCGTAATATAGAGTTGATTTTCATTCAGCCCCACGGTATTCATTGCTTTAAAGAAGAAGGACTCATCACTCTTATCAAGGACATACCCCTGAAACATCTCTTCTTTTAACGGAATATCGGTAATCACCATAATTCGAGCATCTCTGCCTTGTCTTGGGAGAGTCACTTGATGACGATTTTGTGAAAAATCACAGCCAATGCACTGCTTCACAGCATCAGAAAAATGCGGCTCTAATACTGAACGATCAACAGGATATGCAAAAGCCTCTGCTACAAAATTAGTCTTCACCGCGATAGATTCTGAGATCTTCGGTGCAACATTTACTCGTAGCCCCGAAGTCACTTCCTCTAATTGCTTTCTAAAACGATTAGGGTCGACACTCATATCTGCCGCAAAATTAGGGCGTTCATCATGCTGTTGTTGCGATGGCTGATCTCTTACTGCGGAATCTATTTGGAGTTTTTCCTGCAAGTTTTGAGTAGGAGGTTCTGCTATCAAATGTTTTTCAGTAGCATTTTTTTGAAGTAATTTTAAGGTTCGCAAATTTTCCTGCACACGTGGAAGATCCTCTTGTTGACACCAAGCTTGGATTCCCAATAGTTTCAGATATTCTGCTTGTCTTAAATCCATCCAATTATTCCTTTACAACACGACTACTCATAAAAACGCCAATCAATTTTAATATCTTATACTAAATACCGATTGCCGCTCATATTCAGATCTATTCATATGAGCTTACCTCATATTAATGTAATCGTTTATTTTAATTCTTCATCATTCAAAGCATCTGTTTCTGCATCAGTCTTCACTTTAGAATGATCTTTGACAAATCGTTGAGATTTGTCATTTTGTAATTGACGGCGTTTACGGCAACGCAACACTCCATAAATCGGACCAGATAAACCATAAGCAAATAATATTAAGAAAATAGCTTCACCAGGAAATCTGACAATACAAACTGCCAAAATACCAATAGCCATCACTAATAATACCCAAACAAAAAATGGCACTGGATTTTGAAAGTGAATATCTTTAAAGCTGAAGAATTTAATATTGGTTACCATCATTAAACCACTATAAAGCGTTAATAGTAGTGCCGCATAATCTTTCCACGGGCTTGAAAGTTCAATGTTTTCACCAAACCAGACAAATCCCACCACAATTGCCGCCGCTGTTGGACTTGGCATTCCGACAAAGAAGCGCTTATCTACACTGCCTATTTGCACATTAAATCGTGCTAATCTTAATGCCGCACATGCTAAATAGAGATACGCAACAAACCAAGAAAGCCCACCAATAATATTGAAATGGCTCTCTTTTAATGCCCAAAGATAAATAATTAGTGCCGGTGCAATCCCGAAAGAGATTAAATCTGAGAGAGAGTCATACTGCTCTCCAAATGCACTTGAACTACCCGTCATTCGTGCAACACGACCATCTAACCCATCAAAAATCATTGCCACGAATACTAAGATCGCCGCTTGTGTAAACGTCTGAGTTGTATCAACAGAATGTGAGCCATAATAGGCATCTAATGCCATTAAAATGGCAGAAAAACCACAGAGCATTGATGCCGTTGTAATCAAGTTGGGTAATACATAAATCGCATTACTCTTTTTCTGTGGGGTTTTACTATTATCTTTTTGATTGATCATATTCTTTAGAGACCTAAAATAAGTAAGACCGTATTATAGCACCGTCCCTTTATTTATTAAGGGGAACTTCTATTAAGGACAGATTTTCCTCACAATATTTTAAGAAAGTTACTGAAGATATCGATAAAAGCATCGTATAAATCATCTTTAGAATCTAGTATGATGCTTTGATCTTCATCTCTTTGATCGATTTAAACGATAGGATAATTGATATCATGACACAAAAAACAACGATCTCTCTCATTCTTGCAATGGCAGATAACGGTACCATTGGCCATAATAATGCGCTTCCTTGGCATCTTCCAAATGATCTTAAGTTTTTTAAAAATAGTACACTTGGTAAACCCATTATCATGGGAAGAAAAACTTATGATTCCATCGGCAAGCCGCTTCCTGGACGAGAAAATATCGTGATTTCTAAATCTTTAAATCGCCACGATATCCCAGGCTGCACAGTTTTTAATAGTTTATTAGAAGCGATCAATTATATTAATGAAAAAGCTGATCAGCCAGAAATTATGATTATGGGCGGCGCTCAGATCTATAAAGAATCATTGCCATTAATGGATCGATTATATCTGACCCACGTTCATGCAGAGGTTGAAGGAGATACGAAAATGCCCGCTTTTGACTTTAGTAATGCAACACTTACTTTTGAAGAAAAGCATCAAAAAGATGAAAAAAATCGTTATGATTACACTTTTGAAATTTGGGACTTCAACGCTTAATATCGAATATTCTTAAGATATATATGCCATTATCTCGGCTGTTATAACCATGCCGATTTAAGTCATCTTGACAATAATTGCTGATAAGCGATTAAAAAGCCTAGAAGTATTCTCCTCCAGTCGAGCATCAGCTATAAAATCAAGTGATAGCCCAGGTATTTAAAAATAATTTCACTATTAATAGATAATTGAGATTCTCACAACATGAATAACGCAACACATCGTACACCTAAAAATGGTTTACAATATTTTTTTGAAGGTTTTAGTATTATGATGCGCCCTGGCTTGAAACGTTTCGTTTTTATGCCGATTTTAGTCAATATTTTAGTATTAGGAAGTGCTTTTACATGGCTCTTTTTTCAAGTAGATAGTTGGGTCAATTATCTTTTAGGATTTCTCCCAACATGGTTACATTGGTTAAGTTATCTTCTTTGGCCTTTAATTCTTTCATCCATTCTTCTTATCTTTGGCTACTTTTTCAGTACCCTTGCTAATATTATTGCGGCTCCATTCAATGGTTTTCTTGCAGAAAAGGTTGAAGAAGAATTAAGTGGTATACCAGCAAAAGAGTTACCATGGAGCGATTTCGTCAAAGATGTTCCTCGAATGATTAATCGAGAATTAGTACGCCTTGGATATTATCTACCTAGAGCCATCGTATTATTGATCATCTCGTTTATTCCCGTCATTAATATCATCTCACCATTACTCTGGTTTCTGTTTGGTTCTTGGATGATGGTGATTCAATATTGTGATTATGCCTTTGATAACCATAAAATTTCTTTTACACAGATGAAAGAAACTTTAAAGAAGGATCGTCTTAATAATATGCCATTTGGGGCTTTAGTCACGCTTATTACCGTCATTCCACTGATCAATCTTTTCATTATGCCGGCAGCTGTTTGCGGTGGAACCGCAATGTGGGTCGATCGTTATCGTGATCAATATCCCGATAAATAATCATTTTTATGATCCTGTAGAACTATTACAAACACTTATTTTATTGCGAATAAGACAAAAAGAGGAAGCCTTGATGGTTTCCTCTTTTCATGGATATGAATAGTTTCGATCAATCAAAATGACCTCAAAACTTATGAACTACATCTCACCACTTAAAGTGACTAAAATTTTTGCTTGTGATTTATCATTAACTAACGTTTCAAATCCTTCTGTCATGATCTCATCTAACGTAATTTTTTTCGTAATAATCGATGTGACATCTAACTGACCAGAGCCCATTAGCGCTATCGTTTCTCTAAAACTTGATGGAGAATAAGCGATAGATGATGTGAGTTTAACACCCGTATTAATCAGTTGCATCGGATGCCAGGTAATAGGATTTGCAAAGATGGAAACAATCACAACCATTCCGCGAGCCTTCGTTGCATTAATAGATTGCTCAACGGTTTGCTGAACACCGGCAACCTCAAACGTCACATCGGTTCCTCTTGGCACAATTTTACGGATCGCAGCAACAGGATCTTCTTTTCCAGAATTGATTACATGCGTTGCTCCGATAGCCTTCGCCATTTCTAAACGAGATTCTGAAAGATCTAAAGCGATAACTTTCGTCGCACCAGCTGCTTTTGCTGCTGCAATCGTGACCAATCCTATCGGACCTGCACCAAACACTGCGACCGTATCTCCAAAACGCATTCCACTCTCTTTTACTGCTTGCACCGCAACGGCAGTTGGTTCGATCAGTGCAGCTGTTTCAAGCGATAAACCTTCAGGCAGAGCATATACCGCTGATTCTGGCACATTCACAAAGTCTGCAAATCCACCATCACAATGAAGACCTATAAAACTAAAGCCATCATAGATATCATCATATTCGCTACGATTGCCATGCGTTAATGTGGGATTAACAGAGACGCGATCACCAACTTTATAGTCTGTAACTTCGCTTCCTACAGCTTCTACAATACCGGAAAACTCATGCCCCATAGTTAATGGCGCAATACCGCCGGCTAATAGATCTTCTTTTTCAGTCGGAATAAAAACAGGCCCTTCCGCATATTCATGCAGATCACTGCCACAGATTCCCGCCCAAGCAACTCGAATAGTGATTTCATGATCTTTTAACGGCTTTAACTCACGTTCCACCACACGAATATCTTCACGACCATGCCAAACTGCTGCTTTCATCTTAATCTCCCGAATTAAAGGTTTAAAGCGTAAAAAATTAGATACTTCCATGTATCCTTCAAAAATAATCAAAATCTACCTCATTCATACCTGAGATATTCATTAGGTCACAAAATGTATCTGTACAGGCATATTTACATGCTCATTACTGATACTGATCTTTACCGTTATTTTTATAAACCTACAACTACATAATACCATATTGGTATATTTACATATACCAATAAAACAAATAAAAACTAATAGATTAACTATTTTAATATGTTTTTAATAAGACTAAATAATAAGGCAACCCAAAAGCATATTTTTATATTTTAAAGTTAAGTGAGATTAAGGAAAGTGCTTGTTCCTTGTGCTAATTAAATTGCCAATAACTCATGATCTACGTCTTATACTGAAATCGCTATATTCTCAGGAAGAGTTGTTTTCCTCCTACCCTCTTTTTGACCTTAAAACTATTTAATAATAGTTTCTTTAAAAATCATCAATACAGACCATATTGATCTACATTTATTCAATCATTTCTTTCATTTTATAAAGAGTTACTGAGGAAATTTATTTCAGAACCACAATAGAGAAGTTTATTTTTTGCAAAATGCTTCTAAACAGCTAGAATCAGATAGTCAAGTAAGGAGAGTACTAATGGATGACGGACATCAAGATATCAAGAAAATATTCAGAGATGCGATGGCAACTTTAGGAGCAGGTGTCAACGTGATTACCACAAATGGCATCGCCGGAAAGTGTGGTTTAACAGCAACAGCCGTTGTTTCTATCACCGATACACCGCCAACCATGATGGTTTCTATTAATCGTAATAGCGCAACTAACAAAACATTTAAAGCAAACTCTCGAATGGCCGTGAATATTCTCAATGCTGATCAACAACTCGCTGCAGAGTACTTTGGTGGAATGCATCAAGTAACAATGGAAGAGCGCTTTGCGGCATTTAACTTTATCGAAGGGAAAGGAAAGCTACCGATTCTACAAGGCGCGATTGCCAACTTAGAAGGCTCTATCGTTGCAACACATGAAGTAGGAACACATACCCTTTTTATCTTAGAGTTAGATAGTATGGAAATGGCTGATACTGGCGATGCCCTTGTCTATTTCAATCGTAGTTTTCATCAATTACCTAGAGAAAAAAAAGCATAGTTGATTTTTCCCCTATGCTTTTATCCCTACACTTTTATCACATGCTGAGTACGCCAACATAACACGCTGATAATCCATTAATTTCTATTAACGCTGTCTACGCTATCACTTTTACGACAAAGCGCCCACGAATTTTACCGGCGATCATCTTTTCTGAAACCGCTATTACTTCGTTAAAAGCGATCTCTTGAACGCTATCCGTAATTTCTTCACTAGAAATATGATCGCTCAACAGTTTCCATGCCGCTAAACGCTTCTCATTAGGTGCCATCACGCTATCCACGCCGGCAAGCGTAATATCTCTTAGAATAAATGGCGCCATGTTTCCTGGAAAATCCATTCCTCGCGCTAAACCACAAGCCGCAACAATACCGCTATATTTTAATTGTGCACAGATATTCGCGAGCGGAATAGATCCTAAAACATCAACCGCCGCTTGGAAGCGTGATTTTTGCAATAAATTCCCTATTTCATAAAATGATGCCGCATCTTCTACGCTTGTAGCCCCTAGTTTTTTGAAAAAAGATTCCTCTGATGATTTCGAGCTTAAAGCCACAACTTCAAAACCTAATTTTGATAAGAGCATGATTGCCACCATTCCAACGCCGCCAGAAGCACCGGAAACTAGAATCCCTCCATTGTCAGGAGTAATTCCATGCTGTAATAAACGGTTAATACAAAGTGCAGCGGTATAACCTGCTGTCCCAAATGCCATCACATCAAATGGACTATAAGCTGCGGGGATTTTAAGTAAATTTTTGGCAGGCACATACGCAAGTTCTGATAAACCACCAAAGTGATTCTCACTTAATCCTAAACCATTCATAAATACCAGATCACCTGCTTTAAAACGAGGATCTTTAGATTCAAGCACTTCTCCGGAAAAATCGATTCCTGGAATCATCGGAAAACGTTGTGCAATTTTCCCTTGGTTTGTAATCGCTAGCGCATCTTTATAGTTCAACGTGGAATAATGGATTTTAACTAATGTATCCCCCTCTTCCTGTAAAAGTAGCTCTCGAGCAACATTCTGCTCTGTACAGTTAAATGTTGGATTCTCTTGCAAATATAGCGCTTTAAACATACTAACTCCCCAAATATGACTGATAGAATTATTTATTATTTTTTAGAGTATCCTGATCATGCTTGATTGTAAATAATATCACTAGATGATATTGGGCGAGATTGTGAAAGCATCTCATAAACTATCTTAGCTAAAAATCAGAACTTATTATCTTCAACCAACAGATGATGTTTAAATTATTTCAGACAAAAAAAGAGCTGCTTTTAACGCAATATTAAAATCAGCTGTAATGACAAGCCGCTTTTTCAATTTGAGGGAATGGAGTACCGCTATATTTCTCAAAAAAAGTGCTTGCTGCTAGGGAATAGACATAGTGTATCAAGCTCTTTTATCTCCACCTTGACATAAAACAGGTTTTTGATCGGTTTTTCTCTATTTCACAAGGAAAACTCCAACACCATTAAAGAAAATTAAAACAATCCATAGAAATAGTCATCATATACATAACAATATAATTCAATAAAACATTTTATATAAAAAATAAGCGCACCCATGAAATGGAAGTTATTTTAAAACTAATCCCCCCCTTATTGCTCACTCAAAAGAACAGAAATACGATAAATTTTTCTCAACATAGATCATCACATAATCGTAAGATTGGCATAGCTTAATACCAATACTTTTCGTCCTGATTTTGCAAATTCAACGATCACGCGTGTACTTGCACCCACGCCTTCAAATCCTTGAATCACTCCATCACCAAATTTAGGATGTTCTACAAATTGTCCAATCTTATAACCATCAATATTATCATCTAATGTTGCGGTATTTTTTGTTCTCGCCGCAACAAACTGTGAACCATAACCACCATAGTTTCGCCCACTTGTGCCGTAATCTCCAAGTGTTTGGCGAATCTCCACTGCCGGACCGATCGCTTGAATCAAATGCGCCGGCACATCACGCAAGAATCTTGATGGCGGCATTCGCAGTGTTTTACCATAAATCATGCGCTGCTCAGCCCCTAACATATAGAGGATCTTTTCGGCACGTGTCATTCCGACATAAGCTAAACGGCGTTCTTCCTCGATACGTCCAATTTCAGTGATTGCCGCATCGCTTGGGAACATTCCATCTTCCATTCCCACTAAAAAGACAATAGGGAATTCTAATCCTTTTGAAGCATGAAGCGTCATTAATTGAATAGAATCTTCATCAGCTTCCGCTTGTGCATCACTTGAATCTAATGATGTTTGCCCCATAAATGCATCTAGTTGCTCATAAGTAGAAAGAGATTTCACATCTACCAATTCTTCACTAAAGGCAAGTTCAATCTGATCACTCATCATGAAATATTCTGCCGCCGTAATCAGCTCGTTGAGGTTATCAATTCGATCTTCCCCACGATTTAAGGGCTCTTTTTTATAGTGAGGCTTTAATCCACTTGTTTCGATTGCATAACCAAAGAATTCATCGAGCTTCATCGTTTTCACTTTCTGGCTCAAGTCAATCATCTGCTCGTAATATGCTAACAATACATTATGCGCACGAGTCGATAATTGTTGGCTTTCTAGTAAAAGATGCATTGAATCCCACAGTGATACGCGATTTTGCGCCGCATACTCTCGAATAGTTTCAATCGTCGCTTGACCAATTCCTTTGGGTGGCGTTGTCATACTACGTTCTAGCGAAACGTCATCTTGAGGATTCACGACCATTCGTAGATAAGCCATTATGTCTTTAATTTCTGCACGATCGAAGAAGCGTAATCCGCCATAAACACGATATGGAATCTGCCCTCGCAATAACAGCTCTTCAAATAGACGCGATTGCGCATTTGAACGATAGAGGATCGCTATATCAGACTTCTGATAGCCCTCTTTCAATTTTTCTTTAATGGTTTCGACAACAAATCGCGCTTCGTCATAACCATCTGTTCCGCGATAGGCAATAATGGGCTGATCCGATTCATTCTCCGTCCAGAGCTTTTTATCTAATCGATCGGTGTTTTTGGCAATTACGTGGTTCGCCGCTTCTAAAATCGCCTTGGTAGAGCGATAGTTCTGCTCTAATCGCACCGTTGTGACATCTTCAAAGTCTTCATCAAAATGGAGGATATTCTCAATCTTTGCCCCACGCCAACCATAAATAGATTGGTCATCATCACCGACTACAAATAGATTATGGTTTTTGCCAGAAAGGAGTTGCAGCCATGCATATTGCACACTATTGGTATCTTGAAATTCATCTACCAACACAAATTTAAAACGTTCTTGATAATTTTTTAAGATTGCCGGGTTCGTACGCAGCATCTCTAATGTTCGCAATAAAATCTCTGAAAAATCCACCAACCCCGCTTGATCACAAAGCGCTTGATAATCTTTGTAGAGCTCAATCAAATTATGTGTAAATGCATCATTATAAGATTCAATATGCTGCGCTCTTCTTCCTTCTTCTTTATGTCCACTAATGAAAGACGCCAAAATTTTAGGCTGATAGAGCTTCTCATCTAAATTGCGAGCCCGAATAACTCGACGGCATAACCGCGTTTGGTCATCGCTATCTAGAATTTGAAAATTATCGACTAATCCCGCTTCTTTACTATGTGTTCTTAGCATTCGATGACAGAGAGAATGGAATGTTCCAATCCACATGCCACGCACTGAAAATCGAAGTGTATCTTCTAATCTCGTGCGCATTTCAAATGCAGCCTTATTGGTAAACGTCACTGCTAAAATGCCAAAAGAGTCAGATTGTTCAGTTTCTAGTAGCCATGCGATACGAGAAATCAGAACCCGCGTTTTACCTGAGCCGGCACCGGCTAATACGCGAACAGGACCGATCGGTGCAGTGACAGCTTCATATTGACTCTTGTTTAATTTTTCTAAATAACTCATTTATCTTGCCGGAATATTCTATCGTGATATAAAGATGTTGGAGGGAGTTGATTCGCAGAGATAATCACTCCGATATATAAAAAGAATGGGCATTCGCTATATGATTCTAAAATAACCCACTATAATAGATTGCGATTATACCTTTTATTGACTTGGAATGAGACAGGAAAAATGATTGATACGAAAACACCAACACGTGAGTTGAGTATGACAGTTTTAATGACCCCAGATATGGTAAACTTCTCGGGGAACATTCATGGGGGCAACATTCTCAAACTACTCGATCAAGTTGCCTATGCATGTGCTAGCCAATATGCGGGAAGCTATGTTGTGACACTTTCAGTAGATAAAGTCGTCTTTAAACAACCTATTTATGTACAAGAATTAGTCACATTCCACGCAAACGTTA
>Ga0079226_10004969_pt1 | contig 10166 bp, 6 predicted proteins | sample Poulit2014_FD_76345 | JGI IMG/M metagenome (GOLD analysis project Ga0079226, IMG submission 76345) | Agricultural soil microbial communities from Georgia to study Nitrogen management - Poultry litter 2014 | ecosystem: Environmental > Terrestrial > Soil > Agricultural land | place: USA: Georgia... | reverse complement strand
TTGTCTCAAGAATAGATTCTCCTAATTATATTGACGAAATTCTTAATATATGTAAAAAGTATAAAATTGATGGAATTGTATCATTAATAGATCCCGAACTAGAATTGTTAGCACGTAATACAAAAACATTTGAAAAGCACAATATTAAATTAGTTTTATCACCAATGGAAATGGTCGAAATAACATTTGATAAATTTGAGACATATAAATACTTAACAGATAAAGGAATTCCAAGTGTACCAACATATAATGATTTATCTGAAGTAAGAGAACTGTTAAATCAAAATAAATTATCTTATCCACTCATAGTAAAGCCTGCAAAAGGGAGTGCAAGTATTGGTTTATTTAATGTAACAAATGAAATTGAATTAAGTGAAGCATTTAATAAATTTGAGGGACAAATTATACAACCATATTATAAAGATAAAGAATTTGGTGTTGATGTTTATATCGATATGATTAGTGGTGAATTAGTAGATTTGTTCATTAAAGAAAAAATTAAAATGCGTTCGGGAGAAACTGATAAATCAGTATCTGTTCATAATAAAAGAATTGAACGACTTATAAAAGATATGATAAAAGTTACAGATTTTAAAGGACCTATTGATGTAGATTGCTTTGAATATAATGGAAAATATTATATTTCGGAAATTAACCCAAGGTTTGGTGGTGGGTATCCACATGCATACGAATTAGGGTGTGATTTTATGAGATATATCGTGAATAATTTACAAGCCAGGATGAATAGTAATTACTCTATGTATAAGTACAAATCTAATTTAGAAATGTTAAAATATGATAACGTGATTATAAAGTAAAGTTAATATTTTACATGTTGAACAAGAGGTGGCGTAGTGTTTTTTATACCGACTATACGAGAAAGATTAATGCGCTCAAAAGTAAATAATGAAAGAATTTTTTATAGGAATACTCCGATTAATCAAGTATCTAATTATCATTTAAATACCTTTAATAAGGAATGGCAGCATATACAAAAAAACATTCCATATTATCAAAGATTAGTAAAAGAAAATGTTATTCCAGAATATATTAAAACTTGGGAAGATTTTGCGAAAATACCTATACAAGATCGAACGATTGTACGAGAAAATATTTCAGAGTTTAGTGATATCACCCGAGAAGCAGATAAATATGTCACAACTGGAGGATCAACAGGAACTCCATTAAAATATCCTAGTTGGAAAGAAGAGTCGAAACAGTATGAACCTAATTTATGGTATGCTAGAAGCTTTTATAACATTAAACGCTCCGATCGCATGTTTCGTTTGTGGGGTCATTCTCACGCTTTAGGTTCAGGCATTTCCCGATATAAAAAAGAAATTGCATTTTTATTAGGTCTTCCTCTAATAGGATTTAAAAGATTTTCCGCTTATGATTTATCGGATGACAAATTAAAACAAGCAGGTGAATCTATAATAAAATTTAAGCCAAAATATATTATTGGATATAGTAAAGCACTTTATATGCTAGCTAAGGCCAATAAACATAGAAAAAAAGAATTCCATAAATTAAATTTAAAGGCTATAATTGGTGCAGCAGAAGGTTTTGATAATGACCATGATAAAGAATTTATAAGTAATGTCTTTGGTTGTCCAGTGGGCCTAGAATATGCTTCTATGGAAACTAAATTATTAGCCCATACACATCCAGACGGTAGTTATAAAGTATTATGGAGAAATAATTTAGTAGAATGTGTTGATGAATATGGACGTCCTTCAGATAGTGGAAGATTATTAGTTACTAGTCTATATCCAAGAGCATTTCCACTAGTAAGGTATGAGCTAGGAGATTTAATTTCAAAGACAAACAAAATTGATAATAGTGTTATTTCATTTGAAAAAATAAAGGGTAGAGACAATGATTTTCTTATGCTAGACGAAAAAACACCAATACATTCTGAGGCGTTAACACACGCAATAAAAACTTCAACAAAAATTGAAGCATTTCAAATTAGATATACAACAGAAAATCAATATACTATTTATGTTAAATCATCTGAAAAAATAACAAAGCAAGATAAACTAGAAATTAGTAATCGTTTAAAACAAATAGATATAAGACTTTATGATTTGAAAATTAAACAAACATCTCAGTTGAAACAAACAATTGCAGGTAAAACTAGATGGTTAATAGAAGAGTAAAAAAACATTTTAAATTAAATACTTTATAAGAATTTATATACTTGATGATAAAGTTGAAAAGATTTTCGTAGAAAATCATCGAGCCGAAAAAGAATATAATAATCTTTGTATTTTATTCAATCTGTTTAAAACTAAAAAACATAATGAATGGACATATGATGCTGTAAAGCCTATAAATTACAATGATATAAAAATCGAAATAAAGGTATGACTTTTGAACAATTAATGAAGGAGCATCCTTCCTATTCTTATTTAATCGGAGTTTAGCTTTTATCACAATGATTGCAGAAAATATGGAAACAAAGAATTAAAAAACATTGATTATAATAAAAAAATATTTTAATAGATTATGATGAAAAACTTGTTACAGTAATTGATCCAGGTAAAAAAACTTTGACAAAACCACCACAGCTGAAGAGGCATTAATCAATTATATAGTTAGGTTAGTTATAGACGCAATAGAACAGATTTAACCTAAACTTCTAATCGAATACTCTTTGGAGGGCTATTTTACTGTTTCTTTTGAAAAGATTGATATTAATGATTTTAGCAAGAAATTAAAGTTAGTTATTAAATCTAGATTTAATATACAAAAAAGCAAAAATCGAAATAAATTCTTAGCGTATATTTCATTAAAAGTTATAAAAGTATATTTATTTTTAGTTTTTCAACCTTTACTTAGAAAATATAATAATTAAAATGCTTTTTTAAGTAAAAAGAATTTATAAAACTATGAACCTGATAGGTTGGAGAATACAATTACAATATATAATAATATTTATTTTAATAATTATAAGCAATTAGAGTATATAAACTTGATTATTGTATTTATATTGAAATTATGAAAGCGTGGTTAAATATGGAAAACAAAATTGACTTCATTATAACGTGGGTAGACGGTAATGATCCTAATTGGATAAAAGAAAAAGAATTTTATACAAAAAATAAATTAGGAGACAATAGAAGTATTCGTTTTAGAGATTGGGGAAATTTACAATATTGGTTTAGAGGAGTTGAGAAGTTTGCTCCTTGGGTAAATAAAATTCATTTTATAACGTGGGGACATTTGCCACCTTGGTTAAATACAGAGCATCCAAAGCTAAATATTGTCAAACATGAAGATTACATACCAAATAAGTATCTACCAACTTATAGTTCACATGTAATTGAACTAAATTTCCATCGAATTAAAGGATTAGCCAATCAATTTGTTTATTTTAATGATGATACATTTATTATTGATGACATGAAAAAAAAGGATTTTTTTTCCCAAGGCATGCCTAGAGATATAGCAGTATTAATGCCCTTAATGAATAAATTTAGAAATTCAACGGGTGCAATAGTGTCAAATAACATGGAAGTTATCAATACAAACTATAGAAAAAGCAAGACAATTAAAAACAACTTATTAAAATGGTTTCATATATCATATAAAAAGTATTTGTTAAGCACATTATTAATGGTACCTTATAGATACTTTTCTAGCTTTTTAAATCAACATCTTCCTAATTCATTTTTGAAACAGACATATGAAGATTTATGGGATACAGAGTATGAAGTATTGAATAAAACTTGTTATAACAAGCTTAGGGATGGTAGAGATGTAAACCAATGGTTATTTAGGTACAAACAGCTAGTAGAAGGGGATTTTATACCACGAAGTCCTAATATTGGTAGAACCTATGACTTAACTAATAATAATGATGATATTGTAAAAGCAATTAAAGAACAAAAATATAAAATGATATGTATTAATGATAATGATAAAGATCCAATTGTGGATTTTGAAAAAGAAAAAACACTTATAATTGAAATGTTTCAGTATATACTACCAAAAAAGTCACTTTATGAAAAATGATAAAATCATGTATGTAAACATGCGAGGATAAAACAATGCTAAAAAAACATGAAAAAACAAAACAATATACTATAACTAATAATAATTTATTTTATTCTTCAACCATAGCACTTATTATATTTGTATTATATATATCTACACAAAGTTGGTTATTCGGTTTAATCTTGAGTAGTAATATTTTACAAATAGGGATTATATTTATAGTGTTAGCAATACTCTTTTTTAGGCCAAGAAACGATAAAACGTTTAGTTTTACATTTACTTCATTTGATCTTTTATGGACAATTTCAATTATGTTTATTGTATTTGCAATTTATCAGGATGGAATATTAAAAAATAATGATGAATTATTTGTATATATAACGGGTTTGATATTTTTAATCATTTCCAAGCTTGAAATAAAAAGATATATCCCTGCGTTTAATCTTTTTATTGTATTTTCCCTTATTTATGCAATGATTTCTATATTCCATTATTTTTTTACCGATGTTTATCATTCAGTAACTTTTCCATTTATTCCAATAGGTACGAGGCAAAGAATGATAGAACTTGTAAATATGAACTACTTTCCAGGATTGGGATTTGCACAACCATCAATGGCATCTGCTATTATTATAGTGGGAATAGGACTTGTGATATCTGAATTATCTCTGAAAAACAGTGGTTCAAAGAAAATACAAGTAATTAAAATTATTGTTCTAATGTTAGGTCTAATTTTAGTTGGAAAACGATCGATATTATTATGGGGAATATTAGCTGTGATACTTGCTTACTTTTTTGCGGTAGGGGCAAAAAGAAGACTAGGTAGAATCATAAAAATATTTTTCCTATTTTTAGTAAGTTCATTTTCGTTGTTTTTAATATTAAACTATTTTAATGATGTTTCATTTTTTTCAAGAATTATCGAAACTATTGAAGGATTAAAAACAGGCGATGATGTAACTAGTGGAAGAACCGTTTTATATGAAAGAGCTTGGGAGTTATTTAAAGAAAACCCCATTTTTGGTATAGGCTGGGGGCAATTCATTATAATTACTTCTGGAGAACTTCTATCAAGAGATTTGGTAGTTCATAATGTGTATTTGCAACTCCTAGCTGAAGTGGGTTTAACTGGATTCATGTTAATAATTATTCCATTTATTTATTCATATATAAAAACTTTTAAAGTTTTACGTATTATTGTTAATAGCAATGATTTTAATGAAAACTGGAAATGGGGAGTAGCCTTTTCTTTCTATTATCAAACGTTCTTTTTGTTATATTGTCTTTCTGAAAACCCATTTTATAATGTTGTTTATATGTTCATATACTTTTTAAGTCTTTCTATTATAAGTAGTTTTATAGTTATAAATTTAATTAATAGAAATAATTCTCAAGGTTTACTTTCAAATAAAGGAGGGAGATAAACTTGAACAAACAGAATAATTATCTTCTAATTAACAAACTATATTTTAATGAAAATATCCCTACATTTACTTTATTTAGAAAATTGATGTTTAAGGCAAACCCATTTAATTTTGAAGCGGAGCTGCCTTATCCTATAATTAACAAATTACCTTCTGGACTTACTAAAATAGTAAGAGTTATAAGATTATGTTTTAAATTTTTTATTAAAAAAAGTTTTTTTAGAAATAAGAAGTTAATAAGTCTAGATCATTTTGGTCATGTTTTATTAAAACGTCAGCTAAATGATATAAGTATTGATAAATCAGTATATAAAATATTTAACTTTAATAAAGAACAGATTATAAGTCAATATGATTCAAGTGTTCTAAAAGAGGAAATGTTACTGGATATAAAAAAAATTAATACTGTTAAAAATTTAAATATTACCCCCAAATTATTAAAAATGGATAATGAAAAAAAATATTATATTGAAGAGTATTTAAATTTAAAACATCCCAATTCTGAACAATGGGATCAATCGTTAGCTTTGGTAAAAGTTTTTATTAAAGAGCTATATGTAAATTTCCCTCAAAAGATTGTATCTAAAAAGTCGTTTATTAATAGTATTGATTATAATATTGACAAAGATATTAAAGAAAATCCATTATTTACTGGGAAAATAAATAGGATTTTAAAGTATATAGAATTAAAAACACAGCAATTATATAATTTTGATTTAGAAAATATAATATATACACAATCTCATGGAGATTTAAATAAGACTAATTTTTTCCTAGATAACAATCGAATTATAGGAATTGATTGGGAATTGTTAGATTATAGATCAATGTATTACGATGTCTTTTACTTTATCTTAATTGTCAATCGAAAAGATTTTGGTTTTGCTAATAAAGACATTTTAGAAGAATCTACAAAGAATACTATTGAATACTTAAATAAACATTTTATACCAATACAAACAGTAAATAAAATAGATATGGAATTTTATCTTAATTGTTTTGTATTAACATATTTAAATTGGAAACTTAGAGTATATCTAACTTATACAAATGAGGATGATTTTAATAGGAGATTATCGGAACTATTGAAGGATGTTTATTTTTTCGAAAATATAGGTAATAAACTTATTTCAACGTTTTGATTAAAAAATTATACTATTTTATTAGAGGTTTATGATTTCTGTTAGGGGTTATGATGATGAAAGATAGTTTGATAAAGCAGTTCTTAAAGTTTTCTTATGGAAGCTGGCTAGGTCTGTTTTTAGGGCTAGCATCTACAATGATAATAACAAGAATATTATCTCCTGATGCTTTAGGAAAAGCATCTATGTTTGATTTGCTACTACAAGTGGGGATGATTATAACAATTTTTGGTACTGATCAATCATTTGTCCGCTTTTTTTATGAAGAAGAAGAATCTAAAAGAGGAGCTTTATTATATAATACATTAAAAATCCCATGGTTATCTACAATAGGTATGCTTATAATTGTATTCGCCTTTTACCAACCAATCACCAATTTTTTAGTCGGAGAACCTAACTTTATAATTGTTATTTGGTTAGCATTAGGAATTATAGGCCAATTATTACGAAGATATGCACAGTTAGTGATTAGAATGCAACAGAAGGGGAATCTTTATTCATTATTACAAATTTTTTATAGAGTTTTTAATTTATTATTTATATTAATTTTTTTCTATTTTGTCGGATCTAGGTTTGAGATTTTAATATGGTCTAAAGTTGTAACGTTTTTCTTAGTGGTAACAATTGCAATCTATTTTAGTAAAGATTATTGGAATCCAAAAAACTTAAGGATTAATAATGTAAGACACTCTCAAAAAGAAATATTTAAATATGGAGCCCCATATGTACTTACATTATTCTTGACATGGTTATTTGAATCCTTTGATAAGATAGCACTTAGACAATGGAGCGATTTTGAAGAGTTAGGACAGTATTCGGCGGCAATGAGATTAGTTGCGCTAGTGGTTGTGTTAAGAACGTCATTTTCAACATTTTGGACACCAGTAGCTTATAAAAAATTTGAAAATTCACCTGAAGATAAATCTTTTTTTAGAAGTATGTCATTGATAGTTTCTTTTGCTATGTTTTTGGTTGCAATAGCTAGTATTGCATTAAGGGATATTATTGTATTTTTATTAGGAAATGATTATGTTGCTGCAGGTATGATAATGCCCTTTTTAGTGTTCATGCCAATATTATATACTATTTCACATACAACAGTGATGGGCATTAATTTTTATAAAAAAACAAAATACCATATATATATTGCATTAATATCATGTACAGTAAACATCCTTGGCAACTGGGTGCTAGTTCCTTCGTATGGCGCTTTGGGTGCATCAATATCAACAGCTATATCATTTGTTGTGTTTTTTACCTTAAGAACGCAATTTTCTTTAAAGTTTTATAAAGTAAATTATCCATTAATTAAAATTTATTGTATGATAATTATTGTGCTATTCTATGCTGTTATAGCAGTAGTTATTACTGATTTTTGGTTAAATATTTTGGTTGGAATGATATTAATCATCATTCTTATATTGTTATACTATAAAGATTTGTTAATAATATTTAAAAATAGAAAAGAAATATTTAACGAGTAATGGTTTAAAGGGAGAATAAATATGGATATTAAATCAATAGAGAACTTCAAATTGTCTGATTTGAAATATGATTTTAACGATGATAATCGTTTTATTCACAATTATAATAGAGATTTACATTTTGTATTATTATGGGAAAATGGACGTAGTAAGGAAAATAAGATAATTGACAAAATTGAATCTGAATATGATATCAAATATTGTGTAGAAATTATTTGGAGTAATGAATATAAACGTGCTAACTTTAATCGTTTATATTCTCAACAGATAGATTCTAAACTAAACTTAAAAAAGCATAAAAAGGTAGGAATGGGCGAGTTTTTATGTATTGTTTTTGAAGATCCAAATCCTAATTATCAATATTTGAAGAGTTTGAGTGGGGAGGTTTTTATAGGAAACAAAAATGTGGTTGACACAAAATATGAGATAAGAAATATATTAGGTGATAACTTACTACATGGTACTGCTAGTATATCGGAATTTTTTCATCACGGAATCTTAATTTTCCATGAGGAATTATTAAATCATATATTATCAATATCAACTTGGGATAATGAGGTTCACCGCATGAAACAGGATATGGCTGGAGCTACTGGATGGAAAAGTTTCAGTGAGTTTTTTAAAGCAATGAACTACTCTTCTAATTGGTTAGTTTTACGGAATCATGAGTTTCTTCCTGATGACTTCTGGGGAAATGATAAAGATATTGATTTAATGTGTGATAATATAAAGAAATTCGTATCTGCTTCAAACGCAAATAAAAGAAGAGGCGGATTAAGTGCTTATGAAACAATTGTTGAGGGACAGAAAGTTTTATTAGATATAAGATATGTTGGCGATAATTATTATAATTCTGTTTGGGAAAGTGACATGTTAGCTAGAAAGCAGTATAAAAGTGGATACGTACCTATATTAAGAACTGATGACTATTTTTTTAGCTTGCTTTATCATGCTAAATTACAAAAAAGAACAGTCAAAGATGTATATATTTCGCGCTTAATAAAATTAGGTAATCAAATAGGGTTAAGAAATATATCCAAGAGCACTATTTTAAATGATAAAATAGCGATAAGTATTTTAAATGGATTCTTAAATGAACGAGGATATTATTTTACTTTACCTTATGATAAAAGAGTGTATTTGAATAAGAATTCATTTAAATTTATTAACGCTCATCCATTGATTGTTAAAGAGTCAATAAAAAGTAAGATAATAAAATTTATTTCCAGGGTATTTCCTTCACCAGTCAAGAGATTAGTTCCTCATAAGTTGAAAAGATTGATAACAAAAAGGGTAAATTGAAGGTTTATTTCTATTAAGGAATTATGTAATCTTTTAATACTCAAGTCTAATGTATATATTAAACAAATATTTTCTTACTAACCCAAAATAACTAAGATAATTCATATATGATTATAAAAATCGATATTTATGAAATAAAAACCATAATATTTGTTTAACTATAAATAACGCAAACATTATTACCCAACTATTCTAATATAAAGGATTAGTTCATTTATTGTAAGTTAAATTTATTGGATTAATACTATAAGGGAGTATTATTAGAAAATGTGTATGTAGTGAGTGGTTTGATTTAAATCAAAACACGATAGAACAGGTGCTAACTTTTTAGATTTAGAATTACAATCATAAAAAGAAAATCTATATAAGAAATTTCTTTAGTAGAGATTAAGATATTGGGCCCGATTTGGGTCTTTTTTAATAATATTTGTACAGACAGTTATTATATATTTCACAATCAGAAATAAACCTTTATAAATATTTTCTATGATTTTTTTGTATACTACATAAACAATAACTGAATCTATGTTTTCAATTGCTAATAACTCAACCATTCAATATATAATTGAAGAAACTATTTAGCCTGAGGTTGAAGATCATTTTGATTTAAATTTTAAGTTATTAGATGAGTAAAATAATTAGAAATGAAGTCTATTATATTCATCTGTAGTAATCAAAGAGAGTTGGATATGCAACTAGATGTGGAAGAAAACTCATTGTCGATGAATTCTTTATAGTTCTATTAGGAGATCTTATTGTTTGAACAGAAATACTAAAATTTAAATAGTTAATTAAACAAAATAATGAAACTG
>Ga0079226_10004968_pt1 | contig 10166 bp, 11 predicted proteins | sample Poulit2014_FD_76345 | JGI IMG/M metagenome (GOLD analysis project Ga0079226, IMG submission 76345) | Agricultural soil microbial communities from Georgia to study Nitrogen management - Poultry litter 2014 | ecosystem: Environmental > Terrestrial > Soil > Agricultural land | place: USA: Georgia... | reverse complement strand
GTCGAGGGATTGGCAAGTGAGGAGGAGCCGGTGCAAGAGGTGCATCAGGCGCAGGAGCATGCACGTCCTGCCGTCACCGAATCACGCCAGAGAACGACACAGACGACTGCAAACCCGACTCAAGCGCAAAATTCTTCAAGAACAGGGGGCTCGAACAGTTCATCGGGAAAATCTGAAACAAATAAAAATAAGAGCAGTCAGCGGACAGAAAATACGAAGAAGGAAAACAATAAGCAAGAACCTAAGGAAGAGCCGAAGAAGGAACCGGCGCCACAAAAACCAAAAGAAGATCCGCCGGAACCATCGCCTGAAGATGAAGAAAAAGGAGGCTCGAAAAAAGAAGCTGAAGAAGATTCTTCTGACCCATCTGATGATTAATATAAGATAAAGGGGCTGGATAATGTGAGAAAAACTGCAATCGTCACCGGCGCAAGCAGCGGAATCGGCAAAGCGATCGCAAAGAAGCTTGCGGAAGAAGGAATGAATGTTGCATTAGCAGCGCGCAGAGAGGATAAATTGACCGCATTGGCCGAAGAAATCAACAACAATGCCGGAGAGACCAGAGCGCTCGCTATCCCGACAGATGTCGCCAATCGAACTGAAGTCGAAAACATGGTGAATCAAGTGGAAGAGAAGTTCTGCGATATCGATATTTATGTCAACAACGCCGGTCTCATGTAACATGCATTAGTCACGGAAGGGCAAGTCGAAAATTGGGAAAAAATGATTGATGTCAATGTAAAAGGAGTTCTCTACGGGGCCAATGCGGTGATTCCGAGCATGCTGGAAAGAGAGACAGGCCATATCATCAATATCGCGTCCGTTTCCGGGCTGGAAGTAACGAAAAGGAGCACCGTGTATAGCGCGACGAAATTCGCTGTCCGAGCGATTTCCATGGGGCTTGAAAAAGAGCTCGCGCGCACGGGAGTGAGAGTGACGAATATCTCGCCTGGAATGGTCGATACTGACTTGGCAAACCGAGTGAAGAGCGACAGAAAAATGCTTGAAGCTGCTGATATCGCCGACGCAGCATATTATGCAATCGAACAACCCGATTATGTAAATGTGAATGAAATGACAGTGCGGCCAGTTTAAGAAAAATTATAGGAAATCGGCAATTAAGATTAGCCAAATAAGATGTAATTTGGTATGATTGACTTGTCGGCATTGCCGGTCACTTTTAATGGCTTTTTTCTTTTTAGTTGAACACAATATATAGCGACTATAGTATTTTGTGAACCATTGAACAATCGGCACATTTTGGTTGTTCAATGGTTTGTATAATAATAATTGCATAAGTACAATATCTATAACAGGGACTTGCCGTGAAACAGAGCTTCTTAACTATCAATTATCAGGGAAGGTGTATTTTAATGAGTAGTAAACCTAAAATTGTTGTTCTCGGTGCAGGTTATGCTGGTTTGAAGACAACACGCGAATTGACGAAACTGCTGACTCCTGAAGAAGCGGACATTGTGTTGGTCAACAAGCATAACTATCATTATGAAACAACCTGGCTTCATGAAGTTGCTGCGGGAACAATCAATCCAAACCAAGCCCGCTTTATGATCAGCGATGTCATCAGCCCTAATCGAGTTCGTTTGATTTATGATAAGGTCGTAAAAGTGGATAAGGAAGAAGAGTGCGTCATTTTAGAAAATGGTGAAATTACATATGATTATTTAGTGATTGCGCTTGGATTCGAGTCCAATACGTTCGGAATCAAAGGAATGAAAGAGAACGCTTTTGCGATTGTCGACATTGATTCAAGCCGCTTGATTCGTGAGCATATCGAGCTGCAATTTGCCAAATATAGAGCAGGAGAAACGAAAGATGAGTCTGCGCTTACGATTTTAGTAGGCGGCGCAGGATTTACAGGAATCGAGTTTGTCGGCGAATTGGCGGAAAAAGTGCCGCAGCTTTGCAAAAAATATGATATCGACCGCAGAAAGGTGAAAATCATCAATGTGGAAGCAATGCCTTCCATTTTGCCGATGTTCGACAAGGATTTGGTTGCTTATGCAATGAAATCGTTAGAAGACCGTGGAGTCGAATTCAGATTAGGTGCAGCAATCAAAGAATGTACAGAGGATAGCTTCATCATCGGGGATGACTATGAAGAAATCAAAGCTGGGACGATTGTTTGGACAGGCGGTGTCATCGGAAGCTCTGTTTTGGGCGATTCAGGGTTCGAATTGACGAAAGGCAAAGTGACAGTTGATGAAGATTTGCGTGCCCCAGGATACGAGAACATTTTCGTTTTAGGTGACTGTGCTTGGGTCATGGATGAAGAAGCAGGCAGACCTTTCCCTCCGACAGCACAAGCAGCTATGCAGCATGCCGATACATGCGCATACAATATTCGCGCTCTATTGTACGGCGAGCCGCTGCAAAAATTTGTTTTCCATGATAGGGGAACGGTAGCATCTCTTGGCGTAACAGATGGAGTCGGAAATGTATTTTCAGGTACGCAATTGAAAGGAAAAGCAGCTGCTGCAATGAAAAAAGTCGTTGACAACCGTTCGATTTTATTGCTAGGCGGAACGAAAATCTTGCTTAAAAAAGGGAAGCTGCGTCCGTTTTAAATCAAACGGTCATATTTAAGAGGAGGAATCTAACCGATGAGAAACTTTGGCAATTTGTTGCTAGTCGTGTTCGCATCTGTCTTAGGATATATGGTGGCAAGCAGATTGATTGAGGAAACGAGAGACTTTCGCTAAATAATGCAATCGATAAGGAAGGCAATTCGCGCAAAGAGCGAGTTGCTTTTTTAAATTTCGGGCGGAATATGGCGGCAAGTCGCATACAGCTCTTTGCTTATTTCAGTGATTTCGCATCCGTTTCGGGCCGCGGTATGCCTTTCTGTAAGCGAATGTGTAAAGCGTCAAATAAATCGATAAAAACAAAAGCGGCAATGTAACGAAGTATGAAATGAGGTTCATGAGGGCAAATAAATTTACGATGATCAGCGCAATCGTGCAAATCGCGAAAAAAATCGGCAAATAAACGGACGATCGCATGTTTATCCCCTCCTGTTTCAATCGTATGCAACGCAAAAAATAAAAAGTACACCAAATTGTTGGTGCACTTCTCCTCAACTCAGTCTTGAAATTCCCAAAAGGACTTTCCGTTATGTTCCACTTTATTGACCTTTTGTTGCAATTGCAGTTTTTTCAGTTTTGTTTCAGCGTCTTTGATCGATAGCTCAAAAATAAATGCAATTTCTTCTGTTTGCACCCGTTTGTAATTTTTCAAAAAAACTTCGAGAGAGGGAACCTTTTGCCGTGCTGCATCCGTGTTTGTTTGCAGCATTTTCTTCAATACATAGTCATACGTCTCATAAGAATGCAGCCCAGATATTTTGACGCTGTGATCTTCGATATATTGGCTGTAAAAAAGCAAAGTCGGAAAGTGCCGAACATTCATATCTTGAATGAGTTCTACATCTCTTTTATATGCTTTCTCCGCTGACGGGGAAAAGAGGTCTTTTTTGAATTCATTTATATCCAATGGAGGCGTCCTTGCAGCAGCCTCCAAGAGGACATCATCGACAGAATCGATTTTCCCATACAGGAATATAATGTCTTGGACATTTCGCAAAAAGACTCGGCCGGCTTTGTTGCCTTGCAATGTTGCCGCTTTGACGCCGATAGACAACTGATAAGCGCTCATTTGATCGATTGGATAACGGTGATCGGAGCAGGAATCCGAACTAAAGAACAAATGACTGATGATTGGCCGCACATTGAAAAAAGCGCCGTATGTCAATGTCATTTTTTTAATGGATTTTTCAATGGACCAACATTCGCAACAAAACGGATCGACAAAATAATAAATCATCACGGGCTTATTGGCATAGTTGATAAATGGATAATTCGTTTTTGGATGAATCGACTCACTTTGTACATCGTAAGCATCCATATGAATCCCTCTTTCGTTCGATAATAAGTGATTATCATGCCGACATCTTCATTTTTTACATATATACGTTTATCTTCTAGCAAATATGATTGTCTGTCCGTTCATGATATAGTGACCTTCACTTTTACATTTCAATGAAATAAGAGAAATTCATTCTTCCGTATTGATCATATGGTGCGCTGTCATCGTTAGCCTTTCAAAGATCAAAGAGCGGTAAGGCTCTTCTATCTCTGCTTCGTGAAGCGCTTTATGCATGCATTCGAGCCATGCGTCTTTTCTTTCCGGGGTGATTTCAAACTCCATATGTCTTCTTTTCAGCATCGGATGGCCTCTTTCTTCCAGATACAGCTTTGGCCCTCCGAAAAATTGCGTGAGAAAGAGTCGCTGTTTCCTCGCTGATTCGCTAAGATCCTCCGGAAAAATCGGAATCAATTTTTCGTGTTTTCCGATATGTGTATATAAAGAATCGATAATTTTATCGACAGCTTCTTGTCCTCCTATCGCTTCATAAATAGTGCCTGGTTTTGACATTGTTAAGACTCCTCTTGTAGAATAAATGTTTTAGCGGCCCCTTTGCACCACTTTTTTACGTATTGTAACAATCGCATTATAAAAACGCAAAAAATCTGTCCGGAATTTTCCCTATAATGTGTTGAAAAACCGTTCGATTTTTGTAATCGGCTCTTTCGGTTCAATGTTGAATTGAGCGAGCAACTGTTCAAAAGCCGCTTCTCCTATTTCTTTTGAAGGTGCTTCGATTTCCAGTTCATAATCGATCGTTCCGTTATACTTGCTTTCATCCAAGACATACTCGATATGGTCCGACTTAAAACTTCTCCGCTCCGTTGTCAACAAACCATAATAAAGCAGGCTGTTTGCATTTATCCCCATTTTTTCCAACTTGTTTCCAACATGAAAAGCGCTGCAAGGCTTTCCGTTCATCCAGTTTAAAAATTCTTTTTCCGATAATGAATCATGCGTTTCTAAAATCCCCTCTGTATGCGGTTGTTTCAACGTGAGGGTGTATGCATTATCTTTTTTACGAATTCTTAGTGCGCTATTCTGTTTTTTCAAATCAAACTGTTTCGTCTCAAAATAGTAATTCGTTTGGGTAGAAGCGGCAGCGGGAAAAGGCAGTGCTGTAGCAAGGCGGTCAAATTGTTCTTTTGTAAGCAATGCTTTATATTCTATTTCAATTTCTTGTGCCATAAATCCTCCAAAAAAAATTTTTGCTTGACTTCATTATGTCGGATAGGCAAGAAAGATGCAACGGATGCACCTTGTCGTTATATCGGATGGGAGGAATGTGATAAAATATAATCAAATGAACGTCTTGGCGTGATTCTGTACATATGAGAGATTTATAGGAGGCTATGTTGAGATGAAATTTACGATTGTATCAAGAGGGGACGAGCGGTCCAACAAGATCAAGGCCAAAATGAAGCAGTATTTGATTGATTTCGATTTAATTTACAATGAGGAAAACCCTGAACTGGTCATTTCGGTCGGCGGCGACGGGACTTTTTTGGAGGCGTTTCGCCGTTACGTCGACAAGTTGGATCAAACGGCATTTCTCGGGGTCCATACAGGTCATTTAGGTTTCTATACGGATTGGACTTCCGATGAAATAGAGAAGCTTGTCATCGAGATCGCCAAAACGCCGTTTCATGTTGTCGAATATCCGCTTCTCGAAGTCATCATTCGTTTTAACGATGAGGAGAAGCCATTGCGCTCCCTTGCGCTCAATGAAACGACAATTAAAACAGTGGAAGGTTCGGTCGTCTTCGATGTTCAGATTCGCGGAGAACATTTTGAGACATTCAGAGGCGACGGCTTGTGCATCTCTACCCCTTCTGGCAGTACCGCCTACAATAAGGCGCTCGGAGGCGGCATCATCCACCCATCGTTGGAATCGATTCAAGTGACGGAGATTGCGTCGATCAACAATCGTGTGTTCAGGACAATCGGATCTCCGCTCATTTTGCCGAAACATCATACATGCTTGCTCCGCCCGATGCAGCGAAACAGCTTTATCATTGCGTTCGACCATATTACAAAAACATTTTCGAACGTCAAGTCGATCCAATGCCGGGTGGCAAAGGAAAGAGTCCGTTTTGTTCGCTACCGGCCTTTCCCGTTTTGGAATCGGGTGCGCGATTCCTTCGTCACCGAAGTGAAAAGAGATGAATAATGATGTTTATGTTGCGGCGCGTCATCCTGGAGCAGGAGGATGGATCCCTTCTGAAAGACTATTTGACGGATAAGCTGAAGCTGTCTCAGCGGCTTGTGAAAAAAGTGAAATCTGAAGAAGGAAAGTTATTCGTAAATGGTGAGCATAGAACGGTCCGTTACCGTCTCAAAGCGGAAGATGTGCTTGAAATCGGCTTTCCACCCGAGAAGGGGAGCAGTCAATTAGCTCCTGAAAAAATGGATCTTGCTATTTTGCATGAAGATGAACATCTGTTGGTCATTGACAAAGAAGCGGGCATCCCGACGATTCCGTCCCGTCTTCACCCGCAAGGAACGCTCGCGAACGGCATTCTTTTTTATTATGAAACGAAACAGATTCCGTACACTATCCATGTCGTGACGAGGCTTGATAAAGATACATCCGGACTCGTATTGATTGCGAAACATCAGTACAGCCATTCGTTGCTTTCAAAGTTGCAGCGCGCAAATAAAATCGAGCGGGTGTATCGGGCCATCGTTTACGGAAAAATGCCTGAAAGAAGCGGGACAATCGATGCGCCGATTGGCAGAAATCCAGATTCCATCATCGAACGGATGGTGCGAGAGGACGGAAAAAGAGCGGTGACCCATTACGAGACCCTTATGGAAACTGAACAATATTCCGAGGTGAAAATCAAGCTCGAAACTGGAAGAACCCATCAAATTCGCGTCCATTTTTCCCATTTGGGACATCCGCTCGTCGGGGATTGTTTATATGGCGGAAAAATGGGCAAATTAAAAAGGCAGGCATTGCATTGCTCGGAAATTTGTTTCACGCATCCTTTCAGCGGAGAAAACATCCGCATCGTTTCAAACTTGCCTAAAGAAATGGCAGATTTGCTCCGCTAAGAGGCAGCTTTAGCAATCGTTTGACAATCGCTGACCGTTTGATAAGATAAAGGATGGACAAAAAAAGCAATTATCCTCGTTAGGTGAGGCTCCTATATGGAAGTAAGCTGCTGCCCAGAAATGTCGAGAGACTCCAACGGGTTAACAGAAACTATCGGCTTAAGGTGGTTTTTAACGCAGTGGGATATGAATCCAGGCCATATAGTGCTAAAACTCCACGATGGAGGCTTCATTTCATAGTTCGTTTATGATGACACCTTCTTCGTGAGGTGTCTTTTATATTTTGTTCTAAAAAATGATGAATAGCGGAAAAATTAAGACCACCGCTAGAAAATTGCATTTGCGCTCGTATCTGTACGTGAAATTTACTGAAAAGCGGGTGAAAAGATGGGAAAAGAAAAACAGAATGAAGTGGGTCCCATTTCCGACGACTTGAAGGAATTGCTATCGCAGGAAGATACGGAAGGTTTCCGGAATGAATTTCTCGATTTGCATCCCCATGACCAAGCGATGTTTTTCAGGGAACAGGCATATGGGAACCGCATGAAAATTTATACGTATTTATCGCCGCTTGAAATGTCTGATATTATGGAGTATATCGATTTGGAAGAGGCGGAGAAGTTTGTGACGGAAATGGAGCCACAGTTTGCAGCGATGGTATTTTCGGAAATGGCGGTTGACGATGCGGTCGATATTTTAAAAGAACTATCTATCGATGAAGTGGCTAGTTTCTTGGCTATCATGGAAGAAAGTCCGGCGGATGAAATAAAAGCATTGCTCCATTATGAAGAAAAAACAGCTGGAAGCATCATGACGACAGAGTATGTTTCCGTGTTGGAGACGCAGACGGCAAAAGAAACGTTGCAGCAAATGAAGGAAATGGCGCCGGATGCAGAAACGATTTACTATACGTATGTGCTTGATGAACAAAAACGTTTAGTCGGTGTTCTGTCATTGCGAAATTTGATTATTGCCGAAGAGGACGAAATCATTCGCCATATTATGACAGAAAACGTCGTCTCCGTTTCTGTTGGCCGAGATCAGCGCGAGATTGCACAAATGATTCGAGATTATGACTTTGTGGCGCTCCCTGTCGTCGATTTTCAAAACCATTTGCTCGGCATTATCACCGTCGACGACATATTGGATGTGATGGAGGAAGAAGCGAGCAGCGAATATTCCAAGTTCGCCGCTTTATCCGGTTCAGGGACTACACGAGACAGTGAAGCAAACCCATTCCAATCTGCGAAGAAACGGCTGCCTTGGCTCATTATTTTATTGTTTTTAGGAATGATAACGGCAAGCCTAATCGGCAGTTTTGAAGAAACATTGGAGGAAGTGCCGATTGTTGCCATTTTCATTCCGCTTATCGCCGGAATGGCAGGAAATGCGGGCACGCAGTCATTGGCAGTCGCCGTGCGCGGCATCGCAGTCGGAAATTATGGAGCGGAGAAACGGTTCAAGATGATTTTGAAAGAACTCGCCACAGGGCTTTTTGTCGGCGGAGCTTGCGGCGTCATCGTTACATTAATGATTTATTTTTGGAAAGGGAACTTCTTTTTGGGGCTTTTAGTCGGCATTGCAATTCTCGTCACATTAACCGTTGCAACGCTATCCGGCTCCGTCATCCCGCTTGTGATGGAAAAGCTCAATATCGACCCTGCCGTTGCATCCGGTCCGTTTATTACGACCTTGAATGATTTGACGTCCATTTTGATTTATTTCGGAATGGCAACAGCATTCATAGGAATGTTGCTTTGAAAACGTAATAATCAACAGAATTTGTCAAAAATGCCTCGTCTCGCAATTTTTTGCGGACGGGGTTTTTGCATTTCGGGCAAAAGAGTCTTCCTCCTGTGCCATCCGTCCTATTTCGCTAATTTTCTCCACTCTTTTTCACACCGACTAATTCATCATTTTCTATATGTGAATCACTCCTCGCTGTTAGGATGATATGCAATCAGTTGCATTTTTTAGTATGGAATATATCGAAAGTTATGCATTTTGTCGAAAAATGAAGATTAATATGAATCTTAAGTGGTGTTTACATTTTTTTACATAAGAACCAAATGACTGTTTAAGGAAAAAAACAGGATAAATTTGATGATATTTTCATGCGAATTTCCGCTCTTGTAGAGGGTTGTTTTATTGCTTACACTTACAGTTGGCTTAAACAAGTGAGTTGGCGTAAAAAGAAATAAGCAATCAAGTACATACATCGTTTATTATGCTGACTCCAAAAAATTTAGGAGGGATTACATGTTCAAAAAGATATCGGCATTCATGCTTGTGCTCATGTTGACTTTTTCTCCGGCAGCATCGTTGAATATAAATGCCCAAGAAGCTGATGATGATGCGGATGTTGCAGAGGAAAAGCAAACGAACGAAACAGAAGAGCAAGTGAATGATGAAGCCGCCGAAGAAGATACAGATCCAACGGAATCGGATGAACCTGCAGTTGATGAGGAATCAAAAGCTGATGAGCCAGTAAAAACAGATGCAGAAGAGCCAGAAGAAGGTGAAAATGCAGATGAAAAAGCCGCAGACGAGGAGGAAGCGGTAGAAGAGAATGAAGATAATGGCTCTAATGAAGAAGACGAAGAAGAAGCAGGCGGCGAGGGAGAAGCAGAGCAAGACCAGGCGGATGAAGATTTAGATTTAGACAAAATCTACGGTGCTGCCAATGGTGATATTACGTATGACTTTAATAAAGGTTACTACGTCTTAGACTTACAGGCAGGACTTTCCAATATGTCGCGCAGTCAAGTGCTCCAGGATAAGTGGGTTGCTTTCGCGTTACCAGATGGCATTTCACTGGCAAATGCGGATATTCCAAGTGGGGTTGTCCCAGTATACATTAAAGGTAAAAACGGACTTGCTGTTAAAATTCCTGATGTTGGAGAATTCCCAGATTCTAAATATGTTTATCCTAAAATTCCACTAATAGGAGAAATGGATGATAATGATCCTGTAGAAAATCTATATCTTTTAAATGTAGATGTAGCTGCACAAAAATTTGAGAATTTAGGACAAATTAAGAGTCAAAGAAAAATCGATTTTTCAGTCATGGAAGAAAATCCTACGATTGACTTACATGGATCAATTACAGGGAATACAACGTATGATGAAGAAGAAAAATATCATTTCCTCGATGTTTCAGTGCAAGC
>Ga0079226_10004967_pt1 | contig 10167 bp, 10 predicted proteins | sample Poulit2014_FD_76345 | JGI IMG/M metagenome (GOLD analysis project Ga0079226, IMG submission 76345) | Agricultural soil microbial communities from Georgia to study Nitrogen management - Poultry litter 2014 | ecosystem: Environmental > Terrestrial > Soil > Agricultural land | place: USA: Georgia... | reverse complement strand
CTGAGCGTTCATTTTCTTTCGTCATCCCGTGCCGATATAATGATATAGCCAAACGGCCATCCATAAACAACTCTCCACTCCTTCAACAGATGCACCAGCGACATCACCAGTTATGCCGCCAAACCAATGGATAACTTTCTTTCGAACATAAATAAAGATAAGACTTGTGATGACTCCAATCACCATAATGAAAAGAAATAGATGTCGCTTCCACACCCAAACGACTAGAAAACTCAATATTATATAAAAAAAGTAAATGAATAATGTACCTCTTTTCGTAGCACGTTGAAAAAAATATCCCATGCCACGGTCTTTCGCTAAAGGTGTTAAACAAAGGATCCAGCCCATAAATATTTTCCCAAAAAAAGGAACCATTACGATTAAAACATAAGTCATTGTTTGCAGACGTAAAATAATCTCATAAAAAAACAACATTTTCGCTATAAGTAAAATGATCACACTAAGAACACCGAAGGCTCCGATGCGCGGATCAGACATAATATCGAGGCGCTCTTTCGGCTGACGAAAGGAAAAATAAGCGTCGCTTGTATCCATCCATCCATCCATCTAAATGAATGCCGCCTGTCAATATAATCATAAACAGCCAAAGGAAAAAAGCGACTGCTAAAGGGGAAAGGTTCGTTACCATAAGCAACATGTAACATAATGTAGCATACATCAATCCTTGCAAAATCCCTAACAACGGAAAAGTTTGAATCGCCCGTTCAATATATTCATTCGTCAGCGGTATTTCTTTCTTAACAGGAATCGTGCTAAAAAATTGTAAGTTAAGAATAAAGCCGTTTATGTATGATTTCATTCGCTCGACCACCGTTTCATGATCTGTTTTACCTTATCCCAGTTCAAATGACTACGAACGATATCAGTTATTGTATCAATATCTTCCTCTTGGATAGATCCAGCTTCCTTAATCGTTGAATTATTAATGTAAGGAATGACACCAAAAACAGATATGTTCGTCCTTTCCTCAATGATACGCACACCATATTGAAAAAATGTTGGATCACCGTGAAACTTATTAATCACTATGCCTTGTACCCGGTGTTTTTGGCCATCAGCAAGCAACGCCAATGTCCCTTCGATACTTGCAAACACACCACCTTTACTAATATCAGCAACTAATATAACTGGAACATCAGCAAATTCAGCAACAGCCATATTTGCCATATCTTTTGTTTTTAAATTGAGTTCAACTGGGCTTCCCATTCCTTCCAGAACAAGCGCATCATAACAACGCTGTAATGACTCGATCGCTTTCTGCATAACAGATTGCACATCTTCATGCCTAATATTATTGATCGGCTCACCCTTTAAAATATAAGTCTGTTTTGGATTTAACACGATTGGATTCATCCAAATAGATGGTGTAACGTTAGATGCTTGCGCTTGAAGTGCTTGTGATAAAGCGATTTTCTTTTGTTCGTGAATGATACATATATCTTTCGTCATATTCAGAAGTTTAAATGGTGCAACATTTATGCCTTCTTGGGCGAGCAACCGACAAAAAGCAATTGTTATTAAACTTTTGCCTACATTTGATGCTGTTCCTTGAATCATAACCCCCTTCATGTTAACCGCCTCTTATTTAAAAATTGTTTCCAATAACGATTCCCTTTTATTAAAATCGGAATACCTGCTTCTACATGAATGGCACATTGGGCTTTTCTTACAATCTCTTGGTGAATTAATCCTATCAATTGACAATACTTATGAACAAACGAATCTTGCGGAACATGTTGATAAAGAATTTCGTTTGAAACGATGATTAATGTTTTGACATTTGCCGCGATCACATAGACGCCGTAAATGATCGATTGGAAAACTTGCTCACGGGACTTACGTGTTTGAAATAATTCATTAGCAAGTAAGGTCGTTAAACAATCCATAAGCACAATGTGTGATTGGTTAAACGTTGTAGCTAACTCATGAATATTGCAAGGATATTCCCACGTCGTCCACATGTCTCGCTCATGTGCGCGTTGTTTTTGGTGTTTTTTCACCCGCCTTGCCATTTCATCATCTGTAACTTGAGCAGTTGCAACGTAATGTAAAGACTCCTTTTTTCCTTGAAGATATGCAGAAAGTTCCTCAGCCAATGTACTTTTACCACTTCTTGCGCCACCTACAATAAACACTATGTTTGTCGCCACTCTTGTAATGCCTCCAACAACAAGTCATTTTCCTTTTCACGTTTAATCGCCAATCGAAGCCAATCTCCCTCTAAACGTGTGAAATTATATGTATGTCTAGGAACGATGTCTTTTTGCAACAACCATTTCATAAGTGCATCTTGTTTTGATAAAGTAGGATCCCTTAATAAGTAAAAGTTAACACGGCTATTTGATAACATAAAACCGATATTTGTTAGTTGTTCATATAAACGTTTATACTCTTTTGCTATAAACGCCTGTGTACGATGAACAATAGATGAATCTTGTAAACAAAGTTCACCAGCTTTTAATGCTAAAGCATTGACACTCCAATACGGTTTAAGTCGCCTAAGTTTTTCAATGACTGTCGGTTGGGCTAATACATAACCGAGACGGAGGCCAGCAATGGCATACATTTTCGTAAGCGACCGAAGAATGACTAAATGACTACTTTCTTCTAAATAGGAGGATAAAGTCGTCTTTTCGATAGCAAAATCGTAAAAAGCTTCATCAATGATAAATAAACAGTTATAGTATTCACAAGCCTCTAAAATTTTGAGCAGTTCTTCTTGTTCATAAACGATACCTGTAGGGTTATTCGGATGGCACAAAAATAAGGCATCTGTATTTTTTAATTGTTGAATAATTGCAGATGCATTTAATTCACACGTCTCATCAAGAAAGATGAAAGCAACATCGCAATCATTCATTCGACACACCTTTTCATATTCGGAAAAAGTCGGTTGTACAATAAGTACCCGCTTACCTGATAGCAAGCGCGCCATACAAGAAATAAGTTCTGCCCCGCCATTGCCTAATAAAATAGACGATTCTTTAAGATTTTCCTGCTCAGCAATTAACGTTACTAGTTGATGGCCACAGGGATCTGGGTAATCTTCAACAAAATTGAACAAGTGTTGCCATGCATCCTTCAATATAGAAGGTGGCCCAAATGGATTGGTGTTTACACTAAAATCGATCACATGATGAGGCTTAAGAAGATTAAACGCTTCATAAACATAAGCTGGATTTGATCCATGTAAAGGTAATGACAATAAAAAAACCTCCAACTAAAAATATAAAAACTGCTCGCTTCATGATCGATATTGTTAATAAAATATGTTGCACGTTTAATACGGCGAAAGGCTCCCCAAGTTTTTGACTTTTCGATCGTTTGCCAGCGTAATAATTAACACCGCCTAATTGAACACCTAAAATAGCAGCAACACTTGCTTCCATCCAACCACTGTTAGGACTTGCATGTTTCTTGGCGTCACGGCGAACGATCGTCCATGCATCAACGTAAGGTGTATGAAGTGGTTTTTTCGCACACATAATCGCTAAGCCTGTTAAACGAGCAGGTATATAATTTACGATATCATCAATGATTGCTGAAGCACGACCAAAATCTATGTACATATCATTTTTATAGCCAACCATTGAATCACACGTATTTATCAATCGATAAACGAGCGCAAAAGGTGCTCCCCCAATGAGTGCCCAAAACATTGGTGCTGTTATGCCGTCGTTTATATTTTCAGCGACCGTCTCAACGGTTCCTCGCGTTATTTCCGCTTCATTTAAATCATTCGTATCACGGCCAACGATGTTATTTAATTGTTCTCTCGCTGTTTGTAAATTCCCTCGTTTAAGGGGATATAAAACTGCATGTGCTGCATCTTTGAGCCCTTTTTGCGCAATCGTCGGTGCAATAAGCAACGCCTCTAAAACAATGCCTACATACAATGGAAATATCTGATAAACGTATGCAACGAGTAAAAAACTAAGACAAAAGAGACATCCTGATAAAAAAATGACCATGATATAGCCTTTAATCACTTTATAATTGCCTTTATTTAAACGACGATCACAAAACGCAATCATCCGGCCAAACCATTTCACAGGGTGTGGCCAATGTGGTGGATCGCCAAACCATTGATCGATGAGCCACGCGATCACAATCGCTAAAAAGTTTTTAATTAACATGAACGTTTCCTTGCAAAATAACGTTTAAGGGCTTTTTTAGTACATTGGTAAACACCTTTACCGATCAGTCGCCCAAGCGGTGTTGCCGTTCCACCATAATCTTGCCGCTCACCTTGTTGGGTTGCAGCAATTAATATACTATCTGTCGATGTCCCTGTCGCTAATGATTGAGATGACTCATCTTTTACTTGTAAATGTTGAAGGACCTTTACTTTCGCCTCTGTTGCCGTCATAATCGACTGGATAAACGCTTCATCGCTTAAATGGCCATTAACAAATATCCACGTATTAATCGTTCCAATAATACTTGATTGTTCTTTTTTTCCTAACGATGCATCAATCGCATGACCGACACCAGCTGTAACGACGACAAAAATCGATAAATTACCTTCTTCTAAATAAAGATATGAAGCATCTTCAAGTTCAACAGCTGTCATCATGCCGACTGTATCGCGCGGTTGAAATCCATAGTCATTTAAATACGTTCGCATATCTTTTTTATGATCATAACAATCATAATGTTTATCGACACGGCGGTTAACGAAATTGCGATACCAACCGACACCAGATCCGATCACACCGGAGGACATCGTTTTAAGTGGCCACGGTGATTTTAATACGATATGGTGACGTGATATGTGAAGTAAGTGGGATTGAATGATATTTCTTTTATTTGGACGCTCATTTGGAACGAGTAACATTTGTGGTTTTGGCACTTTCGGGTGAGGATGGTTTTCGATGTGTGCACCATACACACGTTCAATTAAAGACTTTTCCAAAACGTCATCAGGATGACCACAAAATTTTCCCCTTCCTTGATGAAGGAGCAGTAAACGGTCACAGTAAAGACTTGCTAAATTAAGATCGTGGAAAATCGACACAACTGTTAACTTCTTCCCTTCTGTCCATGCTTTTAAGACATCTAGCAATTCCTTTTGGTAAGAAAGATCAAGATGATTCGTTGGCTCATCGAGTAGTAAAATTTCTGGATCTTGCGCTAATGCTTGTGCGAGAAAAACACGTTGACGTTCACCACCTGATAAATGATCGATCGGTTCATGTGCATAATGGTCAATACCAGTTTGCTCCATGACGCGCGCAATGATTTGATCATCTTCCGTAGAAAATGATTGAAAGATCCCCCGTTGATGCGCATATCGTCCGAGGGAAACTGTTTCTCTCACGGTATAACTAAATGTATGCATCGATTGTTGTGGCAAAACAGCGACTAATTGGGCAAATTGTTTTCGCGTATAATGCGAAACGGACTTTCCTTTCACCCAGATATCACCAGCCATCGTTGGTAAAACATTGCTAAGTAACTTGAGCAACGTCGTTTTACCACTTCCATTTGGACCTATAATGCCGAAAAACTCACCTTGCTCGACTTGAAAAGATATATCATGAAGCACCGCTTTTTTCGCATAACCACCATCCACATGAGCGACGTTAATCATATTATCCTCTTCTTTCTAAACGGTTTTTCATTAAAATAATCGCAAAAATGGGCGCACCAATGAATGCAGTAATGACTCCGATCGGAAGTTCGGCGGGGGCGATAATCGTTCGGGATAAAAGATCAGCAATAATTAAAAACGAGGCACCTGCAAGAACTGATAACGGCAACAAATGTGTATGATCTGGACCCCATAACAGCCGAACGAAATGTGGAATGACGAGACCGACAAACCCGATTGTTCCAGACACAGCTACCGCTGCTCCTGTTAAAACTGATCCGGCAATGAGTATAAATAGTTTTTTTCGCTCAACATGAACACCAAGGTGTTGTGCTTGTTCCTCACCAAAGGACATAGCGTTCAACTCACGAACGTGGAATAATAAAGCGGCTGTCCCAATGATAAAAAAAGGAAATACGATTTTAATATGATCCCAACTACGCATAGATACACTGCCAAGTAACCAACTAATAATTTGCCTTAATTCATCTTCTGTCAGCGCAATCATTAATGAAATAAAAGCACTTAAAAATGAACTGAAAATAACCCCTGTTAAAATAATCGTCTCAACGCGCATAGCGCGGTCAATGCGTCGAGCAAATAAAAGGACGATAAATATCGTTAAAAATGATGCCACAATACTAAATATAGGTAATGTAAACGAACCGATAAATGGCAATGAGAAACCGAAAAATATCTTCATAACTGCTCCTACCGATGCACCGGATGAAACACCTAACGTATATGGATCAGCTAAAGGGTTTCTTAGCAATCCTTGAAAGGCGGCTCCTGCAACAGCAAGGGACGCCCCGATGATGCCAGATAAGATGACGCGCGGAAGGCGAATATTCCAAACGATATTGACATACATCGATTCAACTTGATCGATAGATCCAATGTGAAAAACGTTGATAAAAATGAGTTGAACTATCTCTCGAAACGGAACAGAAACGGTTCCAATTGATGTTCCAAATAAACCCGCTAAAATGACGAGCAAGCTAAGAAACGTGTAAGCAAAACATTTATGATTCACTGAAAACGTCTGGATAAATTTCTTTCGCAAATGCTTCAGCACCTTCTACTAAGCGTGGCCCTGGACGACTTACGATATCTGTGTCAACTTGAAAAACTTGTTCATCGTTAACGGCATCAATATCTTGCCAACCATCACGACTCATGACTTCTTCGATTGGATCCTCAACATGATCATACGTCAGTATAATAAGATCAGGATTCATTTCAATGACAGCTTCTTCATTTAGCTGTACCCAGCCTTCTTCATCACTCATACTATTTTCTGCATGAATGAGCGATAACATTTCATCTTCAAATGTATATTGTCCCGGTGAATATATTTCAGGTTCTGGGGAAATTTCAATATATACGGTCTTTTGCTCATCTTCGGAAATTTCCTCTGCTTTTTCACGAAGCTCTGCAAAACCTTCTTCCATATCTTCAATAAGCTCTTCGCCTTCTTCAACAGTACCTGTCACTTCACTAATCATTTCAATCGATTCATACGTTTCCTCGATAGATGTAGCATCATTGACAACGAACACATCAAGTCCTGAATCTTGTAATTGTTCAATTCCATCCATATCGTTGCCTGGTTGTGCTAATACAAGATCAGGCTCTAGAGATAAAATACGTTCTATATTTAATTCCAGATCTCCAACTTTTTCCTTCTCCTCGACTTCTTCAGGATAATTATCATGGTCAGATACGCCAACGATTTGGTCCCCAAGCCCTAAAGCAAAAGCGATTTCTGTGTTACTTGGCATTAAAGATACAATGTTTTCTGGCGCTTCTTCAAGGGTGATTTCATTGCCCTCACTATCTTCAACCGTTACCGGAAAATGCGAGTTATCTTCTGTTTCTTCAATAGCCTCATCTGTTTGCTCTTCTTCTGGCTCGTTGTTACAACCAGCTGCTAATCCAATGACAATAAGCATCGCAAACAGCAGTTTATGTAAGTTTTTCACGATAACATCCCCCTTTATTTTAAACATAAAAAAACATCTCAAATAAGTGAGATGTGTGAACGATAAAACGGTGCAAACGCTTTAATTGCACCGTCTGCTTGTTTCATTCATACACCCCACCCTATCCTCGTAGGTTTTGGCGTGTAAGAATAAGGCAGGTCTCCTGGCTCATGGGCTAATAAATTTCGCGCCTTCCCATTCTTCTATTTAAAAGAACAGTGGCTTATGCAATGATACCCATTTACAGTGGCGGGACCGCGTTGGATTTTCACCATACTTCCCTATTAAGTCTTAGAAGGAGCATCTCACGTATTCATGAGAAATGCCCATTCATAAGACACCTTATTCTAGCAACATATTTTATTTTTTGATGATTAAGTTTGATGTGGTGGATAAAGTGAATTTTGCTATGTCATATATAAGTGTTTACAAACGCCTTATATACTTAATCATCTAGACAGTTTATGTTTTCTGTCTACGTTTAATGATAATTGATTATATGAAACTGTCAAGCTGTAAATTAAACGTTATACATCAGTTTTTAAACTCTGTATTTATTCCGTTTTTCCAATCGACTCGATCACAAGTTGTTCACCATCTTCATAACACGTATAAGACACTTCATCGCCTACCTCTATATCTTCTACAAGATCACGGGCCTCTATCGTTAGTTGAAAAGCAGTCGGACCGTCATCTGTTTCGATCTCAACTGTATGTGGATCAGCTTGCCCATTAAAAATTCCTGTTGCAACAATTTCTGCATCACTTGATTGATCACTATCAGAATTTTCTTTATTGGAATATTCAACTTCTTCATCGTCATGAGGGGTCTCTGCAGTATCATCAATTTGACCTTCATCAACAGAATCCTCATGAGACGGCTCTTCTACTTCATTTTCTTGGTTATTCGCCTTATCAGCTTCACCTTCATCATGAGCATCTGTGCCGCAAGCGGCCAAAACTGTCAAAATTGTAAAAAATGCGATAAGCATCAACCGTTTTCTCACGAGAAAAACTCCTTTGTCGTTAAGATTTACAGTTTCATTACTTTCTACCTATAACATACCACAGGAATATGCGCGCATAAAATTTTTCATAATGATACGTCATGTCAATGATAAAATTGTTTTACTGTTGATCATTAGACGTATCCTTTAGCAATTCAACGGCTGAAATGCCTGGTTCTGTCATCTCATATGGATTCAATATTTTGTCTAATTGTTCACTTGTTAAAAGCCCTTTACGTTGACAAATATCCCGAATCGATTTTCCTGTTTCAAAGGCCTCACGCGCAATCTCTGTTGCTTGCTCGTAACCGATGTGAGGATTAATCGACGTAATTGTCCCTATGCTTTTGTCGACATTTGCTTGTATCTGTTTCTTTTGTGCCTGAATACCCTCTACGCAATAGGATGTAAACACGTTTAGGACATTTGTCATCACTTTAATCGAATCCATTAAATGGTACACTAATACAGGCTCCATAACGTTTAATTCAAATTGACCAGCCTCTGATGCAAGACAAATCGTATGATCATTACCGCTTACTTGAAAGGCTACTTGATTGACAACTTCAGCCATAACTGGATTTACTTTTCCTGGCATAATCGAAGATCCTGGTTGTCTTTCAGGTAATTTCAGTTCATTAAATCCGACTTTCGGGCCTGATGCCATCAATCGTAGATCATTAGCTACCTTTGATAAATTTAACATACAAACTTTAAGTGCAGATGATAATGATGTATAAACATCTGTATTTTGTGTCGCATCAACGAGATGCTCTGCTCGCTCAAGAGGTAGATGACTATTTTTTCTTAAATAGACGATAACCTTTTCGATATATATAGGATCAGCATTTAAACCAGTACCGACAGCTGTTGCACCCATATTCACGAACATTAAGTCTTTACTTGCTACTTGAATGCGTCTGATATCTCGTTTTAGCGCGTAACTATATGCTTCAAATTCCTGTCCGAGTCGAATCGGAACAGCATCTTGAAGGTGTGTTCGCCCTATTTTTAATATAGGAAAAAACTCTTCAACCTTCTGTTGGAAAGCATCATCAAGCCTGTCCATAGCTAATTGTAGTTTCTTTAACATCATTAAAACAGCTATATGACTTGCGGTTGGAAATACGTCGTTCGTTGATTGCGACATGTTTACATGTGTCACTGGGCTGATAACTGTATAATTTCCCTTTTCCTCACCTAATATTTCTAGTGCACGGTTAGCGATCACTTCATTCGCATTCTTGTTGCTAGATGTTCCCGCCCCACCTTGAACAGGATCAACGATAAACTGATCGTGTAATCGACCATCTATAATATCTTCACAAGCTTGAATAATTGCTTCTGCAACCGCCTCATTTAAGTGACCAATATCTCGATTAGCCTGTGCTGCTGACTTCTTAACCATTGCTAAAGCTATAATTAAATGACGGTCAATTGTATTTCCTGTAATCGGAAAATTTTCCAAAGCGCGCATCGTTTGCACACCATAATAAGCATTGTTTGGTATTTTTTTCATGCCTAAAAAATCACTTTCATATCGATCATTATTAACTCCCATACG
>Ga0079226_10004966_pt1 | contig 10167 bp, 7 predicted proteins | sample Poulit2014_FD_76345 | JGI IMG/M metagenome (GOLD analysis project Ga0079226, IMG submission 76345) | Agricultural soil microbial communities from Georgia to study Nitrogen management - Poultry litter 2014 | ecosystem: Environmental > Terrestrial > Soil > Agricultural land | place: USA: Georgia... | reverse complement strand
GGACTCGCCTGCCGCGTCGGACTCGCCTGCCGTGTCGGACTCGCCTGCCGTGTCGGACTCGTAGGACTCGGTCGATCCGTCCGGACCCTCGGAGTCGCCGGGTTCGGTCGCATTGTCGGAGTCGCCGGCGGAGGTCGCCGCCGCCCTCGTCTGCTGTGGTGGCGCCGTTTCGCCGCCGCGAGAATCGACTTCCTCGGAGCCATCGGCTGTTTGGGTGTCCGATGTGGTCCTTGTCGTCGTCATGAAAGTCCCTCGATGTGCTTGCTGTCGGTGTTTCGGCTGGTCGCGTTCCCGGTCACTGCTGTCACGGCCACTTCCCATCGGTCACCGGGACCCCGTCGGGGGTGATCCCTTCGTCCGCGGCGTCGGCATCGGTCAGTTCGTCCATTCCGATGGGGCCGTGCTCACTGCCTGCGAAGAACTGTTTCAGCAGCGGACGTTGGCTCTCCAACATCTGCTTGGCGGGGCCGAAGCCGACGAGGTGGGAGCGAAAAAGCATTCCGACGTAGTCGGCGGTACGTCGGACGGACTCGACGTTGTGGGTGATCACGAAGAACGTGCAACCGGTTTCGTACTGCACCCGTCTGATCATGCTGTCCAGGTGTGCCACCCGTACGGGATCCAGGCCGGAGTCCGGCTCGTCGAAGAACACGATTTCGGGGTTCAGTGCCAGTGCACGCGCCAGTCCGGCACGTTTGCGCATTCCGCCCGAGATGTCCGCGGGCATCTTGTGGAGGTGACGGGCGATGCCGAGCATCTCGGCCTTGTCCCGGACGACCCTGCCGATCTCGCTCTCGGACTTTTTGGTGTGTTCCCGCATGGGGAAGGCGATGTTGTCGTAGACGTCCATCGATCCGAACAGCGCGCCGTCCTGGAACATCACTCCGAACTTGTGCCGAATCCGGAGTATGTCCCGGTGAGAGATCCCGACGATCGGTTCGTCATCGATGTAGACCTGCCCTTGTTCCGGCCGCATCAGTCCGATGATCACGTTCAACAGCACCGATTTACCGGTACCTGACGGCCCGAGTACCGCGGAAGTCTGTCCACGCGGGATATCGAACGTCACTCCCTCCAGGACGGTGTGTTCCCCGAACCGTTTGGTGACGTCCTGGACCGATATCGCCGCTTCGGGGCGGAAGATCCCGGATGTGGGGTCGGGAAGCTGTCCTGCCCAACCGTGGCGATTCTCCCCCAGTGTGTTCTTGCGCATCAGTTCCGACTCGTCCAACGCCACCCCTTTCCGGAAGTGGTGTGATCTGCGACACGAGATTACTTAACCTCAGCCCAACAACCGTGTCAATACGTTGTAAACCGTCGTTACGCTTCAGTAATCAGTGTTGTTCAAGATGCACCGCTCTCGGTGGTCAGCGGGACCGCAGCGGCCGGTACGGGTGTCTAACTGGCGGTGTCACACGCTGTTGCACTAGACTGCGAACGTGGCTTCTCACACGTCCTCATCGACAACGCGGGGATCGCAGGGTATTCGTCGTCGCGAACGGGAAGAGCAGATACTGTCCGCGACCCGCAGACTGTTCGATTCCACCGGCACGCGCGATGCGCAGCTCGACGACATCGCACGCGCGGTGGGAATCAATCGGGCGATCATCTACCGGCACTTCACCGGCAAAGAGGAACTGTTCGTTCTGACGTTGTGTAGTTATCTCGACGAGCTCGCCGAGAAACTGGCCACCGCGTCACAAGCGGCTCAGGGCAATCCACAGCGGCTCGACGCGATGGTCGGCGCGTTCGTCGACTACGGCATCGCGCATCCCGCCTATGTGGATTGCGCGCTGAGCGTCATGCGCAACACCGGCGGTGAACTGTTCGACGGGATCAGCGAGAGCGCCATGTTCCGGCTCGGCCGCGGAATCAACTTCTGTCTCCGCCCGCTGATCGATGTGCTGCACAGCGGGATGGAAGAGGGGCAGTTCCGAAGAGACGACCCGACCACTCTTGCCAACATGATGTACGCCTCGGGCCTGGGCGCGCTGCAACTGGCCAGGGTGGGGCTCGCCGTTCACGAAGCTGCACCCGGCGTGCCGACTGTCAAACGGGTGTCGGCCGAACAGGTCAAGCAGCACCTTCGCTACATCACGCGCGCCCTGCTCGCCGGCCCCACCGATCAACCCCCTGCGGACACCATGTCGACATGATGCCCGCGATCGGGGACTACTGGGGTGGGCAGATCTCGCCGGATTCGCAGACGAACGTGCCCACTCCGTTGAACACCACCATGACGCCCGCACTGGCAGGCCTGTCGTCGGTGACGACGGTCCCCACGTCCCCAACAGCCACGGTGCCTGTCTCGCTTTCGAGTGGCTCCGGGCCTACCCACTCGACCTGTTGACCCGGCCGGAACCACGTTTCCTTCTCGTCATCCACCACACGCTGACGGTACCGCGTGATCACCGATTCGACACGTCGCGCCGCGCCCGACTTGGCTGCCACCCCGTCACCACACGCGGTATGTTGGACGGATGCACCGCAGCGTGAACAGCGTCGGAACCGAGCTCGGGGTGTTCCGCTAATCGTGGTTGAGCAGCGAACCGGGACGTCGAAACGGCGTACGGCGACCGCGGTCACCGGAAGTGCCCTGCAACAACGTCGTGACCCCACGTTGCACGAACGGGCAGAGCGGTGGGAACGGCGACTCGCGATCCCGGTGTTGGTCGCCGCGTTGGTGTCCGTGCCCGCGATCTTCCTGATGACCACGACGGAGGGCGTGTCCGAGACCGTCGGCCGGATCCTCAACTGGGGATCGATGGTGGTGCTGCTGGGCGAGTCGCTGGTGCTGGTGCTACTCAGCAGGGACATCGTCGACTGGGTCCGTTCGCACCGCTGGGAACTGCTGGTAGCGATCGCCACTGTGCCCGCAGTGGTGTTCGCCGTGGGGCCGGTGCAGATTCTGCGGGTGATCCTGGCCGTCGGCACCCTGCGGGTGCTGCGGGCACGCCGCATCCTGCGAGCCGGCCGGATCCTGCTGGGCAAGCTGAACATCCGGGCCCGCTACCGCAAGTTCGTGCTCGGTGGTGCCGGGGTGCTCGCCGTGACGTTCGTGGGGATCGTGTTGGCGAACCCCCGGTCGAAGACACACCGTTTCCTCGCCTGGACCATCGACGAGATCGGTCTGTTGGCCACCGTGTTGGTGGGGGCGATGACCGCGGCGACGGTGTACGTACTGCTGCGATGGATCATGTTCACCGAGGCCGGTAAACTCCTGCGGCTGCGACGGCAAGGCCGGCGGGCGCAACGTCGCCGCGGCAACCGGGGCTGAGTAGCGGAACGTTACATTGACCGTATGATCAGCACTCAGGAACTCGTCGAAACTGCCTCTCCCAAACTCAACGCCATCGGACCCGCGTTCTACTTCACCGAAGACACTATGCAGGTCGGCAAACAATACGGTCTCGACGGATTCCGTTTCTACTTCCTCGGCCGCGGCGGCGTGCTCGGCGATGTCGAACCAGCCGTGATCACCAGCGCGTTCGGCTATTTCAACCACCAGCTGGTGGAACACATGTGGAACAGCGCCCGCGAGCGCACCGATCTGTCCCCGCGCGAGGTCGGCAGGCTCTTCCTCGGTTGCTGTCAGGATTTCGGCAGGCGTCATCTCAGCGGTGTGGAGGGCCTCGACGCGTTCTGCGCAGCAGCGGAGGCCGTCAACAATGCCGTTGACTACGCGGGTCTGGCACTGTACTCGGGGTGGGCTGCGGAGCCGCTGGCAGCGGATCTGCCCGCGCGGGCGATGCAACTGGCGGCGGTACTGCGCGAGTTCCGCGGCAGCGCGCACCTGTTGGCGATCCTGGCGACGGACGGCGTCGACCCGGTGACCGCACACGGTCTCAGTAGCCCGGGAATGTGGACCACGTTCGGTTACGCCGAGGGCACCATGCCGGAGGGCACGCAGCAGGAACGCGACGCGCTCGCCGCGGCTGACGAACTCACCGACCGGCTCGTCGCTCCCGCTTTCGACGTGCTCGACGCGGACGGGCGTACCGCGCTGCTGGAGGGGCTCACCGCGATCCGGCAGGAACTTCCGAACATGCAGTTGCCCTCGGACTGACCGGGACCGGGCGGCGAGCGCGATCCGGGTGTTCAGGTCGGGTCGAGCTCGCCGAGTAACCGGTCCCGCCCGGGTTGGTCGAGGAACGACGCCTGGAACGAGTTCGCCGCGAACTGTCGCAGGGCCGCATCGTCGAAGCCGAGATGCTGTTGCACCGCGTGGAAGTTGTCACCGACGTAACCGCCGAAGTAGGTGGGGTCGTCCGAGTTGATACTGGTCGACAGTCCCGCCGCGACCAGTCGCGGCAGCGGGTGCACGTCGAGCGTGTCGACGCAGCGCAGTCGTACGTTCGAGATCGGACAGACCGTCAGTGGCATCCTGTCGTCGGCCAACCGACGCAACAGCGCGTCCTCCTCGACGGCGCGTACACCGTGATCGACGCGTTCGACACCGAGCACGTCGAGCGTCTGCCAGATGTACTCCGGTGGGCCCTCCTCACCGGCATGCGCGACCAGCCGCAGCCCCGCGTCGCGGGCGCGGGCGAACACGGTCTCGAAGTCCCGCGGCGGGTAGCCGAGCTCAGCGGAATCCAGACCGACACCGGTCAGCCGGTGCGAGTGCGGCAACAACTCGTCGAACGTCGCCTTGGCCGCCTCCGGACCGTGGTCCCGCAGGAAACATGCGATCAGTCGTGTGGAGATGCCGAACCGCTGCTCACTCGTCGACAACGCAGCCTCGAGACCATCGATGATCGTCGTCATCGGCACGCCACGGGTGGTGTGGGCCTGCGGGTCGAAGAAGATCTCCGCGTGCCGAACACCCTGCCGGCTGGCGCGCGTGAGGTAACTGTCCGCGAGATCGGTGAAGTCCCGCGCGGTGCACAGCACGGACATGCCGGTGTAGTACAGATCCAGAAACGACTGCAGATCCGCGAAGTCGTACCGTCGCCGCAGGTCAGCCACATCGGCGTACGGCAGGGTGACGCCGTTGCGCCGAGCCAGCTCGAACGCCAGTTCGGGCTCCAACGCGCCCTCGATATGCAGGTGCAGCTCGGCTTTGGGCATCGTCAACGCCGTGTCATCGGAAGTCATGTCTGACGATCCTAGTGCAGGGCCGATGAGGCACCGAAAGCGTCAACAGGGAGCGTTGCCCCTGACGGTGGAAGCGCTGCGTGCCTCGGTGCGGTGCGCTGCGACGTCGTGATCGTCGACGTTGCGGAGCACGTTGATCCCGGTATCGGAGATCCCGGGATCAGAACGGCTCACGTACTGTCGGCGGTGCATGAGCGATCTGTTTGTCGAGTAGATTTGTGAACAGCTTGGTGACTTTCGCCGCGTCCGACCCGTATACCTCAACGATGACGACGTGGTCATACAGGACGTACACCGCGCGGTAGACCGGGTTTTCGCCCTGGTCCGTGCCGAGCACCGGCACCCCCTTCAGGGAGTAGTCGCGCACGCGCGGCAGGTTGCCCTTCCGTTGCGCTGTGGCGTACTTCTTCGCCGCAGCCCGTGCAGCGTCCTCATCCTCGACTTTCAGCGAGTACATGCCGACAACAGCGTCGCCGACCTTGGTGGTGCGGAGCAGCCCCTTGGACATGTCTCCGTCGTCGAGAGTCTTGATCATGGGCTTCGGAAGGAGTTCACGATCCTTCAGCTTGTCAAGATCGAATTTTCCGCCACCGTCACGGGTATCGCCCTTCGGTTTCACGAGCGCGTCCTTGACGCCCTCCGGCTTCTCCTCGGTGGGAGGAGGTTCCTCGAGCGGTGTCTGTGAGGTTGTGGTCGTGGTGGCACTCGTCGGACTGGACTGCGACGACGATCCTGCCGCTGCGGCAGTCGAGCCAGGATCATCGCTGGGGCGGATGAACAACGCCCACACGGCTACGCCGAGCCCCGCCACTACAACAACAGCGAGCGTCGACAGCAGGGCCTTGCGCGGCTTATTCGTTGATTCCTTCGCTTCGAAGGAATCCTGCCCATGACCGGACCAGGGTGCATTGCGCTCCGTTATCGGGGGCAACTCGTCGCCGCCCCACGGGGGACGTGCGTCCTGTTGTGGCGCGTTCCAGGGTTGTTGCTGCGGGGACTGCCCCTGGGGCTGCCAACCGTGGTCCGCCGGCGCCGCGGCTTGCGGTGGCTGGGGGGACTGTTGCCAGTTCGGAGGGGCCTGTTGCCAATTCGGAGTGCCTTGCGGACGACTCGTTCCGGGAGGCGGTACGGCTTGCGTGGAGTCGGCGGCAGGCTGTTGGCCGTGGTTCTGCTGTTGGCCGTGGTTCTGGGGGGATACTGGATTGATGACCTGGGTCGAGTTGGACGTCTGCGAATCGTCGCCGGGCGTCGGCGTTCCACCCTGGGGTTCGGAGCTGACGGCCGAAGACAGAACCTGATCCCGTCGTACTCGATAATCATCTGCGGAAATGTTTCCAGCCGCAAGATCCTCGTCGAGCTTGCGTAGTTCCTCCTGCCAGGTCACGTCCCGGCTCTCCCTTCGGGATAGGCGTCGGACAGTTATCCCACGTCACTTGGCGTCGGTCGAGTCAATCCTCTCAGCGTGTGGAATGATCCTCCCTCGGGTCAACTCGACATGATCGCTCCCATGCTATCCGAGCGTGGGTAGTGCACCCAGGCCGTGTGTCCGCTTGGTGCGGAACAGCGTTGTGCGTGGTGACGATCAGTCCGTGGTGGTCCTCTCCTGCGGTTGAGCTGGGATTCGGATCGAAATGTAGGGCCGGCTCGACGCACGAGAGCCCGTGGCGCGCCGATATCGGGGCCCGCCGTTGACCCTCGGTATGGCCGCAACCGATCCCGTCACATTGTGGCAACGATCCGGAACCGGTGCCGGCGGCGGATTCGGTGGAGATGTGAATCACAGCGCGGCGTGATTTCGGCCCGGGCGTTCTCATGGCATTGGCTCCCTGCGTTGGTAGCCGCCGTCGACGCAAGTCGGTGGGGCACCTATGTGTCGAGGCCTCGGCAACGCGCTAGGCTGCCGCTATGAAGGGGAATCAAGCGCGGCGTTTGATCGAGTGGACCGGCGAGCGCTGTGTGCCGTGGTCGGACGACATGCAGATGCTCTACGAGCATTACCATCGATACGCACTTGCCTCATCAGTAACAGAGGGTAAGCGAGTACTTGATCTTGCCAGTGGCGAGGGGTACGGGTGTGCCCTGTTGGCCTCCACCGCGCAACAAGTCGTCGGGTTGGAACTCGACGAGCAGACTGTTCGCCATGCCCAGCAGCATTACCCCCTGGACAATCTCACGTTTCACACGGGTTCGATCACGGAATCGAACGCACTCGCCGCTGAACCCCCTTTCGATGTCATCACCTGTTTCGAGGCGATTGAGCATGTTTACGAACACGACGAACTGATGCGCCTCGTGCGCCGTAAATTAGCACCGGGCGGGGTTTTCGTGTGCAGTAGCCCTGACAGGGGCGAGTACACCGAGAAGCGGGGTCACGCGAATCCGTTCCACGTCCGCGAGCTCAATGAAAATGAATTCCGGGACTTACTTGGGCACCATTTCGAGCATGTGAGCGTGTTGCGGCAGAACGTCGCCGTGGGCTCGTTGATCCACGGCGAACAGGCGGAGGGGCCCTGTCACCACTATACGTTGGCACCGACCGATGATGGTTGGAACGTCAACGACGGCGCCCCGCACACTTACCTGCTCGGGATCGCGGCGGATGTCCCCACCCGGGTTCCCACCGCATCGGCGCTGCTCGATCCCCGTCTGACCCTGGTCAGTCGTACCGCACATGCTGCTGCGAGTGAGCTCGACGAGTTACGCGACACCGTGTCCGACCTGCGGACCCGGTTGGAAGACAGCGGAGAGTCCGTCCGTGAGTTACGGACAGAACTCACTGCCGCTCTGGAACGCGAACGCCTCGTATTCCACGAGAGAGATGTCCTACGAGCGGAAGTGGACTCGTTACGTGCTGACTACGAGCGTCTGACGGAGGTCGTCAATCAGCTCCGCAGACAGGTCGAGCACGATGACGAGCGACTGACGTGGTTGTCCGGTAACAACGCGCGGCTGCGAACGCTTCGCAACGAGCTCGCCGACGACAACGCACGGTTGCGTAGTGAGCAGTCATCGTCTGCGTACCGTCTGGTGGAGCGATACCGTTCCACTGTGGAAAGGTACGTACCCAGGGGTACGTACCGTAGGCGCCTGTACGAGACCGCCCTTGGCCGCGTTCCGGAAGTCGGTCAGCAGGAGCCGACCGTGGATGGGCCGGTTGCGGTAACCGCGAGCGACTCACCGGTCGTCAGCGTCATCATCCCGGTGCACGACAACTGGTCCTACACACGTCGGTGTCTGGAGTCCGTGGAAGAGCACCTTCCCAGTATCCCGATCGAGGTGATCGTGGTCGACGATGCATCGTCGGATGATTCCGCAGCCCGAGCGGCGGAGTGTCCGGGGGTGCGGTTGGTGTCCACCGGACGGAACCGTGGATACGTCGGAGCGTGCAATCTTGGAGCCGCGAGCGCACGCGGTGAACTCTTCATGTTCCTCAACAATGATACCGAGGTGTCACAGGAGTGGCTCGATTCCTTGGTGGACGTGATGGATCACAATTCCGATGTCGGAATTGTCGGTTCGCAGCTTGTCTATCCGGATGGCACTCTGCAAGAGTCCGGGGCCATCGTCTGGTCGGATGCCAGCGGATGGAACTACGGACGTGGCGACTCACCCAACGAGCCACGATACCGACCGTTGCGAGAGGTCGATTACTGTTCCGGGGCGGCGCTGCTGGTGCGTGGTTGGCTGTTCCAGCGGGTCGGCGGATTCGATGACCGTTACGCACCTGCGTACTACGAGGACACCGACCTGGCATTCAGCGCTCGCGAGCTCGGTTACCGCACCATGGTCCAGCCTGGCTCGGTGGTGATGCACCACGAGGGCGCCTCGAACGGTACGGACGGATCCGTTGGTGTGAAGCGTCACCAACAGGCGAACCGGGCCATTTTCCAAGAAAAATGGTCGGATCGGTTGTCCAGTCATTTTCCGAATGCAGGCGACGGAAACCTGTGGGCTGCTCGTCAACGGGGAAAACACGGTCACCAGGGCGGCTTGATCGTGGTTGCGGATGATCACCTGCCACGTCCCGACACCGACTCCGGATCCGTCCGGATGAGTGCGATACTCCAGTTGTTGGTGGAACTCGGCGAACGAGTCGTGTTCTTCGCGATGCAGCCCCCCACATCCGAACTGTATGCGGACCGACTGCAACAGCTCGGAATCACGGTACTTGCCGACCCTGCCAGACAGGCCGAGTTCCTGCGGGAAGCCGGCCAACACGTGCGGTTGGCGTTGCTGTCGCGGCCCATGGTCGCGTGGCGCTTGCTCGAACAACTCCGCGAGTGTGCGGTCAATGCAACAGTTGTTTATGACACCGTGGATCTTCATTTCGTCCGACTCGGACGCCAGGCCGAGCTGGCTGCGGCCCGTGGGGAAACGGTGACCGCATCGAGTCTCCATCAGCGGGCGGCGGCGCTGCGGGAGATGGAGCTGGGATTGGTTCGCAGCGTGGACGTCACCGTGACCGTGTCGGAGGCCGAGCGGGACACGCTGCTCGAACTCGTTGCCCACGCTGTCGTTCGGGTGTTGGGAAATGTGCACGACATTGACGGGGCGCCGGCCGTGGTACGCGGTCGATCGGGCGTGATGTTTGTCGGCGGTTTCGACCACCATCCGAACCGTGATGCCGCTGTGTGGTTGGCTCGGGAGATCATGCCGGTGGTATGGCGCACACACCCCGGAACGGTCGCTCACATAGTGGGAAGCAATCCCACTGATGAGATCCGCAACCTGCGTGGCGAGGGTATCGAGGTACACGGTTGGGTTTCGCAACTGCCCCTGTTTTACGAGGGTACCCGTGTCGTCGCCGCACCCTTGCGCTTCGGGGCGGGAGTGAAGGGCAAGGTCGGCGAGAGTCTCGCCCACGGCGTCCCGGTGGTCGGTACGGCGATATCCGCAGAGGGAATGGGGCTGGAATCCGGTACGGACATTCTTCTCGGTGAGACTGCGGAAGAGATCGGCTGTCATATTGTTCGGTTACTGGAGTCTGACGATGACTGGGAACGACTGGCCGTTGGGGGGAAGAGGACCATCGGTCGGCTGTCGGGCCGGAATGCTGCCCGGGACTCGTTG
>Ga0079226_10004965_pt1 | contig 10168 bp, 8 predicted proteins | sample Poulit2014_FD_76345 | JGI IMG/M metagenome (GOLD analysis project Ga0079226, IMG submission 76345) | Agricultural soil microbial communities from Georgia to study Nitrogen management - Poultry litter 2014 | ecosystem: Environmental > Terrestrial > Soil > Agricultural land | place: USA: Georgia... | reverse complement strand
CGACGGCACAATGACGTGTACTTCATGGGACTAAAAACTCAAAAGTAATATGGTCTCATTTCACGGCTTTTCGGTTCCTACGAATTGCCAGGCTTCCATGAATGTATCTGGCAGCTAGATTCTTCCATGCCACCCATGCTATCGCTGCCCGGTCAGTACCGCTGAGCTTTCGTTAGCGCTCGAGTTGCGGCTCTGCCACGGCGTCTTCCACACGCACGGCGTCAGTCATGCGAAGTGTTACGCCAGAGCTGCACCAGCTCATCGGCACGTTCTCTGTCTCCTGGGGCGTTACGCCAAGATAACCGGTGGATGAGCGAGCCGACCACGGCGAGGTGTTCTTCAGAGCCGCTGGCCAACAGCAGGGTGCACCAGCTGCGATGTGGTGCAGGCCGTCGTCGATATTACATTTGGTGATAGAAGCTAAGAACTTCTGGGCATCGCCGGTCTGGATGGCGATGTCAACTTCGGTGAGGTCCACGACCGGCAGTGTGTGATCGGGTGGCCATTGGTTTGCAAACATGGGATGCCATTGGGCCGGTTGGGCCGGTAGAGGGGTTTCACCGTCGTCGTCCATTGATCTTCGACCATATTGATCCGGTATATTTCCACCAGCCCAATAGGGCAGCGGTCCGGCTGGGCGGATACCAAGCACGTCCAGAGGGTCAACTTTGAAGGGATGCACGGTGCACTCGTGCTTCCAATTATCACCGAGATCGAAAACAAACTGGAATTGATCGCCGAGTCTGACGGTGCGAAAAACTTTTTTTTGGTGATGTCTAGGGGCAGAATAATGGGGCCGCGTGGGGTCTCCGCCAGTTCTTCGTAAGGATCGAAGCCGGTAATGCGGGTGCCGTCAGCTAGGGTGAATTCGTTGAGGGGGGCCCTGGCCCATCTGGCAAAGGCGGTGTTGATTGCATCGGCAAAATCTTGGAAAGTATGTGCGGGCCCGACCGCGAATATTCTTCCGGGCCGAGGCCATAACTCTTCACCTCGACCGCCTATGAGTTCCACTGCAATAGATAACCATGTTCGCGCCATGGCTCGAGTATGTCATATGCTAGGGCGGAAATATAGGAATACGCAACTTTGGCAACACGCACCGCCCTGGGCGGGCTCGCATTGCATGATGGCCGCTTGGTAGTCTCGTCACATGACAGATACGCCTTCGCCTTTTGATGATCCGGAATTTGTAGAAATGCTCAACCGCTCTGGTGTCGTACACAAGCCCGGTATGGCCGATGAGTTGTTGGAAGAGATCGGTCCGCTGCTTGCAGCGGATGGTTTTGATATGACAGACCCGCACCAAGGAATGGACTTGGACGACGTGAATGCGGCCATGAGCCGGGCCATTGAGCGTCGTAATATGGAACTTGTGACGCCGGTGGGTGCGGCCCGGGCGCTGACGACGGCCTTGCTGCGTGACTTCGTCAACGCATACTCCGCTGGGGGTCCGCAGCGGAGTGACATCATATTGGGGCGGCTCCGTCCTGATCCAACGAAACGTCACCCGAGTTTTAGTCACCTCATGGGGGTGGCCTTGGAAACACTTGATGCGTGGTATGCCGATCAGACGCTTCGCACTGCGCTGTCTCGGATGACCTTTGCAGATATGCCCGCCGGGGTGAGGCCTGCAATATCTGACCTTGAGGCGCTGGCTCGAAAAGGGCGCGCGTTCCGATCGATTGAGCGTCTACTGCTCAAACACAACGGTGCGATAGTCGCTTCGGCAGGCGCCTATTTGGTTGCTTCCACTGTTGCAGCAGTGGCGGCTCAACGCCAGCAACCAGTTGACGCGGTATTGAATGAGATGTTGCCGGCAGAGACAACCAGTGGAGGTTTTGGTACCGGCGCAGCATTTGGTTCCACTGCCGCACAGCAGGTGAGTTCCCAGGATAAGCTGGGCTATTTTGAAAACTGGTTGCGTGAGCATGCAGACGTAGCGTTGAGCGCGCCCGACGATATCGAGGTTTTTGAGAGCATCGTTGACTCTGCGGCGCTATGGGGCCTTGATCCGTTTGGTGCCGATGATTTCGGTGAGTTGATCGACATGGTGCTGCAGCTTGAGGATTCCTCCGTCGTGGCGTGGAGCCTGGCGGTGTTGCATGATTATGTGCACTTCCAGATGGAAGGCGATGATGCGCAATCATGGGAAGAAGCCCATGAGCTCATCACTGATATTGCTGGTGATGCCGCGGATCTGCCGCCACAACTGCAGGCTCTGCTGGATGGGCTTGAAGATATTCCTGCCCAGGAACGTTATGCGGCGGTAGTCTCAACCCCGTTGGTGACCGGGATCCCCAAACTAGTAGAGTGGATCGGTAAATCGCAGCTTGTGACTGGGACGGGTATGCCCAAGCGTGCTGATATCGCCCATGTTGCCGCCATGATCGGTATTGACGCTCAAGGGGTAGCCAAGCTGCCACCGCTTGAAGTAACAGACTCGACCCTGCAGAATCTTGATTTGTCGAAGCCAGCCCCACCCCAGACCACATTGCAGGTTCAGTCTGCCAAAGATATTGGAGCGCTCCGGGCCTGGTGGGCAGCTTTAGAAATACACGACGGTATCGAATTGACGTCCACAAGAGTGTTGCCTGGGCCCATGGCCGGAACTCTGACAGCTCCACAGATTGACGATCTGGAACCACTAGAAATGTTCATTGTCAGTTACATTCGAGAATATTTACTGGGTGAGACTGATATGTATTTCGGCAATATCGCAGTCGGGCAGACTATTGGACAGCTCCTGGCGTTGGCTGAAATAAGTGACGAACCTTCGGGCGCAGAACTCGCCGCGACATTTTCTGTCCGGCATCTTAGAAACTTTGAGTCGATGGGGTTGCTGGAAATTCGAGATGGACAACCTTTTATTCCTGAACCGTTACGCCCCGTTGTGGTGCTGGGTGCCATGCTCACCCTGGCGGATCTCGAACTGGCGCAATGACCTGACCGGCCAAGCACTCGCTATCTGGGCTGCTCTCGACTTGCCGCGCCGACACTAACGAAACATGCGGCAAGGGTCTCTGTTGACTGGTTCAACGAAATAATATGGAATGACAAAATGATGCTGCGATCCCCGAGCCTGTACACCTGCATGGCGCGCCCATGGTCGTGATATTGCGACCCAGGGGCGTCAGGCTAAGGATATCTCCCGTACAGACCGGAGTGCACCTATGCGTGGCGTGCTAACCTCGGGTCGAACAGAAAAGCCACAACCCGGATGGAGTAGTCGTGGAAACCCTCGGCATCCCGGAAAAACGTAACTGGTATGGGCTTCTCTTGCTGGGCTTGGCAGTAGGAGTCTCGTCTGGGCTGTTTGGGATCGGCGGTGGGATTATCATTTTGCCCGCCATGGTCTACCTGCTGGGCTACTCCACGAGGATTGCTGCCGGCACATCGCTATTTGCGGTGGTGTTGCCCTCGCTGACCGGGGTGTTGAGTTACGCCATAGAGGGCAACGTGAATCTATTGATGGCTGTGTTACTTGCCGCTGGTTCAATTGTGGGTGCCCCAATCGGTTCGTGGCTCCTGACGGTGCTGTCGCAGCGCGTGGTGCGATGGGGATTTATTGTGTTCATGCTGCTAGTGATCGCATCGCTGTTCATTGTGGTACCAGCTCGCGATGCGGTGGTTGAGATTGATTGGTCGCTGGGTGCGGGCCTGGTGGTGCTGGGCTTATTTACCGGTGTGATGTCCGGGCTGCTGGGCATCGGCGGAGGGGTCGTGGTTGTACCACTGCTGGTGGTGCTCTTCGGTGCCAGTGATTTAATGGCCAAGGGGACATCGTTGTTGATGGTGATTGCCACCGGTACCTCGGGTACTATCGCAAATCTTCGGCGCAAAAATGTTGACCCGCCCTCCGCGCTGGTCATTGGTGTGGTAGCGGCGCTTGCGACACCGTTGGGCGTTTGGGCTGCTTATACGCTAGAGCCGGCCGTGGCCAATATTGTCTTTGCCGCCTTCCTCGGGCTCGTCATTATCCGAATGCTGGTTGACGTCGTGTCAAGTCGCAAAAAGTAGCAATACGAGACACTTTGGAGGCGGTCCTTGCTGATGTTGCCACACGTCGTCGTCATGCCGCCAGCAACATCGCAGGGATGGTCATTGCGGCCGGTTCGGTGCAGGAGTGATGTTCAAGGTCGGCTTACGATGGTGGACGGTTAGGTACCGCAGCCCCTCCGGTCCAGCGACAAACCGGCGCTCTGACCGGCGGGGTAGCCACAGCAATGCGCCGTGCCGAAGTTGGATAACATTCAACTCCGTGTGCAATGCTCCCGAACCCTGCAACACAAAGATCAAAACATCCAGCTCCGGCCCATTATGTAGTCCAATCTCACCATTGGCAGGAAGAGCGATAATGTTCGAATCCAGGTCTCGAGTCCCCGGTTCTAATTGCCAAATGGAGCCACCAGTCTCATAGTCGGACGACTCCAGCAGTGCCGCGGTATCTGCCACCACACGTGGCAGGGGAGTGCTTGCGTGTTTTGTAATACGCACTCGGTGCGCAGCATCCGTGATCGGTAACGCTTCCCAACCAAATGCTCCGGCCAATTCACGTTCAAACTCGTCCCGCAGACCGCAGGGCTCGTGATCGTTGAGCAATATTAGTGATTGACCGATGCTCAGTTGTTTATAGGCTTCAAAAATTACCGGGTGGCGCCGCTGGCGGGAAATGGGTCGGACATCGATTTCGTATTCAGCGGGATATCGCATGGAATGATCAGGCATGGCTACCTCAACGGTTGTTCGACGACGATTAACAGCATGGCTAATGCCTAGCTGGTCTTGGCTTTGTACTGCTGAATATACCTGGCCAGGATGAATCGCTTTCTTCACACGACCGGTGGCCTGCTATACCACTGCCCAACATTGCGGTGTGAGTTATTGAAATGCCGTCTCTTGTGCTATTCCGCGATCATTATCCACCCATTAGAATGCTGCTTACCCGGCCCGTTGAAGGAGACTTCTATGACTCGCTCATTAGCCACCTACATTGCTCTTCCCGGAACCACAGCGGAGGCCATGGAACATTGGCACGAGGTGTTCGGCGGCGACCTCAACATTCTGCGGTATGGAGATGCATCAATGGAGGATATGCCATTCGAACCCGACCCCGATGCGGTAGCGCACGCGACGCTCACCTTGCCCGCCGGGACCATTGCGGGCGGTGACGCCATGGACGACGGCCAGGACTACCCGCTCCGAAATACCGCATACTCACTGCTATACACTGCTGAAACGCCAGACGAGGCGCAGGGCTTCATCCAGGAACTCCTGGACGGGGGAGGCACGGAGGGCATGCCGTTTGAAGAAGCCCCGTGGGGAGACTGGTACGGGCAGGTCTTTGACCGCTTTGGCGTGATGTGGGCCTTCTCCTGCGAGAACGCCTAACCTCTGCCTCGGGACCAGTGTCGGTGGGGCTGGTCTGCCATGGCTGTTACTGCCGGGCTGCAACAGCTTTGCCCGTGCGGAAACCGACCAGTATTTGCAACAGCACAACTAGACCGAGTCCACACAGCGAAAGGGTTGCTGATGGCGTGACTTCCAGACCGAAGCCGTATGCCAGTGGCCCAACCGCTGCCAGCGCGACACCAACTGCCTGGGTCACGGCAGAAACCGAGGCCGCATGTGCTGGCGAAGCAGCGTACCGGACCACTTGGTCGTAGGAGACCCCGAGACACAGACCTTGGGCGAGGCCTAGGAGCAGCACACTGGGCAACGCTCCCGCAGCACCGGTGAACACCAGAACGACCACGCCGATCACAGCTCCGGCGGGAGCAAGTGGGGCAAGAGCACGCGCATAACCATGGCGAATCATCAGTGGCGCAAGGAAGGCAAACGGAATCGCAACAATATTGATCATCGCGGTATAGCTGCCGGCGGCTGCCGGGCTGAGTCCATCCATCATCAGGGTGGTGGGCAGCCAGGCTGAGGTGGTGTAAAACGTGACTGAAGTGATCCCCAAATACAGCGCCAGCAACCATACTTTCGGGTCAGCAACGACTGCGCGCACAGCAACGGGGAGCGCCGGACTAAACCTCGCGACCGGAGGTTCGTCCACCGCTGCTGCAGGGCGAGAAGTCCGAATATAAAGGGCCCAGAATAGTAGCGCGATGATCCCGCAACCTGCCCAGACCATGAGGGTGCCACGCCAATCCAAGCCGCTGACCTGCATGATTGGAACCGTCAACCCCAAGGCCAAGGTGGGACCCAAGCTTAGCGCCATCGAATATACGCCCGTGAACCGCGCTCGCAGCTCAGCAGATTCAGCGCTTATAGCCGCGGGGAGTAATACGGTCGCCGTGGCAATGGAAAAGCCCAAGATGAGTGTCCCAGTAAATAATGGGATCGACCCCGGGGCTGACCTCAACAGTGTGCCGGCCGTGATGCCCACCAGCGCGAAGCCGAGCACTCGGTCACGTCCCAGCCGGGACGCAAGCCACGGGGATATCGGTGCCACCAGTAACGTCATCGCTAACGGAATGCTGGTCAATGACGACAGTAGCGTTTCACCATAACCGGTGCTCGAACGAATTTCAGGTAACAACGGCCCCAACGATGTGGTGGGAATTCGCAGGCTCAGCGCTCCCAGCAATATTGCGGTGAGGCCGATCAGCGCTGAGCTGGTGATGCGAGTCATTAGAGTGATTGTATCGGACCGGACAGCAGCTGCATTGGTCGCCTGGGTGCAGTCACTCGAAAAAGCTAGGGTAGTTGTACCAAGACCATGAGATCGCTAGCAATTCTGGAGCTCCGTTATGACCATCAAACCGCCTGTTCCCCCATTCACTCAGCAAACCGCAATCCAAAAGATCCGTGCTGCCGAAGACGCCTGGAATACACAAGAACCCGAAAACGTGGCGCTTGCCTACACGAGTGATAGTGCGTGGCGGAACCGCGATACGTTCCTGCACGGCCGCGATGCAATTGTAGAATTTCTCACCCAAAAATGGGCACGTGAATTAAATTACCGACTCATTAAGGAACTCTGGGCCTTTACCGCCACCAGGATTGCAGTGCGGTACTGCTATGAATCCCAATCCACGACGGGCCAGTGGTATCGCTCGTATGGCAATGAGAACTGGGAATTTGATAGCAATGGCCTTATGTCGACTCGGCACGCAAGCATCAATGATGTGCGGATTACGGAGTCGGACCGGAAATTCCATTGGCCATTCGGGACGCCACGACCGACCGATCACCCTGGGCTCAGCGAATTAGGATTGTGAGGTTTCGTCGTGGCCCTGCATCCGACAGTGTCGACCGTTCACGGCATACTCGGAAGGTGAGGAGTCATGGACTGGACCAATTGGCTTTCGCTACTCGATGCGTCCGACTACACCATTGCACGCGAAGTTTTACAGCGCGGAGTAGCGGTCCTGTACTTCATCGCGTTCTTATCAACGTTCAACCAATTCCCGGCGTTACTCGGGGAACGCGGACTCATTCCAGCGAACCAGGTCATCAAGGCCACAAGTTCACGGACGACGCCAAGCTTATTCCGTTGGCATGGACTGCACTATAGTGACCGGCTGCTGCGCATTGTCTGCGGCATCGGCATGGTCCTCAGCATTGCGGTGATAGCCGGACTGGTGCAGCTGGGACCCGCCTGGACTCCGATCCCAGTCTTTCTGTTGATGTGGTGGCTATACCTATCCACCGTCAGCATAGGACACCGATTCTACGGATTCGGCTGGGAATCTCTCTTGCTTGAGGCGGGCTTTATCATCGGGTTTCTCGGCACCCCACAGGTTGCACCGCCAATGCTGATCTTGCTGTTTTTGCGCTGGACACTATTCCGGGTCGAATTCGGTGCCGGGATGATCAAACTCCGCGGTGACGCGTCCTGGCGGAACCTGACCGCCATGAATTATCACCACCAGACCCAGCCCATGCCCAACCCGGTCAGCCGGTGGGCACACCAGAAACCCGAATGGTGGCACCGAGCCGAAACCGTAGGCAGCCATACCGTGCAACTGATCATGCCGTGGCTGCTCTTCTTCCCACAACCCGTCGCCTCAATAGCGGCAACCCTCATCATCGTCAGCCAACTGCTACTGGTCGTCACCGGCAATTACGCGTGACTGAATTGGGTTACCATCCTCATCGCGTTTTCGGCCATCAGCGACGCATTTCTCCACAGCCTGGTCGGTGGTGGCTGGCCAGCCACCGGCTGGGACCACGCCACCCGGGTGCTTGGTGGCGACGTGACTGCGCAGTCACCGGCGTGGTGGACGGTGCTGATCGCCCTGGTTTTTGTATTTCTACTGGCGTTGAGCTGGCAGCCACTGGCCAACCTGTGCTCTTCGAGACAACTCATGAACGCCAGCTTCAATCGCTGGCACCTAGTCAATGCTTATGGTGCGTTTGGTTCTATGACGACGGTGCGGCGAGAACTTATCATCGAAGGCACATTAAAGCAGAACCCCGAAGAACATGACTGGTACGCCTACGAATTCAAAGGCAAACCGGGTGATGTGTACCGCAGGGCACCACAGGTAGCGCCCTATCACCTACGACTCGACTGGATGATGTGGTTCCTGGCACTCGGGTCGTGGGAGCAGCCGTGGTTTGCCCGGATGTTGGAGCAACTCTTGGATGGCGAGTCCGCGATCCGAGGCCTGCTGCATGACGACCCATTCAACGGTCAAGCACCGGAATTCATTCGTGTCCGACTCTTTGAATACCGCTACGCTACCGCCGCAGAGCGCCGTGACACTGGCCAGTGGTGGTGGCGCGAAGAGCTCGGAACGCTGGTACCAGCCCGCAAATAAAACGCGCAGGCCGGGCCCAACAGCTACGCAGCTGTTGGGCCCGCCCCGGGACGAAGGTGCTTAGACCTTCAAAAATGGTGGACTAGCGGCGTGTTGCTGGTTCGCCGACGTCGTCTTTGAGTAGCTTGGCGATCTCGTCTTGTTCTGGTTCTGACAAGTACCGTTCAAGACTATCGTCGAGTTCCCGAATCCACGGCGTATGGTGTTTTGCCGCCAGCGTTCCGGTCATCACCGAACGGTAGACGCGGTCACGGTAATGCATAATCTGTTCGCGTTTATGCTCGCTCCAGGCGATGAAAATATTGGAAACCTCGTCGAGGTCGAACATCGGATAATCCGTGTGTTCGATGAGATCCTTGACGTAAGCGGCCTGGAAATGTATCTCGGCTTCGGCGGTGTCCAGTTTGCCGAAACGCTCTAACCACTCGTTGATGTGTTCACGCTGTTGTGCGGCATCCGGCAGCTCAATCTTTCCCAAGATGACGTCACGGACGTACCAGGCCTGTGCGTCAAACATGTTGAACGTAAACCACTGGTCCTGAGCACCCAAGTAGAATAAGTTGTTGTTATTTTCTGAGACAACGCCCCGATACAACGTATCCGGGTACAGGTTATTGGGCGAGTCTAACGCCAGGTCTGACGGCAAGAACGGGTAGTGGTGCAGGTAGCCCGTACAGAAAATGATGGCATCAAATTCGCGGGACGCACCGTTAATGAAGTGCCCGGTTGAGCCGTCGAGGCGCTCCAATAGCGGCAGCTCTTCCATATTATTGGGCCAGTCGAATCCCATCGGAGCCGAGCGGTAGCTGAACGTGATGGAGTTGACGCCCATCTTGAAGGCTTGGGAGCCGATATCTTCGGCGGAGTAGCTCGAGCCGATCATCAGCACGTCTTTGCCGGCCAGACTTTCGGCGCCGCGGAAATCGTGTGCGTGTGCAATATACCCTGGGAAGGTTTCGATGCCCTCGAAATCCGGCATATTGGGTGTGGTGAAATGCCCGGAACCAACGACGACGTGATCGAACTGTTCGGTGCGAGTTTCTCCGGTCCGCAGGTTCTCAACGGTCACCGAAAATTGCTGGGTTGCGTCGTCAAAGTTGACCCAGCGAACAACGGTCGCGAATTGCACGAATTTCTTCACGTCCGATTTCTCGGCGCGGCCGTTGATGTAATCCCACAGCACTGGGCGTGGCGGGTAGGAGGAAATGGGTTTCCCGAAGTGCTCATCAAACGTGTAATCGGCGAATTCTAGGGCTTCTTTTGGTGCGTTGGACCATAGATTGCGGTACATGCTGGAGTGGACCGGTTCACCGTATTGGTCCATGCCGGTGCGCCAGCTGTAATTCCACTGACCGCCCCAGTCATCCTGTTTTTCAAAACAGACGATCTCAGGGATT
>Ga0079226_10004964_pt1 | contig 10168 bp, 8 predicted proteins | sample Poulit2014_FD_76345 | JGI IMG/M metagenome (GOLD analysis project Ga0079226, IMG submission 76345) | Agricultural soil microbial communities from Georgia to study Nitrogen management - Poultry litter 2014 | ecosystem: Environmental > Terrestrial > Soil > Agricultural land | place: USA: Georgia... | reverse complement strand
GCCCTAGAAGGATCTCTAAAGACAACCAATAGAAATTCCCTAATGGGTGATGGTATAAGAATGGCAGAAGAAGTAGGCGCTGACACAACAGGCGAAGGCTTCACACAAATGATGCCAATATCTTGGATTCAAGACGGCAACCTTGCCTTCGGTGGAGGTGAAGATGTAATCTATATTTCACCAAAAACTGGCAAGAGATATGTAGACGAATCCGCAGAACGTGATGTACTTTCTAAAGCTGCCTTTGAAAATGGCATAGAAATAAGTGGTGCAAAGGGCGTATTTGTAGAAGTGGGTAATGCTGAAGCGCCAATCCCTGGACCATATCCATACCAGGACGAAGATGTCCATCTGAGACAATATGTAAGAGAAATAACCGAGCTTGATGATCTTTTTAAAGAGCTTGATATAAGCCTAACAGCAAAACAAATTGAAGATGCAATTAGAGAGTACGACTCATATGTAATGGGCGAAACTGACAAGCTAGAAGTAGGTAAAGAATCTTATAGGTCCCTAATTGGTGAAGCTGAAAAAACAGAAGACGGTAAATACAAGGCTGATACTTACAAAATTGGCAAAATCAGGGTAAGATTTATGGCACCATCAACCCATCACACTATGGGCGGACTAATGGTTGATGAAGAAAGAAGAGTCCTAGATAAGGAAGGCAATCCTATTTCTGGCCTATATGCAGCAGGTGAAGTAACAGGTGGAATCCACGGCGGAAACAGGCTGGGCGGCAATGCTATCACAGAAATAATTGCTTCAGGAAGAACAGCGGCAAAGACCGTTTCTAAAGACAATAAATAGTTTTTTATATACCAGACCAGCAAAGGGTCTGGTATATTTTGTCTATTTTAGTGAATTGAGCTATCAAAAGAGAGCGAAAAAAGGTAATGTTTTAGAAAAGATTTACCTATTCTAAAACATCACCTTCTGATTTTATAAAATAAAATTATTAATAAAAGTGGTAGTCTGTTTTATACAAGCTAGCACTTTTTATTTTGGATGTCTTATTCAAATTCTTTTAAATAGTCGTAATTTTCAATCATTTCGCTTAGGACAACTTCGTCTGTTTTTTTCATTCCATATTTGGCGATTTTACCAACAGTGTCTATAGTTTTATCTATACTGTCTTTGACTATTCCGTCTCCTACATCAAAAGAATTATTGCTTTTTGATTGCTGGTAAGCAAGTGTTGCATTTCTGATACTTGATGCAATCTTCATAGCACAAGATGATTTTGCACCATCGCATATAATACCGGAGTTTCCTGCAAGGGCATTGGTTATAGTTTCCTCTATAATCTTCTTATCTTCATCGTTTATAAAGGCTATTGAAGATATTACGGCAGAAGATGCAGATACTACCCCACAATAGGCAGAAAGTTTTCCTATCTGATCTTTTATATAAAGAGAGATTAGATTTGAAAATATCAAGGCTCTATAGAGACAATCATCTGACAAGTTATAATCTCTTGCGTATAGGATTAGTGGCACAGATGTTGTTATCCCTTGGTTACCTGAACCTGAATTAATTACAACAGGAAGTTCGCATCCGTTCATTCTAGCATCTGAACCAGCGGCTGCATAGGCTGCTAGCTTCTCGTAGTAATTATTTGGGTTGTTTTCAAGAATTATCTTTCCTATATTGGAACCCCAATTGTTTTGTATTCCTTCTTTTGAAATTTTTTCATTATAAGATATTTGTCTATCTAGGATGTCTATTATATCACTATAGTCACAAGTTTTTGCAAAATTATAGATTTGATCAAAGGAAAAATCTACTTTTAATTCTTCTTTATTTTCATCTTCTTTTTCAAATAGTATGTCTTCATTTTTCTTTATTTCTATAATATTGGTGTGGCTATCCTCGATGGTTACGCTAGATGATTCAGTATCATTTTCTAGGATGATTTGGATATAAAGTCCTACTTTATTAGCTTGAAGATTAACTGTAACGACTCCCTCATCTATAAACTTATCGCATAGGTCTAATTTTGACTTATCAACATCGGCGAGGACTTCAAGTTCCTTATTTGCATCTCCCAGAAGCATACCTGCAACGACTGATATTTCTATTCCCTTCCTATCATTTGTGGATGGGACTGTTACTGAATTTGCGTTTTTTATAATGTTGCTTGAAAGGTTGGCAGTTATTTTTGTAGGAATACTTCCTAAAATTTCTCTGGCCTTGGCAGCCGCATAGGCTATAGCAATTGGCTCAGTACATCCCATAGCTGGGATAAGTTCTTTTCTTATTAGTTCTTTAAAGTCAGCCATGATTAAGCCCTAGCCTTTTCTGGAACTTTACCCAAAAGACCTGTAACCATAAGGGCTATAGCACCGTCTCCTGTAATATTGCAAGCTGTACCAAAGGAATCTTGGAGAGCAAATATTGATAAGATAAGGGCAGTACCTGTTGAATCAAAACCAAGGACTGATGTGATTAATCCAAGAGAAGCCATTACTGTTCCGCCAGGAACACCCGGAGCTCCGATTGCGAAAATTCCAAGAAGAAGAATAAACAATATCATTTTTCCTGTGCTTGGAAGGGTTTCGTAGAGAACTTGGCTAACTACCATGATGAAGAATGTTTCTGTTAAAACTGATCCACAAAGGTGAGTATTTGAACAAAGAGAAACGACAAAATCTCTAATTTTTGGATCAAGAGTCTTAGCCTTTGCTGAGCATTGGAGTGCAACAGAAAGCGTAGCTGCAGAAGACATAGTTCCAATAGCCGTAACATAAGCAGGCGGGTAATGTTTCAAAACTTCCATAGGGTTAGTTTTAGAGAAAATACCTCCTAGAGCATAGAGTAGAGCAAGCCAAATGTAATGACCTATAATTACTATAAGTATAACTTTGATAAATACAGGGAATTGGGATAAAATTACTCCTTCAAAGCTTAGTTCGGCAAATGTAGTTGCTATGTAAAATGGTAAAACTTTAATTATTACTCGATTTACAATCTCAAGAACCATCTTATTAAATTCCTTAAGCAAGTTTGCCCAAGTTTGAGAATTTGTCCAGATAACAGAGAGGCCAATAAGAATAGCTGTAACTAGGGCTGTCATAACTGGCATAATTGATGGAATATCAAGTTGGAATAAAATCTCTGGAATTTTTCTACCGGCCTCTGTTGAATTTACTATGTTTAAATGAGGAATAATCACAGTTCCTGATATGAAAGAAAAAAGCGCGGCTCCGACTGATGATATATAGCAAATAATTAGAGTAAGAGAAAGAACTATACCTGCATTTTCATTTAAAGAAACGATTGCCGGAGTGATAAATGCTAGTATTATGATAGGTACTATGTAATTGATTAAATTGCTAAGAATATTTTTTATGGTGGAAATCACCTGGATTGCACTTTCGTTTGCAAAATTACCAATCATAATACCTATCGCAATAGCTATCATTAATTTAAATAACAAGCTATTAAAAAAAGAATTTTTTCGTTCTGCTTTAGACATAAAAACCTCCTTAATAAAATAATAATCGTATCACTAAAAAAATTATACAGTATAAAAAAATTGAGTCAAGATAAAGTTTTGGTTACAAACTAGTTTAAATAGATGTATTTAGCTTTTGAAATATTCATAAATATTGCTAAATATGCAGGTTATTTCCAAAAAATATTCATCTATTTGTTTGTTTAACTTTGAACTAGATAAATGATATTTATTTTTGTATTTAACAAAAATCCGTTTTTTATAATAATTATCTCCTTATATAATTTCAAAGAATTAATTACCTAATACAATTTACATTTTCTTATAAAATTATCTTATAAAAAGTGGTATACTTTTTATAATGAAATGTGGGGGTGTGATATGGAAAAAAATTATGACAAATATTCCGTCGTCTTAGACGGAGTATCTAAGTCTTTTGGAGATGAAGAGATTCTAAAATCAGTGGATCTAAAGTTAGAAAAGGGTAAGTTTTATACGCTACTAGGTCCTTCTGGTTGTGGTAAGACTACAATTTTAAATTTGATAGCAGGATTTTTGGAGCCATCATCAGGTGATGTGTATATAAATGGCAGAAACGTGGGGAACATGCCTGCTAGCAAGAGGACTGTAAATACAGTTTTTCAAAACTATTCACTATTTCCCCATATGAATGTCTATGATAATGTTGCTTTTGGTCTTGAAATTAAAAAGGTAGATAAAAACATTATCAAAGAAGAAGTTGAAAAAGCCCTTGAAATGGTAAACTTGGCTGGTTTTGAAAAACGTGAGGTAAGCCAAATGTCAGGAGGTCAAAAGCAGAGGGTGGCAATTGCAAGAGCCATTGTAAATAAACCTGATGTACTTTTGTTAGACGAACCTCTTTCTGCCCTTGATATGAAACTTAGAAAATCTATGCAGGTCCTTCTATCAGATATACAGTGGGAGCTTGGGATTACCTTCGTTTTTGTAACTCACGACCAGGAAGAAGCCCTTGCCCTATCTGATCATATTTTTGTAATGGATAAGGGAGAAATCGTCCAACAAGGTCCGCCAAAGGATATCTATGACGAACCAATAAACCGATATGTAGCAGAATTTATTGGCGAATCTAACATCCTAAAAGCAAGGATGGTAGATGATTACAAGGTAGAATTTGCAGGAAAGATATTTGACTGTACGGACGCTGGTATAGCAAAAGGTGAGAGGGTTGAAGTTGTAATTAGACCTGAAGATATAGAAGTAGTTCCTATAGATAAGGCAGATATAGTTGTAAAAATTGAAAACATCCTATTTAGAGGGGTTTTTAATGAGCTTATTGCTCTTGATAAGGAAGAATTTTCATGGAAAATACACACCACTAAGATTTTTGAAGAAGGTGACAGTGTTGGGCTTTCTCTAGATGCTGAAAATTTACATGTTATGAGATATAACGAAAGTGAAGAAGCCTTTGATAAGAGAATAGAAATGTACGCGACAGGAGAAAGCGATGGCTAAAAAATACCAAAAACTAACCTTTATATATTATATTTGGATTTTAGTATTCATAATTGCGCCAATCTTCCTTCTCTTGTATCAATCATTTTTTGATATAAATGGGAACTTTACCTTCGATAATTATATAGCCTATTTTTCAAACAAAAACTATATAATTATGACCCTAAATTCATTTTTGACTGCTTTTTTAATCACGGCCTTTACCCTTCTGTGGGCTTATCCTTTTTCATACTTTTTGACAAAAGCTAAGCATAAGGATTTGATTTTGCTTTTGGTAATCTTGCCGACTTGGATCAACCTAGTCTTAAAGGCCTACGCTTTTATTGGTCTTTTTAATAAAAATGGTGTAATAGTAGGATTTTTAGGCCTTGCAAGTCAAGGATTTTTATTTACAAATCCTGCCTTCATTTTAGTAGCCTCATATGTGGAATTGCCATTTATGATCCTACCAATATTTAGGTCAATAGATTCTATTCCTAAAGAATATATTGTAGCAAGCGAAGATTTAGGAGCAAATAGGTTTCAAACCTTTAGGAAAATCATCTTACCTCTGTCAAAAGATGGGGTGATAGCTGGTTTCCAAGCGGTTTTCATACCATCATTATCCTTATTTTTAATTACAAGGATAATTGGAGGAAACAAAATAATTACCCTAGGAACAGCTGTTGAACAGCACTATCTTGTAACTCAAAACTGGGGGATGGGATCGACTATAGGTCTTGTGCTTATTTTAATAATGTTTGCGGTAATTTCGGTATTAAACAGGAGGGGGGATGAAAATGGAAAATAAATCCACTAAATTATCTAACTTATATTTGATTTTTGTCTTTATAATCATGTACCTTCCTCTAGGATATTTGATTTTCTATTCTTTCAATAGTGGAGGCAACATGAATGCCTTTGAGTCTTTTACCCTAGACCATTATAAGGCAGTATTTAATGATAAAAGGCTAATAGACATTGTTCTAAACACCCTAATATTGGCCCTCTTATCATCCATAATAGCTAGTATAATTGGCACTCTTGGGGCAATTTCAATTTACTATACAAGGAATAAAAAAATCAAAAAGCAAATCTTAGGCCTAAACTCAGTTTTGATGGTATTACCAGATATTATGATGGGGGCGAGTTTCCTAATCCTTTTTAGTATCCTAATTAAAATACCAATGGGCTTTTTCTCAGTCCTTTTAAGCCACGTTGCTTTTTCGATTCCAATTGTGGTACTTATGGTCCTTCCAAGGCTTTATGCCTTAAATGAAGACATGATAAGAGCTGCAGAAGATCTTGGAGCAAGTGACGTAACCATTCTAAACAAGATTATTTTGCCAAATATAGCAAGTGGGATTTTTGCAGGGTTTTTCATGGCCCTAACTTATTCTCTGGACGATTTTGCAGTCACCTTTTTCGTAACGGGGTCAGGTTTTTCGACTCTTTCGATTGAGATATATTCTAGGGTAAGGACAGGTATTTCACTTGAAATCAATGCCCTATCAGCCTTGATATTTTTAATCTCACTTGGCATGGTTGTTATCTATTACATTATAGAAAGAAGGGAGGTTGTAAGAGATGAATAAGGTTTATAAGTTCATATTAGGAATCTTAGGGTTAACACTCCTTTTAGTTTCTGTTCAAAATAGGTTAAATGCATCCTCTACAGGTGCTAGCGATAAGGACATATACTTTTATAACTGGGGAGACTATGTAGACCCAGAAATCCTAAGAGATTTTGAAAAGGAAACAGGCTATAATGTAATCTACGAAACTTTTGACTCAAACGAAGCTATGATGGCAAAAATCGAGCAGGGCAAAACCTACTATGACCTTGCTTTTCCTTCAGAATACACAGTGGAAATGATGCGTGATAAGGGGCTATTAGAAAAGCTTGACCATTCGAAAATTGTAGGTCTTGATAATATTGACGAAAGATTTTTAGACCAGGCCTATGATCCGGGTAATGAATATTCTATTCCATATTTTTGGGGAACTTTTGGTATACTTTATAATACAGAAAAATACAGCGAAGAAGATGTAGATTCTTGGGCAAATCTTTGGAATCCTAAGTTTGAGGGAGAAATTCTATCCTTTGATGGTGCTAGGGAAACTTTAGGAATTGGCCTACTTAAGAAGAGTTTTAGCCTAAATGAAAAGGACGAAAAAGTCCTAAGAGAAGTCAAAAATGACTTGGTGCCTTTTATGGCAAATGTAAAGGCTCTACTTGCTGATGAAATCAGGATGTACATGGCCCAAGGCGAAGCAGATATAGGTATTACCTTCTCTGGAGAAGCTGCCATGGCTCAAGAAATGAACGAAAATCTTGCTTATCACATACCTGAGGAAGGCTCTAATATTTGGTTTGACACCATGGTTATACCAAAGACAAGCAAAAACCATGATGGAGCCTATGCCCTTATTTCTTATTTACTAAGGCCAGATATAGCAGCAAGGAATGCGGATTATGTTTGGTATGCGACTCCGAACAAAAAGGCTTTGGAACTTATAGATGAAGAAGCAAGAGATGATATAACCTTGTACCCAGATGATGAAATGATAAATAAGTTAGAGGTTTTCAATGATTTGGGCAAGGAAACAACCATTTTGTATAATGACTTGTTCCTAGACTTAAAGATTGCACCACAAGCTGACTAGAAAATAAAATTAGCCTTGGCAAATCGCTGGGGCTTTAGTTAATGAAGAAAAATCCACAGATCTATCTGTAAAAATTGCAAAAGAAATATTTGGACAGAAAAATGTTGCTACAGACCTAAAATTATCAGGTTCGGAAGACTTTGGTTTCTATCTATCAGGATATAAAGACGTGCCAGGGGTAGATGGAACCTATATGTTTATAGGAGGAAGAGAACCTGAAAATAAGGTGACTTATCCGCAAAACCACGCTACAGATTTCAACCCAGATGAAAGGGCTATGAAATACGGTGCGGAACTCCTTGCTCGATACGCCTATGATTATCTTAAGAAATAGGAAATGAAAAATAAAAATATTTTTGGCAAATATTTAAAAGCGGTAAGGTATTAGGGAGATATTTAAAATTCCCTAAGGAGCTTTTAATGAAAATAATTATTTTAGGAGCCGGCAAGGTCGGCTCTTTTGTAACAGAAGACCTCTCAAACGAGGGGCATGATATAATAGTAATTGATCAAGAAAAGGAAGTTTTAGGCAATCTTTTGGCAAGTAACGACGTAATGGGACTTGTTGGCGACGGCAGGGATGTTGAGGCCTTAGTTGAAGCTGGTGTTGGCGATGCTGATCTATTTATTGCAATCAGCCAGTCCGATGATGTAAACCTTATAGCATCAATCTTTGCTAAAAATTTGGGTGCAAAAAACATTATCACAAGGCTAAGAGAACCTCGCTATGTCAAACATAGGAAGTTTATAGCTGATGTAAGTCATGCTATGAGTATAATAAATCCTGAATACATAGCAGCCAAGGACCTACAGAGAAGCCTAAAATATTCACACGCCCTAAATGTCGAGTCATTCTTTAAGGACAGGGCAATTATGATGGAGCTTGTAATAGATGAAGATTCTATTCTTGATGGCAAAAAAATCTCGGAACTTGCTTCATATTCTGAAAACTACCACACCCTAATTGGTATTATAAATTCCGGTGGAGATATAAAAATCCCTCATGGTGATGACGTCCTAAAAAGTGGTGATAAAATCTACCTATTTGGAGAGAAAGACTCCATAGATAATTTCTATAAGAATGAACAAAAAGATGCCTATGACATTAAGGATGTCCTAATTATTGGTGCTGGGAACCTATCCAAATACTTGGTAGGCCTGCTTCTTGAGAGAGGTTTTAAAGTAACTGTGGTGGATATCGATAGAAATAAAGCAGAAGAAATGAGTGAAATGCACGAAGGAGCCATAGTTATAAGTGCAGATGGCACCAGTCCTGAGATGCTTGAAGAAATTAGGATTAACGACTTTGATGCAGTTCTTGCCCTTACAGGTATAGATGAGGAAAATATCTTGATTGCCCTTCTTGCTCAAAAATTTGGCCTTGAAAAGATAATTGCCAAGGTAAACAGGACAAAATTGCTTAAAATGACTGGAATCCTTGATATAGATACAACTTTTGCGCCTAAAATGGCTGCATCCGATGTAATTAACAGGTATGCAAGAAGTAAGGTAAACGCTCGAGGCGAATCAATATCATCCCTTTATAGGCTTGAAGATGAAAAGGTAGAAGTAATTGAATTTAAGGCTATAGAGCATTCTAGAATATTAGATACGCCCCTAAAAGATTTAAGCATTAGGGATGATAGTTTGGTTCTAGCAATAGATCATGGGGAGGTAGAAATAGAAATTCCAAATGGTTTCTCAAAGATAAACATCGGTGATTCTGTCATAGTTGCTACAACCAACCATAGCTTCAAGGTCTTAGACGATATATTGGAGTAATTATGAACCTTAAAATTATAAATTATTCCCTAGGAAGGTTGCTTCAAGTATTGGCACTCCTTATGACTGCGCCCTTATTAGTAGCTATCTTATACCAAGAGAGTTTAAGTAATAAAATATATTTTTTAATACCTATTTTAATAGCTTTTTGCATAGGGACAACTCTTACAAAAATAGGTGATGAATCAGCCCATATTTACACCAGAGAAGCCCTATTTATAACTGCAGCATGCTGGGTGATATTTTCGGGTATTGGAGCAATTCCACTTTATCTAACACCAACAAATTATCACACATTCTTAGATGCATTTTTTGAGATGGCAAGTGGATTTACAACTTGTGGGGCTTCTGTTGCCCTGGATGTAGAGCTTCTCCCAAATTCTATAATATTTTGGAGGTCATTATCCCACCTTATTGGAGGAATGGGGATTTTAGTATTTACCCTTGCCATACTTCCAAAATCAAATAAGGAATCATCTAACCTTCTTCAAGCGGAAATGCCTGGTCCATCTTTCGGCAAACTTACACCGAAACTAAGTCAGACAGCAAGGATGCTCTATATTATCTACTTAGTAATGACAATAATAACTACAGTTTTCCTTCTATTTGGGGGAATGGACCTGTTTGATTCAATTATTTATGCTATGGGAGCTGCAGGAACAGGTGGTTTTGCAAATAAAGGATTATCTGTGGGTTATTACAACTCAAGATATATCGAAATGGTCCTATCAATTGCAATGGTGCTATTTGGTATAAATTTCAACCTATATTATTTTGCCTTAATAAGAT
>Ga0079226_10004963_pt1 | contig 10171 bp, 11 predicted proteins | sample Poulit2014_FD_76345 | JGI IMG/M metagenome (GOLD analysis project Ga0079226, IMG submission 76345) | Agricultural soil microbial communities from Georgia to study Nitrogen management - Poultry litter 2014 | ecosystem: Environmental > Terrestrial > Soil > Agricultural land | place: USA: Georgia... | reverse complement strand
TCGTATGAAATTAATCTATTCATCTCAACTGCATATTCCATTGGAAGTTCTTTTGTAAATGGTTCAATGAAGCCCATGATAATCATATCTGTCGCTTCTTGTTCTTCAAGTCCTCTACTCATTAAGTAGAATAACTGTTCTTCAGAAACTTTAGATACTTTAGCTTCGTGCTCTAATGATACGTTGTCGTTATAAATTTCATTATAAGGAATCGTATCTGAGAATGACTTATCGTCTAAAATTAACGTGTCACACTCAATGTTTGCTTTTGCACGATCTGCTTTACGTCCGAAGTGAACAATCCCGCGGTAAGAAACTTTCCCACCGTCTTTTGAAATTGACTTCGAAACGATTGAAGATGACGTATCTGGTGCTAAGTGATACATTTTAGCTCCTGCATCTTGATGCTGACCTTGACCAGCAAATGCGATAGAAATCGTCATTCCTCGTGATCCTCTACCTCTTAATAAGATTGATGGGTACTTCATCGTTAATTTCGATCCCATGTTCCCGTCAATCCATTCCATTGTTGCATTTTCTTCACAAACTGCACGTTTAGTCACTAAGTTATAAACGTTGTTTGACCAGTTTTGAATCGTCGTGTAACGGCAATATGCATCTTTCTTAACGATGATTTCAACAACTGCACTATGAAGTGAGTTCGTCGTAAATGTAGGTGCTGTACATCCTTCAACGTAATGAACAGATGCTCCTTCATCAACAATGATTAACGTTCTTTCAAACTGTCCCATATTCTCTGAGTTAATACGGAAGTAAGCTTGTAGAGGTGATGGAACACTCTTTCCTTCTGGTACGTAAATGAATGAACCACCTGACCAAACCGCTGTATTTAGCGCTGAGAACTTGTTGTCTGCAGCTGGTACAACTGTTCCAAAGTACTCTTTAAATAATTCTTCATGCTCCTGTAAAGCCGAGTCTGTATCAGAGAAGATAATTCCTTCTTTTTTCAACTCTTCTTCAAGACTTTGATAAACAACTTCAGATTCATATTGAGCGGAAACCCCTGCTAAATACTTCTGCTCTGCTTCAGGAATTCCTAACTTATCAAACGTATTTTTAATCTCTTCAGGAACTTCATCCCATGATCTACCTTGTTCTTCTGTCGCTTTTACATAATAAACAATTTCATCAAAGTCTAGCTCTGATAAATCTCCACCCCACTGTGGCATTGGTTTACTATAAAATATATCTAAAGCCTTCAGACGCTCTTCTAACATCCATTCAGGCTCTTCCTTCATTCGTGAAATCTCTTCTACTACTTCTTTCGTTAAACCTCTTTCTGTACGGAATACAGAAACGTCTTTATCATGAAAACCATACTTGTACTCATCAATTTGAGGCGCTTTTTTCGCCATGATTAAAAACCTCCTTCAGATTTTTAGTACTATTTGGTCGTTTCTTTAACACCTTTTTCCATTGCTTCCCATGCAAGTGTAGCACATTTAATTCGCGCTGGAAATGTTGAAACACCTTGTAGTGCTTCAATATCTGCTAAATCTAATTCTCCGACATCAATGTTTTCACCAATCATCATTTTCGAGAAAAATTCCGACATACGCAATGCTTCTTCAACTGTTTTTCCTTTAATTGCTTGAGTCATCATTGACGCGGAAGCCATACTAATTGAGCAACCTTCCCCATCAAATTTGACATCTTTTACGTGGTCATCTTCTACGAATAATGATAATAATATACGGTCTCCACACGTCGGATTATTCATCTCGACAGTTAGTGTTTCATCGTCTAGTACCCCTTTATTACGTGGGTACTTATAATGATCCATAATAACTTGTCTGTATAATGTGTCTAAGTTTATATTGTATTTAGAAGACATCTCCGAAATACTCCTTCGTTTTTAAAAGTCCATCATACAACCGATTGATTTCCTCTTTCGTGTTGTACAAATAAAAGCTTGCTCGTGCTGTCGCAGTAACATCTAACCATTTCATTAATGGTTGTGCACAATGATGACCTGCTCTTACTGCAATTCCAAAACTGTCTAAAACAGTTGCAACATCATGTGGATGTATCTCTCCGGCATTAAATGTTATGAGCCCTGCACGTTCTTTCGGACCAAATATAACTAAGTCTTCAATGTCAGATAATCGATCCATCGCATATTTCGTAATATCATGTTCATGAGCTGCGATATTGTCTAATCCAACGTCTGTTAAAAAGTCAATTGCTGCGCCTAATCCAACAGCTCCAGCAATAATTGGCGTCCCACCTTCAAACTTAGCAGGTAAATCTGCCCAAGTAGATTCATATAAATCTACGAAGTCAATCATTTCCCCACCAAATTCAATCGGCTCCATCTCTTCAAGTAATTCTTTCTTACCGTAAAGAACACCGATACCTGTTGGTCCACACATTTTATGACCCGAAAATGCGTAAAAGTCACAATCTAAGTCTTGCATGTCAATCGCCATATGTGGCGCTGACTGCGCACCATCTACAGCTAGAATCGCTCCATGCTCATGAGCAATTTTCGCAATTTCTTTAATCGGGTTAACCGTTCCTAAAACGTTTGATACGTGTGCAATTGCGACGACTTTTGTTCGTTCACTTATTTGTTCACGAACAGCTTCTAGTGTGATTGTGCCATCTTCTTGCATTGGAATATATTTTAATGTAGCTTGTTTTGCTTTTGCTACTTGTTGCCACGGAATAATATTACTATGATGCTCCATCTGAGTAACGAGAATCTCATCACCTTCTGAAACGTTCGCAAGTCCGTAACTATGAGCAACTAAATTAATGCCAGCTGTCGTTCCACGATTAAAGATAACTTCAGCTGTACTACTCGCATTAATAAAGCGACGAACTTTCTCACGTGCACCTTCATATAAATCTGTTGCACGTGTTCCTAACGTATGCACACCACGGTGTACGTTAGAATTGTGATGACGATAGTAATCATCGACCGCTTCGATAACGGCTAAAGGCTTTTGGGCAGTCGCCGTTGAATCTAAATAAACGAGTGGATGTCCGTTAATTTCTTGGTCAAGAACCGGGAACTGTTCACGAATGGATTTAACATCCATTAGTCAATTTTCCCTTCAATAACACGACGTAATTGATTTTTTACCGTTTCAATTGGTAATAAATCTACAACTGGCTCTAGGAATCCGTGAATGATTAAGCGCTCCGCTCTTTCACGTGAAATACCACGGCTCATGAGGTAGTACAGTTGCATATCATCGATTTGACCAACTGAAGCTGCGTGACCTGCCGTAACGTCATCTTCATCAATGAGTAAAATTGGGTTAGCGTCTCCGCGTGCTTTCTCACTTAACATGAGTACACGTGACTCTTGTACAGCGTTTGCGCGTGTTGCTTTATCTTCAATTTTACCAATTGCGTTAAAGATAGCTGTCGTGTTTTCTTTTAGAACACCACGTTGTAAAATATCGCCATCTGTATCTTTACCGATGTGTAACGTCGTAGCCGTAAAGTTTTGGATATTATTTCCACGACCTGCTGTTACTGTTTTCGCGTGAGATACTGAATGGTTCCCAACGAGATGTGTCGTGTTTTCTGATACAGTATTTCCATCGTTCATTTGCCCTAATGCCCAATCAATAACCGCATGTTCATAAGCAACACCACGACGATTAATATATGACGTCGTTCCTGCTGCAAAGTTATCTACTGAACCGAATGCAATTTTCGCATGATCTAATGCAATAACTTCAGCAATAATATTTGAAATTGTTTCTTGTTCATCATTATCTGAAATATAATTTTCAACATACGTCAGTGAACTATTTTCATCAGCAACAATTAATACGTGATTAAATAGTGCCGCTTCTGGATCTTCTTGCCAGAAAACCGTCTGGATAGGTTCATCAATTTGTACGTTTTTCGGTACGTAAATAAAGACTCCACCATTTAAAAGTGCTGCATGTAGTGCTGTTAAACGATGTTCGTCAATTGTTACAGCATCTTTCATGAAGTACTTTTTAACAAGTTCCTCATGCTCATTCATCGCTGTGAAAATATCTGTGAAAATAACTCCTTGCTCTTTAAGATCATCACTTAATGTCGCATAAGCAAGTGTTTCATTTCTTTGAATAATTAAATTCTCAGGAACATTGTCTTGATCAAAATACGCTTCTAACGCTTCAGGTAACTGAGCAAGCGATTCAATCTTTTCTCCTTGAGATCTATGCTTAAACTCGGTAAAGTTCCAGCGATTAATATTTGTCTTATCTGGCTTTGGCATATCGAGTTTTTCTGCTAAATCAAATGCTTCTGAACGAAAATCGCTCATCCACTTTGGTTCATTTTTATCTTTAGATAGTTCTGCAATATTTTCTTTATTGTAAGGTATTTCCGTTAAAACAGTCATTATAATTACCCCTCCTAACTAACTATTAAGCGTTTTGTCCAACTGTTTCGTCTTTAATGCCTAATTCTTCTTTAATCCACTCATAACCGTCTGCCTCTAGCTGAGTAGCTAATTCAGGACCACCTGATTTTACGATACGTCCTTGCATAATAACGTGAACAAAGTCTGGCTTAATGTAGTTAAGTAGACGTTGGTAGTGTGTGATAATTAAGCATCCAAAATTGTCGTCTCTTTGCTTGTTAACAGCATCAGAAACAACTTGTAGCGCATCAATGTCTAACCCTGAGTCAACTTCGTCTAAAATAGCGAACTTCGGATTTAACATTTTCATTTGTAAGATTTCGTTACGCTTCTTCTCTCCTCCAGAGAACCCTTCGTTTAAATAACGTTGTGCCATATTTTGATCAATATCTAGATCATTTAGTGCACCATCCATTTCTTTAATAAACGACATTAATGGGATTTCATCACCGTCTTCACGACGAGCATTAATCGCCGAACGTAAGAAGTCTGATGTAGTTACTCCACTAATTTCACTCGGGTACTGCATCGCTAAGAAGAGTCCTGCGCGTGCACGCTCATCGACGTCCATTTCTAAAACGTCTTCTCCATCAATATGGATGCTTCCTTTTGTTACTTCATATGCTGGGTGACCCATAATTGCTGCAGAAAGCGTTGACTTTCCAGTACCATTTGGTCCCATAACTGCATGGAACTCGCCACCATTTATTGTAAGGTTTACACCTTTTAATATTTCATTACCTTCTACCGATACATGAAGATCTTTAATCTCAAGTGTTGACATATAATTACCTCCAAATTACTTCGTATTTATTTTGAGAACGTCATATTTATATTTATTCTCAATTAGTTCTGATTTTAATGTTATAGCATTTGAATTCAATTATCAACTATTTAGAGTGATTATCAATTATAAAAAAACGTTCATTTTTCCTCTGAACGAAACATTGCAAAAAATGTACGTTATTATGATTTAAATGTAAACAATTGTTCAGAATGATTATGAATAGCTAGATATTGTAAAATATTTTGAGCTGACTTGAAAGTGTAGATTTTCTCCTTTATTTCTCCTTCACTTTTAATCATTAAGCAAGGAACACTTTCAATCTTTAACTCTTGCATCAATTCCGGATAAAACGATGCATTCATTTCATAAAAGACACTCTTTTGTAAAACCGTTTCAACTTGACCTAAGATTGCTTTTGCAAAATGACACGTTCCGCAAAACGGCGTTTGAATATAAAGTAATAAATGATCACTTTGTAAAATATCTTCATTAATAGGTTCCATTACAATCACCTTTAATTACGTTTTTCATTGAATGTCTTGCATTCAAATACTCATGTTTTACTTTAAAACCTTTTTTAACGAGTTCAATGGCTATTAGTTCGGCAGGTGTCAGAGCAACTTCCCGGTACGTCTCACTGACATTTATATGATGTGCATGTGGAAGTTCTGACGTCAACATTTGACGTATCGACAATCCAGAATCGTCTTCATCAACGAGTACAAAAACATTTCTGTCATCTAAATTATAATCGTCAATCAATTCATCCATACGTTCCACACCTAGCGTGCCGAATGTGCAAATAATATCTATTTGTTCATCTAATATAACTTCCAAATGCTGCTTATCGGTTTTACCTTCAACGATAATGATTCGCTCATTCGCCATGTAATCAGCCATGATTTTCCCTTCCTTTAAATAAACTACTCTCTATATACAACTTATGAAAAAGTAGTACGTACCACTTGTCATTTATATTTTAAACGAAAAAAGCTGACGATACCTTACGAATAAGGTGCGCCAGCTTATTAAAGCTATTTTAAATTATTCTTCGATGAATGCTTTGTACTCATCTGCTGAGATTAACTCATCGAACTCAGACTCGTCTGATGGCTCGATAACGATCATCCATGCTTTTTCGTATGGTGATTCGTTAACAAACTCAGGACTATCTTCTAAGTCTTCGTTTACTTCTACAACTGTTCCACTAAGTGGAGCGTATAGCTCAGAAACTGTTTTAACTGACTCAACGCTACCAAATGGTTCGTCTGCTTCGATTTCGTCTCCTTCTTCTGGAAGTTCAACGAAAACGATATCTCCTAATTCTGATTGTGCGAAATCAGTAATTCCAATTCTTACTTTATCATCTTCTCGCTTAATCCACTCGTGCTCTTCTGAATAAACTAAATCCTCTGGTAAATGACTCATTATAAATCCCTCCGTTAATTAATTCCTCTTATACTATACTAGGTAATTCTATTTTTTTCTAGTCTTTCGCATTAAATATTTATAACCATGCGTCAGACAGTGTTTCTTCATTAAATCCAACAGTAACTTTCTCTCCATTTGTTACGATTGGACGTTTAATTAGCATACCATTCGATGCAAGCAATTCAGCCATTTCTTCTACAGTTGCTTGTGGAACGACATCTTTTAACTTTAGTTCACGATAGACTTTCCCACTCGTATTAAAGAAGCGCCTACCTTGCAAACCACTCTTTTCAATAAGTGTTAGTATTTCTTGTTCTGAAGGAGGATCTTCAACGATGTGAACGTAGTTATATGTAATATTATTATCTTTTAACCATTTTTCGGCTTTCTTGCACGTACTACAATTTGGATATGCATATAGTGTTACAGACATTTATTCCCTCCTCTACATTACTATTTTACCACGTTTTATATAAAAAAGGGAGTTTTGTCAAAAAAATGTCATGTATCCATTTGTTTTTCATGAGCTGTATATATTTTGTTTTAAGTCGTAATCATTCCTATTTACAAATCGTAATCATTACGATAAAATAAATAAAGAATAAGGCGGTGTTTTTTTGAAAAAGTTACTAATTACTATGGCATTCTTATTTCTTATATTTACCATTGCTTGCGAACAACAAACAGACGCTGAAAAGCAAGCTGATTATACGATATATACGTCTATTTATCCGATTGAATTTATCGTTGAACAACTGACTGACGATCATGTATACGTTCAATCAATATATCCACCAGGCGTTGATGCTCATACATACGAACCAACATCACGTGAAATCACTAACATGGCAAACGCTGATGCTTTCATATACTTTGGCGACCATTTAGAAGGGTTTGCACAAACAGCTGCTGACGTATTAATTAATCATCCTGTCCGGTTAATTGAATTAAGTGAACATGACCAACTTTTCGAACATGCAGATCATTCAACCATTGATAGAGATCCACACATTTGGCTAGACCCACTCCGGATGATCACGCTCGCTGAATTAATAAAAGATGAGTTAATAATGATCGATAAGCAAAACGAAGCAACGATTGAACGTAATTTTTTAACACTCGAACAAAAATTCCGTACATTAGATGAAACGTTTATGCAGATGGTCGCTCAGAAACAAACGAAAGATATTATCGTCACACATGCAGCTTACGGATACTGGGAAGAACGGTACGGGATTAAACAAATACCAATCAACGGCGTTTCGACGAGTGAAGAGCCGTCACAGAAAGAACTCGTTGAGATTGTAAATAATGCACAAGAGAAACAAATTGACTACGTTATTTTTGAACAAATGGCTGATGATAAAACGTCAAAGATTATCCAGGAACATTTAGGTGCAAAAGCACTGCGCATCCATAATTTAGAAGTTTTAACAGAACGCGACATAGATAATGGCGAAGATTATTTTTCTTTAATGGAAGAAAATATTAAAACGCTTGATCAAGCAATGAAGGAGAGTAGCAAATGACAGAATCAGTCGTATCTTTACGCAATATAAATTTTTCATATGAAAACAAAGAGGTTTTAAAAGATATAAACTTAGATATTCCTAAAGGATCATTTATAGGACTCGTCGGACCGAATGGTGGGGGAAAAACGACACTCATCAAAATAATGCTCGGTCTGTTGACACCTGAATCAGGGTCTGTCTATTTACTTAATGAAAAACTTTCTTCATTTAAACGATGGAATCGTATTGGCTACGTTTCCCAAAAATCAAACGCGTTTAATAAAGGTTTTCCAGCGACAGTTTTTGAAGTAGTCGCTATGGGATTAACAGCAAAAATTGGCTATTTACGTTTTTTCAGACGCGAACATAAAGAAAAAGTGATGCATGCACTTAGTCAAGTAGGAATGGAAAGTTATGCTAAACAAAATATTGGACAACTATCTGGTGGTCAACAACAACGTGTATTTATCGCTCGAGCCCTTGTCGGTAATCCCGAATTACTCATTTTAGACGAACCGACTGTAGGAATTGATTATAAAAACGTTGAACAATTTTATTCGTTATTAAATAAATTAAATGAAGAAAAGAATATTACATTATTTCTCATTACACACGACACTGGCGCAATGACAAAGCATGCAACAGACGTCGTATGTTTAAATAAAACATTACACTTCCACGGAAAAACGGCGGAATATACACAATTAACAGATGAAGATTTATCAAAAATTTATGGACATCCTGTTAACATCGTCGTCCATGATCATTAAAAGGAGTATATTATGATAGAAAATTTTATTCAGTTTGATTTTTTACGACATACATTTTTAACAGGTTTACTTATCGGTGTTATTGCTCCATTACTAGGTACGTTTCTCGTCGTTCGCAGGTTATCACTTCTCGCTGACGCACTATCACACGTAACGTTAGCAGGAATTGCATTCGGACTATTTATTGAAAAAGCGTTCGTCTTTCCTTATTTATCGCCGATTTATAGTGGAATGGCCTTTTCAGTCATTGGTTCCGTTTTTATCGAGCGATTAAGAGCCATTTATACGTCTTATCAAGAGCTCGGTATTCCGATTATTTTATCTGGTGGTGTCGGCTTAAGCGTCATCTTTATCGCTTTAGCGAAAGGGTTTAATACAGACTTATTTAATTACTTGTTCGGTTCAGTATCTGCTGTCAGTAGAAATGATTTTCTGATGATTTTATTTATGTCTATAGCGATTATTACTATCGTCTTTATTTTTTATAAAGAGCTTGTCACATTATCTTTTGATGAAGAATATGCAACTGTATCAGGGATTCACTCAAAACGTATTCATTTCTTATTTATCATTTTAATTGCACTCGTTATCGCTGCGTCTATCCGCATTGTCGGTATTTTACTCGTATCTGCATTAATGACACTCCCTGTCGCTGCAGCAATGCGTCATGCTAAAAGTTATAAACAACTTATCTTTTATTCGATTGTCTGGGGAGAATTATCTGTCATACTAGGGATTATTAGTGGTTACTATTTAAGCATCCCGCCCGGGGGAACAATTGTCGTTATTTCCATCATTATTTTATTAATTTCTATTGTATGGAATAAGACAAAACAACCCGCTACAGTATAATATCTTCTGCTATACAACATATTTGATTCAATGCTATTCATAGTATGAGTAAAATGTTTGTGGGACTATGCCCTACTTATTGTGTAAAGTTTCCACTTCAGAAATGTCCTTCGCTTGTCGCGGGCCTACCTCAACTTCTAATCCCTCCACTATCGTGTCGGTATTAGGGATTTTCGGATACGGCTATTCCCGCAGACGTCTCTGTACATTTCTTTCGTTCAAGTTAATTTACACATGAAGATAGGATTAAACGTTTGTTGCGAGAAAGCATACGGGCTACTTCTTGAGTAATAAGCATGAAAACAAGGACCTTCTTTTGTATAGTTATAGTCACGACAACCACTATAAAAAGAGAAGAGGTCCTTAAATGAAGAATATCATCTCTCAAATCACAATGGAAGAGTTAGAACGTACAGTTTATCGTGCT
>Ga0079226_10004962_pt1 | contig 10173 bp, 6 predicted proteins | sample Poulit2014_FD_76345 | JGI IMG/M metagenome (GOLD analysis project Ga0079226, IMG submission 76345) | Agricultural soil microbial communities from Georgia to study Nitrogen management - Poultry litter 2014 | ecosystem: Environmental > Terrestrial > Soil > Agricultural land | place: USA: Georgia... | reverse complement strand
GTTAAATAAACAATACCACCACTCATGTATTTAAAAGTAATCGTAGGTTTGTAGCGTTTTTGAATCGCTTTAATTTCTCGTTCTTTATCTGGATGATCTCCTTCATAAAAGTGATCCAATAACTGTAATTCATTGTCCATCTCTTGAATCGAATGCACAGCCCACTGATGAGATTGCTCCTCTAAATATACATCTAAAATTTTCTCTAAACGTTTTAATCCACTATCATATGTAATGATAGGCGAGAGTACATAGCATAGTGTAGAGATTGTAGGTTTTAAGTTGGTTTGTAGTAAATGATCCATCATATGTATTGTAATATGACCTGTAATTAAATTTAAACCAAGGGAAAAAATTTCATCTTTTGTTTGCATACTTTGATATGTGATTTTCATATTTACAAATAGCCAAGGATGTAATGCTTGTTTATCCTTCGTTTCTACCGTTTCGAACATTTGAACAAATGAAGGTTCTTTTGTTAAATCTTTTAAAATTTGTTGGAACCTTGTACTACCAAAATAGATGGATTCTATCGTAGGATCTTTATATTCCCAGTGGGGACCTAACAATAGAGTTTTTGGTTCTCCTTTTCCTTGTGTTGCTTCAATATAATGCCAATAAAATGGACGGTTCATAATTTTTTTATCCATTTCCTCCGTTAGTTCCACTTGTAATATATGTTGGTCTACCTCTGATACAGTACAGTAGTTTGCAGTAAAGTATTGTTTAACAAATGCATGAATATCAGGAATGGCCATAGTGTTCAACCTCATCTTGTGAAGTATTTTGTTCAATGATTGTTGATAGTTGTGTTAATTGGTTTCGAATGTCTTCCTCAGAATTTGCTTCTGTTAATATTGATTGGATTGCATGATCGATATTTGGCGTTTCTCTTAGAGCGAGAATGTCATCTACACGTCCAATGATTCGTTCAAATAACCCTACCTTTTCATAAAGAATTCGCATCAATCGATCTTCTAATGTGTCCTCAAGGGCTAAGTGTGTAATATGAACATTGTATTTTTGACCGAAACGATGGATTCTACCAATTCTCTGTTCAATTTTCATTGGATTCCAAGGAAGGTCATAGTTGATTAAATGATGACAAAACTGAAGATTGATTCCTTCGCCACCTGCTTCAGTAGCTATGAGAACTTGTGCATGATGTTCAAACAACTGTTTCATCCAATCTTTTTTAGAACTCTTAAAGCCCCCTCGAAAAGGAACAGAAGATATACCATGTTGCTGTAAATACCATTGGAGATAAAATTGTGTTGCACGAAACTCAGTGAAAATAATGACTTTTTCCCCTTTTACAGATTGAATATATTCAACAGCCTTCTTTGCTTTAATATGATGGGGTAGAACACTTAATTTATTAGAGATGTTCACTAATTCTTCACGAAAAGGCTGATTGTCTTCTTTTAAAAGTTTTTCTATGGATAAATAACATGCTTCTCTCGAAGAACATAATGCACGGAGTAATGTTAATTTTGTGAAAGGGGGAAAATGACTCGTTAAATGTTCAATTTGGTTGTACACTTCTTGTTCTTCAGATGTAAATGCAATCCATTCTGTAGATAGAAAGCGTTTAATAGAATGTGTCTCAATGTCCTTGCGTGTATTACGTACAAGAACTTTTTGCACCAATTGTTTTAAAATGGATTGTTGTTCGTGCTCATTTTCTTCAAAAGCATCCATAAAGGATTCATATGTTCCAAGTAACCCAGGTCGAATAATGGAGATTAAATGATAGATTTCACTTAATGAATTTTGAATAGGGGTAGCTGTCAATAACAAGCAATACTTTTTTTGGATATTTCGGACAAAGGCATTGTTTAATGTTTTATTATTTTTTAAGCGATGCGCCTCATCTACTAATAAAAAATCATAAGGAATGTTAATAATTGTTTGATGGTGTGGATCTTTTTTTGCCATATCTAAAGAACATACAACAATATCTATATCTTCCCAGTTGTAATTTTTGCGGTAAGACACGGCATGAATATTGAATTTTATACGTAGCTCATTTACCCACTGATTGACTAATGAAGCGGGAACAAGAATTAAAGCTTTTTTAACGAGTCCACGTATGATATATTCTTTTAAAATAAGACCAGCTTCAATTGTTTTTCCTAATCCGACCTCATCGGCGAGGATAGCACGTCCATGCATATGAAATAACACCTTTTTTGCCACGTCTAGTTGGTACGGTAAAAACTCAACTTGTGGTACATGATCGATTGATTTTAATTCATCAAAAGAAGCGTTCATGAATGCAAGTTCCGCTTGATATGCCAATGAGAAGGTCTCCCAAGATGACTCTGTCTGATTTGTCTTTATTTTTTCTTTTAACATAGGTAGAAACGTATGATCTTTTTGAATTTTTATATGCTTCAAATGAATGACTCCTTTATATGATAATTGATCCATTTGCTCAAAATCTTGTTATATTCCTATTGATACCGCTTTTACGCGTTTCTTATTTGATGAATTTATGATATACTGTAGTTGCAAATTAGGGTTTCATAGATGCTGATACATAGTATAACCACTTGCATAAATTTCATAAATGCGGATGAATACAAGGGGAGAGCTTACTTTACACAGAATATGGTGTAGAAGTAACACCGAAGGAGCAAGCAAATTGCGAATCTCTCAGGTAAAAAAGACTTTTGTGGGACGCGGCTCTGGAGAGTGTTTACAACGTGTAAACCACCCAAGAAGCAAGCACTTTGGAAGGATTGATTGTAAATTCTATCATGTAAGTGTGCAACTTTCTGGTTGAAGGACAGAGGTTTCCTGATGTGTCGGTGGAACCTCTATTTTTGTGGAAAGAAACTATGCACGTTATGTAAATGATAAGGAGTGGAGACATGAGTGAACTAAAAAGAACGCCAATCTACCCGGAGTACGAAAAACATGGTGCGAAAACAATTGATTTTGGTGGATGGGATCTTCCTGTTCAGTTTTCAAGCATCAAACATGAACATGAAATAACACGAACGAAAGCAGGCCTTTTTGATGTTTCTCATATGGGAGAAATATTCGTAAAAGGTCCTAAAAGTGAGCAATTTTTACAAGAAATGGTTACAAATGATGTTTCAAAGTTAGAAGTAGGCCGTGCTCAATACACATTTATGTGTTACGAAAACGGTGGAACCGTCGATGACTTTTTAGTATATAAGTTGTCTGACGAAGAATATTTACTCGTTGTGAACGCAGCTAATATTGAGAAAGATTTCGAATGGTTAACAGCGCATAATACATATGGAGATGATGTGCTTGTAGAAAATGCATCTGACACATATGCATTATTAGCTTTACAAGGACCTCTTGCAGAAAAAGTATTACAAAAAGTTGTAGACACTGATTTATCAGAAATAAAAATGTTTCGTTTCCTAGACAACGTAAAACTCCCAAAAATTGATGCAGAAGCACTTATTTCTCGAACAGGATATACTGGTGAAGATGGATTTGAAATTTACATGGATGCATCTATCGGTGCAGCGTTATGGAATTTACTTCTTGAAGTTGGAGAAGACGAAGGTATCGAACCAGTAGGATTAGGTGCAAGAGATACACTGCGTTTTGAAGTAGGCCTGCCGCTATACGGACAGGAGTTATCGAAGGAAATTACGCCACTTGAAGCAGGATTGAAATTTGCTGTTAAAGTTGATAAGGGTGTCGATTTTATTGGAAGTGACGTTTTAAAACAACAAGCTGAACAAGGAACAAATAGAAAATTAGTTGGTATTGAAATGATTGATAAAGGGATTCCAAGAACTGACTATGAAGTCCTAGTTAACGAGGAGAAAGTTGGGTTTGTAACATCTGGGACACAATCTCCAACACTTGGAAAAAATATTGGAATGGCTTTAATTGATAAAAAGTATGCTGAAGTTGGAAGTGAGGTCACTATCCAAGTTCGAAAAAGGCAATTAAAGGCTGAAGTTGTGAAAACACCATTCTATAAACCTGGAAAATAAGGAGGAATTTAGCTATGGGATTTAGATATTTACCAATGACAGAATCCGATAAGAAAGCAATGTTAGATTCAATCGGTATATCTTCAACAGAAGAGTTGTTTTCTGATATTCCGAAAGAAGTTCGTTTAAACAGAGAGTTGGATTTAAAAAAGCCTGTGAGTGAATATGAACTAAAAAAAGAATTGACACAATTAGCGGAGAAAAATGCTGATTTAACCGCATATAGCTCGTTTTTAGGAGCAGGAGTGTATGATCATTACATTCCATCGGTCGTTGATCATGTTATTTCTAGACAAGAGTTTTACACAGCGTACACACCGTATCAGCCAGAAATGACCCAAGGTGAATTACAAGCGATGTTCGAATTCCAAACAATGGTGTCCGAACTGACTGGTATGCCAGTTGTTAACTCATCTTTATATGATGGTGGAACAGCTGTTGTTGAGGCAATGAGTTTAGCACATGGACAAACAAGAAAAAGTAAAGTGCTTATTTCTTCAACGGTTCACCCAGAACACCGTCAGCTCGTTCAAACCGCTGCAAAAGGACAAGAATTAGAAGTCGTTGAAATTGATCATAAAGATGGTTTGACTGATTTAAATCAATTGGAAACAGAGTTAGATGAAAATACTGCGGCCGTTATTGTTCAATATCCAAACTTTTTTGGCCAAATTGAACCATTAGAAGACATTAACAAACTGATTGAACAACAAAAGAAAACGATGTTTGTCGTTTCAAGTAACCCGCTTTCTCTTGGATATTTAACACCGCCAAGTGAGTTTGGAGCTGATATTGTAGTAGGGGATACTCAAGTATTTGGAATCCCAGCACAATTTGGTGGACCTCACTGTGGGTATTTTGCTACAACGAAAAAGAATATGCGTAGAGTTCCAGGCCGTTTTGTTGGTGAGACGGTTGATGAGAATGGTGAACGTGGTTTCGTTCTAACATTACAAACAAGAGAGCAGCATATTAGACGTGAAAAAGCGACATCGAACATTACATCAAACCAAGCATTAAACGCCCTTGCAAGTTCAGCAGCAATGAGTGCTCTTGGTAAAAATGGTGTGAAAGATATGGCTAAATTAAATATGCAAAAAGCAAGATATACAAAGCAAAAGTTTGAAGAACTGAATATACCTGTTGCATTTACAGGACCATTCTTTAATGAAATCGTAGTGAAGCTCTCGAAGCCAGTTTCTGTTGTAAACGAACATTTATTTGATAAAGGATTTGTCGGCGGATATGATCTTGGAAGTACTTATTCAGAATTAGAAAATCATATGTTAATTGCTACAACAGAAATTAGATCAAAAGAAGAAATTGATACTTTTGTAAAAGAAGTGGGGGATATCAATGGCTAAGGAAAATTTTCCGTTAATTTTTGAACGTAGTCAAGAAGGCAGGACAAGCTATAATTTACCAGCGCTTGATGTTCCAAAAGTTGACCTGACAGAAGACTTGAATGATGTATATGTACGAAAAGTAGATGCAGAACTTCCTGAGGTTGATGAATTAGGATTAATGCGTCACTATACAGGCTTATCGAATCGAAACTATGGAATTTTGTCAGGCTTTTATCCGTTAGGTTCTTGTACGATGAAATATAACCCAGTAATTAATGAAGATGTTGCCAGACTACCTGGATTTAGTCACATTCATCCATACCAAGACACGAAAACTGTTCAAGGTGCTTTAGAAGTAATGTATGATTTACAAGTTCACTTAGAAGAAATTACAGGAATGCATGAGATTTCATTGCAGCCTGCCGCAGGTTCTCAAGGAGAGTGGACATCATTAATGATGATTAAGGCTTTTCATGATGCAAATGGAGACCATCATCGTGATGAAGTGATTGTCCCTGACTCTGCTCACGGTACAAACCCTGCATCGGCATCTTTAGCAGGTTATAAAACAGTAGAAGTGAAGTCAAATGACAAAGGACTTGTTGATGTTGAAGATTTAAAACGTGTTGTTAGTGATAAAACCGCAGCACTGATGTTAACGAACCCAAACACATTAGGTTTGTTTGAAACAGAAATTATTGAAATGGCCGAAATTGTCCATGGAGTTGGTGGGAAACTGTTCTATGATGGGGCGAATTTAAACGCAATTATGGGGTATAGTCGTCCAGGAGACATGGGATTTGATGCTGTACACTTAAACTTGCACAAAACATTTACAGGACCACACGGCGGCGGAGGACCAGGTTCAGGTCCGATTGGTGTATCAGAGGAATTAGCACCATTCTTACCGAAGCCAGTGGTGCGTGAAAAAGATGGCGTATATGATTTTGATTATGACCGTCCACAATCTATCGGTATGGTAAAAAGCTACTACGGAAACTTTGGAATATACTTAAGAGCATACACGTATATTCGTACAATGGGACCTAAAGGTTTAAAAAATGTAAGTGAGTATGCAGTACTTAACTCAAACTACTTGATGCGTAATTTAGAAGAAGCATATGAACTTCCGTTTACACAACATTGTAAACATGAGTTTGTCATTTCAGGTAGCAAGCAGAAGAAAAAAGGAGTTCGCACGATGGATATTGCTAAACGTTTGATGGACATGAACATCCATCCACCAACCGTTTACTTCCCATTGATCGTAGAAGAAGCATTGATGATTGAACCAACGGAAACAGAATCAAAAGAAACGTTAGATCAATTTATTGCAGCTATGTTACAAATTAGCGAAGAAACAGATGAAAATCCTGACATTGTCTTAGAAGCTCCACACAAAGCTGTAGTTGGAAGGTTGGATGAAACAACAGCAGCAAGAAAACCAGTGTTAAGGTATCAAAAAGAAGTTGAATAGAACCATCAAAAAATGCATGAATATGAACGTCATATTCATGCATTTTTATTTGAAAAATAATAATTATTTAAATTTAATTTTGCCTTCCCATTTACGAAATCCACCTTTTAGTAAACTAATATCAGTGTATCCTTTTTTGCGAAGTATATTTGCAGCTCTACTGGAGCGAGAAATATTTTGGCAGTATAGATATACTGGTTTGTCTGGACGGATTTCAACTAACCGTTGTTTCAATTGGGTCATGGGAATATTTCGAGCCCCTAGAATATGTCCTCTTTCAAACTCTTGTGGTTCACGGACATCAATTAATTGTGCTTTCCGATTGGTAAAATCATCTTGATTTAATATTTTTAAATGAGATCGTTGACGATAATGTCTAAAAATAGCAAATGCAAGTAGTGCTACGAGTGCAATAACAATAAATTTCATATGTGTTCCTCCGTTTATTGATCATTCTATCTACTATTATAGTTAGATTATGATAGAATATCAAAGGAGATTCATTTAAATATGAAAAAAGTTTTTTTGAAAAATGTAAATCGTACGCACACCGTCACAAAAGAAATAGAATACGTGTCTATGGAATGATTTGGATGAATAGGTAATAAATCCCATATCAAATCATCTTATAGACATTATTTTATTGTCCAAATACCTATTGACAATATCGTGTGCTATTGGTTATAGTACTAGATATAGTGTTAAATGAGCATTTTTAATACAAGATGTTGTATTAAAGTGAATATACATAATAGTTTTTTGAAGGAGTGTATGGGGAATGTCAACTGAAACGATAATGAATATGAAAGTGAATGTTTCATCACTAAACGATGATATTGCAAAGTTTACACAAGTACATCCAATAACTGCGGATATGAAGACGGCACATAGTGGGGTATCACGTCTTGTAATGCTTGATCGATATGCATTTAAAGATACAGAGAAAAAAACACTAAAAGTAGGAGACTTTGTTGTGTTAACTGTAAAAGCTGATCCGAACTTTCCAGCAAGAGGAACGGGTTTTATAACTGCAATTGATTGGGACAAGCAAGAGGCAGAAATTCAAATTGAACCTGAATTTGTTTCTGTCATTGACAATGAAGATGAAGCAAAAACTGGAATTGTTCGCAGGTCAATCGATGTCATTGATAAACCTTTAGAAGTGTACTATGAACAAATTGCAAAACGAAATGCAACTGGGCTTTCCTCTGTAGAAGACACTCCAGAAAAACAAGCAAGTTGGTTTGAGAAATTTAATCAAGAATTGTCTCACATGAATTTTATCCCTGCTGGAAGAGTTTTATATGGTGCAGGTGCACAAACAGATGTTACTTATTTTAATTGTTATGTAATGCCTTATATTAAAGATTCACGTGAAGGAATTTCTGATCACCGAAAACAAGTAATGGAAATTATGAGTAGAGGTGGCGGCGTTGGTACAAATGGTTCAACATTACGTCCGAGAAACGCTCTTGCTCGCGGAGTAAACGGAAAATCTTCTGGTTCAGTTTCTTGGCTAGATGATATTGCCAAACTCACTCATCTAGTGGAACAAGGTGGAAGTAGACGCGGAGCACAAATGATTATGCTTGTGGATTCTCACCCCGATATTGTTGAATTTATTATTTCTAAAATGCAAAACCCGAGAATTCTTCGTTATTTAATTGAGAATACAACGGATGATCAAATAAAAACAGCGGCTCAAGAAAAATTAAAATTCACTCCACTCACAGAAACAGAAAAAGATTTGTATCAAGGAATTCTAAACTACCGTACAATGCCAGGAACTGGAGGCTTTACGGAAGCAGCAATCAAAGAGGCGGAAACTAAATTGTTAGAAGGCGGAACTTATGATGTGCATCAGTCCGACTTTTTAACAGGAGCAAATATTTCTGTTTGTTTAACAAAGGAATTTATGAAAGCTGTAGAAGAAGATACGACATATGACTTACGTTTCCCTGATGTGGAACAATATACTGAACAAGAAATGAAAGAGTATAATGAAAAGTGGCATGAAATTGGTGACGTACGTGAATGGGAAAAGATGGGTTATGCTGTTCGCACATACCGCTCAATTCGGGCAAAAGATTTATGGGATCTCATTAACGTATGTGCAACATATGCTGCAGAACCTGGCATTTTCTTTATCGATAATGCAAATGATATGACAAATGCTAAAGCGTATGGACAAAAAGTAGTTGCGACAAACCCGTGTGGTGAACAACCATTAGCACCATACTCTGTTTGTAACTTAGCAGCTGTTAACTTGGCAGAAATGGCTCATAAAGACACAAAATCAGTAAACTTTGAAAAACTAGAAAACACAGTAGAAATCGGTGTTCGGATGCAAGATAACGTAATTGATGCAACACCATATTTTCTAGAAGATAACAAAACCCAAGCACTTGGAGAGCGCCGTATAGGTTTAGGCGTGATGGGACTTCATGACTTACTAATATACTGTGAGACGGAATATGGATCAGCAGAAGGAAATGAGCTAGTAGATCAAATCTTTGAAATAATCGCTACAACTGCATATCGTACTTCTATTCAATTAGCTAAAGAAAAAGGAAGCTTTCCATTTCTAATTGGTAAAACAGATGAGGAAACAAAATCATTAAGAGAATCATTCGTGAATTCTGGATATATGAAGCAAATGCCTGAAGATATTCGTGAAGGGGTCCTTAAACATGGAATTCGAAACTCTCACTTATTAACAGTTGCACCTACTGGGTCGACAGGAACAATGGTTGGAGTATCAACAGGATTGGAACCTTACTTCTCATTTTCGTACTTTAGAAGTGGTCGTCTTGGTAAGTTTATTGAAGTGAATGCACGTATTGTAGAAGAATATTTAGAAGAACACCCAGAACAAAAAGATACAGAACTTCCGCATTGGTTTATTTCAGCTATGGACTTAACACCAGAAGCTCATGCGGATACACAATGTGTCATCCAACGTTGGGTAGATAGCTCTATTTCTAAAACAGTGAACGCACCACGTGGATACTCTGTTGAACAAGTTGAAAATGTGTACAAGCGTTTATATGACGGAGGAGCAAAAGGTGGTACGGTATATGTGGATGGAAGTAGAGATTCACAAGTACTGACATTAAAGTCTGATGAAGCTTCTCTTGAGGAAGAAAAAGCAGAAGAATTGATCCATGAAAAACCTCGCGTAGTTTTAATGGACACGATTCATGAATTAGATAAAACGAATGTAACTATAGGTTCTGAAATTGGAGATCGATGTCCAGTATGTAGAAAAGGACATGTAGCAGATATTGGTGGATGTAATACATGTACTAGTTGTGGCGCTCAATTAAAGTGTGGATTATAAAACATAAAAAGTAACGAATCC
>Ga0079226_10004961_pt1 | contig 10174 bp, 6 predicted proteins | sample Poulit2014_FD_76345 | JGI IMG/M metagenome (GOLD analysis project Ga0079226, IMG submission 76345) | Agricultural soil microbial communities from Georgia to study Nitrogen management - Poultry litter 2014 | ecosystem: Environmental > Terrestrial > Soil > Agricultural land | place: USA: Georgia... | reverse complement strand
CAGGAAATGATGAGGAAGATCTACCGTATCACTTAGTTACTTCAAACAAAATTTGGGTAAATATAGGTTCTCCCCACAAAAATGATTTTATTAGGGGGCGTTTTAATTAGTAAAACACCTTATAGAAAGAGCGTAAATTATGGTATAATAAAAGTAAGGTATATAGGTTAAGAACAGAGTGCTACAAGAGTATAGAAAGTAAGTTCGTGAGTATGAGATGATGATAGTGGTTTTGCGGTAATTATAAGGAGCAAATCAATAAAATTCATTAAAAGGAGTAATTAAAATGAGTGAAGTAAGCAACAATCAAATTTTACAAGCTATTTCCGAACTATCAGAGGAAGTGAAAAGTGTAGAGTCACGATTAAGTAAAAGAATTGATAAAAATGCCGATAAAATTGATCGAGTAAATACGAAACTATCTGTCTTATCAGATGAATTGTTAGAAACAAAAGCAGAAGTCAAAATATTAAAAAATGCTAAATAAAACAACATCCATTTTATCAATACTTGAATCAATTAATAATAGTAGAATACAACATGAGCGTATAAATGAGTCAATTTCATAATTCATGATATCAAGTAAAAGTCCGAACAATAACACAATAAGATATCCTAACGTACGCATTTATAATACACACGTCTGATGGCTGAAACGTAAGGCGGCGACTCCTGGTCGGCTAAAAGCGGTCACGTCCTGTGACCACCGCCGACACTTGTACGTCGTGTACTTCGTGGGAACAGCACGAGTAGGGAACACAGACTAAAACCGCCACGTCCTGTGGCAACGTCTGCGCTAGTACATCCTGTACGTCGAAGACCCCGCAAAGAGCGGTTTTTGCGAGTGAGGCAAACTAAATTCGCGACATCTTGTCGCAACGTTTGCATTTGCACGTCCTGTGCTTCGAGGCTTAAGCCGTGCCCACGGAAAGCGTCCGCCTGCAGTGAAAGCCATTGTAAATGAATCGTAATATTCGGATTTTACATTCTAATAGTGATTTATGAAATTGCTTCAAATAATAGCAAACAAAAAATTCTCTTACAGTCATTGACCGTAAGAGAATTTTTATAATTGAATTTTATTCTGTAGCCAGTGCAATAAACTCCCTCACCGCAAATGGTAAGTAATTATTTTTCTTCCAAATCATACCTAGCTCTAAATGAATTTCCGGATGTTCAAATGGAATGGCTTTTATTTCATCATGTTTAATTCGTTTACAAATGTGGCTTGGTAATAAGGCGACACCTAATTTAGCTTTCACCATTTCAATCATGAAATCTTTTTGGGAACTTTCACAAACAATCTTCGGATAAAATTGATGCTTGGCGCATGTGTCAATAATACTGTCGTACAAAGAAAAATCTTTTCGATACATCACGAAAGGCTCTTCTTTTATATCGTCAAAGGTAATGGTCTCTTTGTTATGCAACGGATTAGATTCATGAACAATTAACATTAATGGATCTTTTAATAATTTTACTATGTCGTATCTTTGTTGATAGTCAACGTTATTGCAAACAAAACCAACATCTAAAGTTCCATCATAAATACCGTCTTTGATTGTCTTTGTTCCCACTTCAGAAAGGAGTACATTAATCGTCGGATACAAATCAATGTACTCACTAATTAAGGAAGAACAAAAAGCAGCGCCAATAATGGGGGGGACTCCAATACGAATATCCCCCTTTTTCAAATTAAGCACATCATTCAGTTCATCTGTTAAATTTTGATACGCTCCTAGCACATGTTTTGCATTATGCAACAGTGCCTCTCCAGCATCTGTTAATTCTAATTGGCGAAAAGAACGATAAAATAATGGTACACCAAGGTCATCTTCCATACTTTTAATTGTTTTACTTAACGAAGGTTGTGAAATGTGTAGAGTCGATGCAGCTTTTGTGAAATTTAATTGTTTAGCTACTTCCGTAAAATACTCTAAATGACGGATATCCATTGGTTTCATCCTTCCCTATAAGCATATTGTTATTTATATTATACACTGTTATAACTAAAAGGAATAGTAGGCATGCTTTTAATATATTGTTCTTTCTAGTCAAACTGTTATATAATAGATTGCAGAAAGATAGAGTTATATTATGACAGGAGGAATTGAAATGGCGAGTTATGTAAACGTAGGTAGTATCAAGGTTGCAGAAGACTTATATAGGTTTATTAACGATGAAGCACTTCCGGGTACTAAAGTTGATGTAGAACAGTTTTGGCAAGATTTCGAGAAAATCTTTATCGACTTTACACCAAGAAACACAGAATTATTGAATAAGCGTCAACAATTACAAGATGAAATTAATAATTGGCATAAAGAGAATAAAACATTTGATCAAGCAACATATAAAACATTTTTAAAAGAAATTGGCTATTTAGAGGAAGAGGTAGCTGATTTTAAAGTAGAATTAGAAAATGTCGATGATGAGATATCCAAAATGGCGGGACCACAACTTGTCGTGCCGATTAATAATCCTCGCTATGCGATCAACGCAGCGAATTCACGATGGGGCTCTCTGTATGATGCTTATTATGGTACAGATCTTATTAGTGAAGAAAATGGAGCGGAAAAAGGTACTAGTTATAATCCAGTTCGCGGAGATATTGTCATTGAAAAGAGTCGTGAATTTTTAGATAGTAGTGTACCTTTAGCGTCCGGGTCTCACAAGAACTCTGTGAAGTACGCAGTTGATAATGGGGAATTAGTTGTCACGCTAGAGAATGGTAAGAATGTAGGGTTACAAAATCCAGAAAAGTTCGTTGGCTATCAAGGAACAGATGATGTACCGAATTCTATTTTATTAAAAAATAATGGCTTGCATATTGATATAGAAATTGATGGCAATGACCCGGTTGGTAAGACGGACAGTGCAAATGTAAAAGACGTTGTCATTGAATCTGCTATAACGAGTATTATGGACTGTGAAGATTCGGTAACAGCGGTAGATTCGGAAGATAAAACAGATGTATATCGTAACTGGTTAGGATTAGTACGTGGAGATATATCTACTTCCTTCCCTAAGGGTGGTGAAATCATCAACCGTACCCTTAATGACGACCGAGTGTATAAGGATACAAACGGAAAAGAATTAACATTGTCCGGACGTGTTCTTATGTTAGTTCGTAATGTTGGTCATCTAATGGTCAACGATGCGGTAATGAACGCGGATGGTTCTGTAGGATATGAAGGAATTTTAGATGGTATTGTGACAAGTTTAATCGCAAAGCATGAATTATTAGGAAACAGTAAGTATGTTAACTCTGAAAAAGGATCCGTTTATATTGTTAAACCAAAAATGCATGGTTCCGAAGAAGTGACATTTACTAGTGAGCTATTTGCAAGAATAGAAGATATGTTAGGGTTAGACCGGAATACATTAAAAATCGGAGTGATGGATGAAGAGCGTCGTACGAGCTTGAACTTGAAAAACTGTATCCATGCCGCTAAAGAACGTGCGCTATTCATTAATACAGGTTTTCTAGATCGTACGGGGGACGAAATTCATACTTCAATGGAAGCTGGACCAATGGTTCGTAAAGGTGATATGAAAAATACTCCATGGTTATCTGCTTATGAAAAGAATAACGTGAATGCTGGTCTTGCTGCTGGTTTCCAAAATGAAGCACAAATAGGTAAGGGGATGTGGCCGAAGCCAGATATGATGGAGGACATGATGAGAGAAAAAGTAAGTCATGTCCAAGCAGGAGCTAATACAGCTTGGGTTCCTTCTCCAACAGCTGGAACGTTGCATGCTTTACATTATCATGAAAACAAAGTAAGCGATATTCAAGACAAATTATTAGCGCAAGGAACGGATCATAATTACAATGATGAGATTTTACAGATTCCAGTAGAGAACAATCCCACTTGGTCTCCGGAAGAGATTCAGGCAGAATTAGATAATAATATCCAAACGATGTTAGGCTATGTTGTTCGTTGGGTAGAGCAAGGTGTAGGTTGTTCGAAGGTACCAGATATTCAAGATGTCGGCATGATGGAAGATAGAGCAACATTAAGAATATCTAGTCAAATGGTAGCGAACTGGTTGTATCATGATGTATGTACGGAAGATCAAGTTCTAGAAACATTACAAAGAATGGCTAAAGTGGTCGATGAACAAAATGCAGGAGATGAATTATATAAGAACATGGCACCTAATTTTGATGAATCTGTTGCATTTCAAGCTGCATGTGATTTATGTTTCAAAGGAACAGAACAACCTAATGGCTATACGGAACCGATCTTACAAGAACGTCGTTTAGAGTTTAAAAAGAAAGTCGGTATCACAAGCTAATGATTGAACGAGTTATTAAAGGGGGACAATTAAAAGAGAGAGTAAGAAAAAGCAGGTCTAGGGATATCCTAGCCTGCTTTTTCTATATTCGTTTCTTTTACTAAATAAAAAATGGAAATTAATTCGTAAAGTAAAATGAGTTCATCAGGTAATAAGGAGCGGTTAATTGTTTCACGATCATGACTACTACGCCAAAATACTCCCATTAAACTTTTTAATTTTACTTCATGGGAATCTAAGTTCACTGTTGCATCACCTTTCATATAGTTGGCTAAATCTTCCACAGCATGATCAATTAATGCAATTTGTTCATCAGAAAATGCAGTTTCTTTGACATCTAATGGTTGTACATTATTTAAATGATAATGGATTAATTGTAAGTGATCAATTTCTTCTGTAACATATGCAAATTCGTCTTCTTTACTATCTAATAATGGGTGGTAATGTGATTCCTCTTTTTGAAAACGAATTAAATCTTTCGTTTTAGTCATTTTCTTTCCTAGTTGTTGGATGTTTGTTTTATCTACCTTGCCCTTTTTCATTGCTAACAGAATATCACCAATAGCTGTATGGATTTGTTTAATATTTTGCTTAATATCTTTGATGTAATTAGGAGGCAAAATAAACATGTTTACTAAAGTAGAAACGACAATACCAATGGAAGTCGTCCCCAATCGAATGAAAAATGACATTAAATAATTATCATAAATAACTTCGATCATGGCTACAGCAGTTATCGTTGCAACGAGTAAACCAGCATGTAACTTTAGGCGAAAGCAGGTAATAATCGTCAAGGTTGCAGCTAATGTATAGGTTATCGGAGAATTACCAAATATGGCAATAAATAATACCGCATAAAACGAGCCGATAGCAGAAGCGGGAAATCGAACAATTCCTTTTTTTATTGAATCTGCAACCGTAGGCTCTAGCGTAACAATGGCAGTGATGACAGCGAAGAATGGCGGCCACCCAATCAGCTGGCAAATAAGCGCGGTTATAAATACCGCAACAGCAGTTTTAACTATTCGATTTCCTGGAAAACGCATGTTCAATCCACCCTTAGTGTCATCTCATTATCTCTATTATACCTTGAACAAATGTAAATACCATAAAGATATATATCAAACTAAATTGTGAATAACTAATGAACTTTTTAAAAGATTAAAATTTTTCCAAAAAACACTTGCAATATTTTATAATTCACTTTATACTGTAATATAACAGATAGGAAATTAAGGAAACTGTTATATAAATGGAGGTGGCAAAAACCATGAGGAGATATGACAATGCAACTTGCCCAGAGTGTGGTGCACATATCAATGATAAAAGCTATACACTAGTTTGTGACTACTGTTTATCAAAGAAAGAAGATTAAATTCTGTTATAAATCATTACTGTAAAGATACTACTGTATTAGTACAAAGAGAGATAGAGTAAAATGTTATCTGTTAGTTTCGTAAGGTAGACACTGCCTTACGAAACTGTACAAATAAATAATACTTAATGAATATCGAGGAGGAAATTTAGATGTATAAAGAAAGAGCAGCAGCATTACAAAAAGATTGGGAAACAAATCCTAGATGGGAAGGAATTACTCGTCCGTACTCGGCTGAAGATGTTATTCGCTTAAGAGGGTCCATTGATATTGAACACACTTTAGCAGATCGTGGTTCAAGAAAATTATGGGATCTAGTAAACTCTGAGGAATATGTTAATTCACTAGGAGCTCTAACAGGTAATCAAGCGGTACAACAAGTAAAGGCAGGTCTGAAAGCAATATACTTAAGTGGTTGGCAAGTAGCAGCAGATGCGAACCAAGCTGGAGAAATGTATCCAGACCAAAGCTTATATCCGGTGAATAGTGTTCCACAAGTGGTAAAAAGAATTAATGGTGCCTTACAGCGTGCGGACCAAGTAGAGTTTTCAGAAGGTAAAGTAACGAATGACTACTTTGCTCCAATCGTAGCAGATGCTGAGGCGGGTTTCGGAGGACATCTAAATGTGTTTGAATTAATGAAAGCAATGATTGAAAATGGAGCTTCTGGGGTTCACTTTGAAGACCAACTTGCTTCAGAGAAGAAATGCGGTCATTTAGGAGGAAAGGTATTACTACCTACACAAACGGCTGTGAAAAACTTAGTTTCTGCTCGCTTTGCTGCAGACGTAATGGGAACCCCAACTGTTATTATGGCCAGAACAGATGCCAACGCAGCTGACTTAATTACTAGTGATGTCGATGAGGCGGATGCACCATTCATTACGGGAGAGCGTACAATAGAAGGGTTCTACCGTACAAAAGCAGGCATTGATCAAGCAATTGCACGTGGACTATCTTATGCTCCATATGCAGACCTATTATGGTGTGAAACGGCAGAGCCAGATTTAAAAGAAGCACAGGAATTCGCGGATGCAATTAGAGCTGAATTCCCTGATCAATTATTAGCTTATAACTGTTCACCTTCATTTAACTGGCAGTTGCATATGTCAGAAAAAGAGATGGATAGTTTCCAGAAAGATATTGCAAAAATGGGTTATAAGTTCCAGTTCGTAACATTAGCAGGATTCCACACATTAAATTACAGCATGTTCGAACTTGCTGAACAGTATAAAGAAAAAGGAATGGGTGCATACTCTCGCCTTGTTCAATCTAAAGAATTTGCTGCCGAAGCAAAGGGCTTTACTGCAACTCGTCACCAAAGAGAAGTTGGAACTGGTTACTTTGATGAAGTAGCTCAAGTAATTGCGGGCGGAGAATCCTCTACCGTTGCACTTGCTGGATCAACAGAAGCAGATCAGTTTAAATAAAATGTAATAGTACCGTCTCCTCATAATGAGGGAGGCGTAATTTTTTATGAGGAAAGATTTTTCAAGTAATAAAGTTATTCACATAAATCTATGAAGGTATAAAAGATAGATAGAAAGAATCTATTCATCTCTATATCATTCAAAAAGATATTAAGGTAATAGTTCTTTGTGCATCATAGAGTGATAGCGCTATCGTAGGAGGATGCAATAATAGAATATGACATAAATAGTTGCAATGTACTATTTAGTGTGGTAAATTCTGTATTGGTTTGATAGAAATATAGCGAAAGAACCAAAGATTTTAATATATTACGTCGAATAATGGACGTTGAAATATAATTGTAATATTGGTATAACATTTTTGTCATTATTGCATGTTATACTATGAATCAATTGAGCAAGTTAATAGATTTTTAAATAAAATATAAAAATATAAAACACTTATGACATTACTTTACATAGTTTTTATTAACGCCTATTTCCACAGTAATAGTCATACAGGAAGCGAGGAATTGTCAATTGAAAAAAACGGTGCTCACTCTTGGCACGATTGCCACGGTTACTTTAGGTAGTGTATTTATTACGGATTCGGTGTATGCTGAACAATCTCTAGATGATGTACAGTCGGAACGAGAAGAAATTAAAGCAGACCTATCAAAAGCAGAATCTAAGATTGCAGATGTGTTATATGATATTAAAGACCTAAATGAAGATTTAGTAAAACTAGAGGGTGTTCTTGAAGAGAACCAGGAACAGTTAGATACAACAGAAGAAAAAATTGACGAATACGAAGAAGAAATAGAGGAAATTAATAATCGTATCGAAGAACGAAATGAAGTATTGAAAAACAGAATTTCTGCCTACCAAGAAAATGGCGGGAATATTCAATTCATGGATGTAGTTTTAGGATCAAGTGACTTCTCTGAATTAATTAGTAAATCAGAAGCAGCATCAAAAATTGCTACAGCTGATAAAGAGTTAATGGAAGAACAACAGAAAGACATGGAATTAGTAGAAGATAAAAAAGAAGAACAGGTAGATTTAAAAGAATTATTAGATGAAATTCAATCTGCAACAACAGAACAAATTGAAGAAAAAGAAGAAAAAAAGAGTATATTAAAAGAAAAAGAATCGGATTTGGAGGAAAAGAAATCTTCTCTACAGTCGAAAGATAGCAAATTATCTTCACTAGAAAAAGAAATAAGAGCTGAAATTGAAGAAGAAGCCGAAAAGGCTAAAGCCGAAAAGGCTAAAACAGAAAAGACTAAAACAGAAAAGACGGAAGAAACAAAGGAAAATAGTGATAAAACAAACACAAAAAAAGCTAATGAAACAACCAACTCAAGTAGTGAGAATAAAAAGTCTCAAGAAATAAATGGAACAAGTAAATCTACTAAAAATAGCGGGGAATTTGCGTGGCCAACTGACGGTGGTTATATATCAAGTACTATGGGTACTCGTTGGGGAAGAATGCATAACGGTATTGATATAGCTAGAACAGATAGAAGTACAAGCCCACCAATATATGCAGTCGAAAATGGTACAGTAGAATCAGCTGGACAAAACGGTTCTTTTGGAAATGCAGTAGTTATTAATCATGGTAATGGATTGAAAACTCTATATGCTCACATGTCTTCCTTAAATGTTAATTCAGGTCAACAAATATCAAAAGGTCAGCAGATTGGAGTTATGGGTAAAACAGGAAACTCTACAGGTATTCACTTGCATTTTGAGGTTCATGTTAATGGTTCAATCCAAAATCCATTAGACTATCTAAAATAATCTGGTAAATTAATTGAAACTTATTATAACTATACTAACCATTCTTATCTTTTAATTCTTAACGAGATAAGAATGGTATTTTTAATATACAAAATCTAAGAAATAAATTGAAGATTATCACTTTTCTATTATTCTAATATCTATTGTTCCCTACGAATATAAAATTAAACCAAAATGGTGAAGGTAGTGTAGAATATTGTGTCTTGTCCACTATGTAACCACTTTATTAGCTGCACTCTAGTGCTAAAGTTTTAATGAAATGAGAGAGAGTTAGTAATTTTGTATCGTCGAACTTTTTAGTTTGTCCTAAATTGATAGAATTAATAGGTTGTATATGTTTATTTAACTTAAAGAAAAAAATAAAAAAATGAATATATGAATGATATGAAAGTTCTGAGTAGAATTGACCCACGTTAAATTATAACGGGAAAGAAGGAGTGTATTGTTTTAATCAATGCGATCGAAGACTTGCCAAACATATCGCTCGAACAGGGTATGCCGCATGCATGGAATAAGGGTGTATTGTTTGATGCACTGTAACGATATTCGTTAAAATCTTATAAAGTGCTCCTTACCCATCTTTTAGATTATAAGGTTTTTTAAGTACTATAATATATGAAAAATCACTTATCTATTAAGAATTACATTAAAACGCTACTAACTATAACATGTAATGATGATCGTATCTTAGCTGGAGTTCATCAGGTATCAAGTATATTATTGGTCCAATGAGATCGTGTACGAGTAATCGTACTTTTTATTATTCTTACCCATAGAATAAATACATTTTAGTAGTTTATTCATGCAAGCTACTATCGCAATCATCTTGTCCTTTTTAGGATGAGGTTGTTCTTTTAGTTTATAATAGTAATCTACAATGTGATTTGGTGCGTGCTTTTGTTGACGAATCATATTCCGAACTATGATGTATAAGATTTTCCTCTCCTTTGGATTTCCACGTTTGTTAATACGATCTTGCCCCGCATATTTTCCTGATTGATATCTTCGGATATCAATTCCTATAAAAGCATTGACCTTTTATGATTAGGAAACCTTGATAAGTCGCCAATCTCACCAATAAAAAAAGTGCTGCACTTATTTCATCTATTCCTGGAAGGCTGATAAGGAGATTGAATTCTGGCAGATTCTTAGATTCCATAATCATCTGGCTAGATATATTTTCTTTTTCTCTTAATAAATTCAATAACATTCTCGAATAATATTTCACTTTTTGAGTTTGAATACTGTTTTCTGATACAGTTGGATAGGATTCATGGGCGTATTCTAT
>Ga0079226_10004960_pt1 | contig 10174 bp, 5 predicted proteins | sample Poulit2014_FD_76345 | JGI IMG/M metagenome (GOLD analysis project Ga0079226, IMG submission 76345) | Agricultural soil microbial communities from Georgia to study Nitrogen management - Poultry litter 2014 | ecosystem: Environmental > Terrestrial > Soil > Agricultural land | place: USA: Georgia... | reverse complement strand
TTTTATATTCATCGTTTTTCAGATCTTTAAAATCAACATTAACCAAAGTGGCCTTTAGCAGCTTTGGCTGCACTGCTTTAAAGTATTCGTTGGACGCCAAGTTGAGCAAGGTATCGCTGTTTTGCTCGGCTAAGCACTGGTTAAGGGATTCAGTGAGGCGCTCACCCCAAAACTCATAGAGGTTTTTACCGCCTGGGTTAGCCAGCCGAGTGCCCATTTCTAAGCGGTAGGGTTGCATTAAATCCAGCGGACGCAATACACCATACAAGCCCGATAAAATACGCAGGTGTTGTTGCGCATAGGCAAAATCGTCCGCGCTTAAGCTGCTGGCATCTAAACCGCTATACACATCGCCCTTAAAGGCCAAGATGGCTTGGCGTGCATTATCGGGGGTGAAGTTGGGCTGCCACTCAGTAAAACGCGCCACATTCAGGCCAGTGAGCTTGTCGGACAGCTTCATTAGGCTGGCCAGTTCGCTGGGGGAGAGCTCGCGCAGTACCTCCACCAATTGGCTGGATTGCTCCAGAAAACGGGGCTGGCTGTAGTCTTCAGTGGCCAGTGGGCTTGTGTAGTCCAGCGTTTTCGCTGGAGAAATCACCATAAGCATAAACGTCAATCCTTTAAAAAATAGACCGCTGGCAATGACAGCTGCCAGCAGTAAAACACTTATCAATGCCAGTCAGTATACAAGTTATCCGCAGTGATGGGCGCTGCCATTCGAGTAATGGGCCAGCAAATCCATGCTGAATCTGCGACAATAGGCGGCTCTGAATTAGGAACCTATTCTTTGTTAATGAGTAAACAAAATAACCAAAAAGCCTTACTTGAGCAGGTCAATCAAGCCATGAGTGCTGATCAGTACCGCTTACGTCGGCGCTTATCCAATCTACTTAAAAAACCTGAATATGGGCAAGAGTTTGAGCGTTGGCAAACTGACTTGCAACGCTCTTGTGCCCGCGTGGATCAGCGTCGCTTAAGCATTCCTGCGCTCAGCTTTGATGATAACTTACCCATCGCCGAGCACCGTGAGGCCATTAAGCAGGCGTTGGATAAGCATCAGGTATTGATTGTTGCGGGGGAGACCGGCTCAGGTAAAACCACTCAGCTGCCTAAGCTCTGTTTAGAGTTGGGCCGTGGCAGCAAAGGCCTGATTGGCCACACGCAACCACGCCGTTTAGCGGCACGCAGTGTGGCGGCGCGGATTGCGGAGGAAATGGCCACCCCACTGGGCGAGCTGGTGGGCTATCAGGTGCGTTATGAAGATCAGAGCCATGAGCGCACCTTAGTTAAGTTGATGACCGATGGTATTTTGCTAGCTGAAACCGGTCGCGACCGTTTTTTACAACGTTACGATACGATTATTATTGATGAAGCTCACGAACGCAGCCTAAACATTGATTTTTTGCTGGGCTATATCAAACAGATTTTGCCACGCCGCCCTGATCTTAAGGTGATTATCACCTCGGCAACCATTGATTTAGAGCGCTTTTCCAAACACTTTGATAATGCGCCAATTATTGAAGTCTCCGGCCGCACCTATCCGGTGGAAACCTGGTACCGGCCGTTGCTGGCCAGTCAGGATGAAGACGGTAATACCATTGAAGAAGATCTCAGTGTTGACCAAGGGATTCTTAATGGCCTGTTAGAAATTGCTGAACATGAACGCAAAGCAAAGCGTTTACCCGGTGATGTGCTGGTATTTTTACCTGGCGAACGGGAGATTCGGGAATGCGCCGAGGTATTGCGTAAAGCACAATTAAAACACACGGCCATTTTGCCGCTGTATGCGCGCTTATCGCCCAGCGAGCAACAGAAGATTTTCCAAAGCAGCCCCGCCCGTAAAGTGATTTTAGCCACCAACGTGGCGGAAACCTCATTAACTGTGCCGGGGATTCGTTATGTGATTGATAGCGGCACCGCACGCATCAGTCGTTACAGCTATCGAGCAAAAATTCAGCGCCTGCCCATTGAGGCTATCTCTCAAGCCAGTGCTAACCAGCGGCAAGGCCGCTGTGGTCGGGTGGAAGCGGGAATTTGTATTCGCCTGTACAGCGAAGAGGATTATTTAGGCCGTCCCGAGTTTACTGATCCAGAGATTTTGCGCACCAACCTCGCTGCAGTAATTTTGCAAATGCTGCATTTGCGTCTCGGTGCCATTGAACAGTTCCCCTTTATCGAGCCGCCAGAAGGCCGCGCCATCAGTGATGGTTTTACTGTCCTGCAAGAGCTCAGCGCAGTAGATCGTGACGGTAAACTGACTGATATCGGTCGGCAGCTGGCTCGTTTGCCCATTGATCCTCGGGTGGGTCGCATGTTATTGGCTGCTGCGGAGCAAGGCAGCTTGCGGGAAATGCTGATTGTTGCCAGTGCCTTGTCCATTCAAGACCCCCGCGAACGTCCGGCAGATAAACAGCAAGCCGCTGATCAAGCCCACGCTGCTTGGAAAGACCCTGACTCGGATTTTGCCGTGTTGATTAATATTTGGCGTGATTTTGAAGAGCAGCGTTTAGCCTTAGGCAGTTCAGCGCTGCGCCGTTGGTGCCGTCAGCATTTTCTGAACTATTTACGCATGCGTGAGTGGCGTGATGCCCATCGTCAGTTGACGATTATTTGCCGCGACTTAAAATTGCCCTTTAATCAGCAGCCCAGTAACTATGAGCAGCTGCATAAAGCTTTACTGACTGGCTTGCTCAGTCAAATCGGCCAGAAAACCGAAGACAATGATTACTTAGGTGCTCGCCAGCGGCGCTTTCATATTCACCCCTCCAGCAGTTTAGGGCGCAGGCGTCCGCAGTGGCTGATGGCGGCCGAACTGGTGGAAACCAGCCGCCTATTTGCTCGCTTAGTGGCGCGCATTGATCCCGAGTGGGCGGAGCAGCTGGGTGAGCACTTAATCCGCCGTAATTACTTTGAGCCGCACTGGGAAAAGCGCCGCGGGCAAGTGGTGGCCTATGAGCAAATCACTTTGTACGGCCTGATTATTGTCGCGCGACGCGCTGTGCACTACGGACCCATTGACCCTGTGCTGAGCCGTGAAACCTTTATTCGTGATGGTTTGGTGGCCAATGAGCTCTTCAGCCGCGCACACTGCTTAAGAGCCAACCGCGAGCTGTTGAAAAAGTTGGACAAACTCGAAGCTAAAGCCCGCCGTCGGGATATTTTGGCTGACGAAGAAACCCTGTTTAATTATTACGACCAGCACATTCCTGCGGACATTTATCAAACCCGCAGTTTTGACCGCTGGTACAAGCGCAGCAGTGAAAAAGATCCCCAGTTGTTGGTGATGACTGAAGCGGACGTACTGGCCCGGGACGCTACTGAAGTCACCGCCAATCAATATCCAGATACCCTGCAGTGGCAAGACATTCAATTGCCGCTCAGCTATCACTTTGAACCCGGTCATGTGCGTGACGGTGTCACTGTGACTATCCCAGCGCCGTTATTGGCGCAAGTGCCTGAAGCCCGCTTGCAGTGGTTGGTACCTGGCTTGCTGGCTGACCGTTGCATTGCCATGGTGCGTCAGCTGCCTAAATCAGTGCGTAAAAACTTTGTCCCGGTGCCGGACTTTGTTGCTGCTGCCTTAGAGGGCATGCCGTTTGCCGAGGGAGCACTGGCCGAGGCGTTGGGCCAGCAGTTGCTGCGCATGACGGGGGTGCGGGTCAGTGAGGAGCTTTGGCAGGCTGCAGTAGAGCAGCTGGATGATCATTTGCGGATGAACATTAAAGTGGTGGATGCAGCGGGCAAACAGTTGGGTGAGGGCCGTGATTTAGATGAATTGCGCCGTCGTTTTTCTGAGGCCAGTCAGCAAGCACTGGCTGATATGAAAAAAACCCAAGCTGCCCCGCAAGCGCTGAGCAGCGATAATTTTTCACTGCAAAGCCAAAGCACCCATAAAGTGGCGGGCATGGCGATGACGGTCTATCCAGCCTTGGTGGATAAAGCCGGTGAAGTGCAAGAAGGGCGTTTTTCCACCCAGCAGCAAGCCGATCAAGAACACCGCCGCGCTTTGCAGCGCTTATTGCTGCAGCAGTTAGCAGAACCGGCCAAATATGTGCGCAATAACCTGCCAGGTTTAACGGAGCTGACGTTGTTATACCGCGATTTAGGCCGAGTGGAAGCCTTGGTTGAGGATATTTTATTAGCCAGTGTCGACCGCTGTATGTTGCAGGGCTTAAAACAGTTGCCCCGCGACGCCCAAGCCGTTGCCCAGTTGGCCAATGTTAAGCGCAGTGAGCTGGTGGACACCGCTGAGCATTTAGCGCGCACTGTTTTGCTGATTTTAAAACACTGGCATGAACTTAAAAAACGCCTCAAAGGGCGCATCGATTTGTCTATGGCAGTCGCCTTAAATGACATTAAAGCTCAATTGGCGGCTTTGCTGTATCCAGGTTTTGTACGGGATACCCCAGCGCAGTGGTTGCAAGAATACCCCCGTTACTTAAAAGCCATTGAGCAGCGTTTAGATAAACTGGGCGGTCAGTTGCAGCAGGATAGGGTTTGGACGCTAGAGTTGTCCGGCTATCTGGAGCAGCTTAACCAGCGGCAAGACAAACACAGCAAGGAAGGTAAATTTGACGAAGAATTAGTGACCTACCGCTGGATGCTGGAAGAGTATCGGGTCTCGTTATTTGCTCAACAGTTGGGTACTAAAATGACGGTGTCGGATAAGCGTTTAAGCCGTCAGTGGGCGCGGGTCAGTGATTAAGCTCGAGTACACCAAGGGAGGCGCTAGCTGAGCAGTGGCCTCTCTCGTTGTCAGCACGGACTGCATTGCGCGAGCAGGGCATATAATTACTGCACAGCAACGTGGTATATTAGCGGCAAATTATTCAACTGTGATAGGCATTATGAAGTTTGTACATCAGCGCGAGTTTTTAAACGAAGATGACACTGTGGTTATTCAGTGTTCCACCACCTGCAATATCCGTCTTATGAATGATCGTAACTTCCGCAGCTATAAAAATGGCGGGCGTCATACCTATTTTGGTGGGGCTTTTGATCGTTTTCCTGCGCGAATTAAAGTGCCCACTACCGGTAACTGGAATATCACTATAGACACTATGAATCACAAGGGTGTCAGCACTGCGTTTACCCATAAAATTAAAATCCTGCGCAATTAAAACTCACCAGTAGTTGCACAAGTCTATTGTGAGCCACTAACCCAGCGCAGTATCTAAAAACATCATCACTGCAAAGCCGGCCATTAACGCTGCTGTGGCTGCGATTTGCTGCTGGTTGCGGTGGGTTTCTGGGATCACTTCGTAGCAGACTACAAAAATCATCGCGCCGGCGGCCAAGCCCATGCTCAATGGGTAGGTTAGGATTAAGCTGCTGGATAGGGCAAAACCAAGCACTGCACCTAAGGGTTCTAATAAACCTGTGGCTGCGCCAATGATAAAAGCTCTAAAGCTGCTAAAGCCCACGCTGCGCATGGCTAAGGCGACGGCGAAGCCTTCAGGCACATCTTGTATGGCAATGGCTAAGGTTAATGGCAAACCAATTTTAAAATCGCCGTGGGTGAAAGAAATTCCAATCGCCATGCCTTCCGGCAAGTTATGCAAAGCAATGGCAAATACAAACAACCAGACTCCGCCGAGCCGTTGGCATTCTGCATCACAGACTGTGCTGTCCATTTGTTTGTGTGGGGTTAAGTAATTTAAGCCCAGCATCATTGCTGTGCCCAGTGCCAGCCCCAACACAACAATTGCCGCAGCTAAAAAGCGTTGTTCAAGTATGTCTTGCGCGGCTTCAATGCCTGGTAAAATCAATGAAAAGGCACTGGCCGCCAGCATCATTCCTGCGGCAAAACCCAATAGACTGTCTTGGCTACGGATGCTTAAGCTGCGGGTGGAGAAAATCAGTAGCGCACCTAGGCTGGTGGCCAGTAAGCCGGTAAAGCCGCCAATTACCGCATAAGAAAAGTTTTCTAATCGCACGCCATGTCTGGCGCTGATTAAAAATAAGACCGCAAACAGCAAAAAGATGCCGAATAAACCGAACTTAAGCCAAGGCTTTTCGCGCAATTGCACGTGCCATGCTTGTAACAGCTCTTGGTGGGCTTGACTGGATTTGTACATAAGGGCGCCTCTTCAGGTGTGCGCTCAGTGTACGAAACTCCAAGTCACTCGAACAGTGGGCTAAATGGGTAGAGGCTGGCTGTAGGTGGCAGGTAGCATAATGTCACCTATTTATCATGTAAAAAAATGCCCCGCACTGAGGCGGGGCATTGGGTGTTGCGAACGACGCTAAATTAGACTTCTAGCACAGGAATCGTTGCTTTAGCAGCAGCTTCTGTGTAGTTGGCCATTTGGTCGAAGTTGAGGTAACGGTACACATCAGCGGACATGCTATCGATGTCTGCAGCGTATTCCATGTACTCAGCAACTGTTGGTAACTTACCGGTGATTGAGGCCACTGCCGCAAGCTCAGCTGAAGCCAAGAATACGTCGGTGTTGTCACCTAAGCGGTTCGGGAAGTTACGGGTTGAAGTGGATACCACAGTGGCACCGGTCTCAACACGTGCTTGGTTACCCATGCACAGTGAGCAGCCTGGCTCTTCAATACGGGCACCGGCTTTTTCGTAGGTCTCGTAGTAGCCTTCTTCAGTCAGCTGGTACTTGTCCATACGGGTCGGTGGTGCAAGCCATAGACGGGTTGGCATTTCACTGTCAACTTTCTGCAGCAGTTTACCAGCAGCACGGAAGTGACCAATGTTGGTCATGCAGGAACCGATGAATACTTCATCAATTTTGCGACCTTCAACTTCAGACAGTAAACGTGCATCGTCTGGATCGTTTGGCGCACAAAGAATCGGCTCGTTGATGTCAGACAAGTCGATTTCCAGTACTGCAGCGTACTCAGCGTTGGCGTCTGCTTGCAGTAGCTCTGGGTTGGCTAGCCAAGCTTCCATGGCTTGTGCGCGACGCTCAATGGTGCGTGCATCGCCGTAGCCTTCTGAGATCATCCAGCGCAGCATGGTGATGTTGGAGCGTAAGTACTCAGCAATCACTTCTTCTGGCAGCTTAATGGTGCAACCGGCAGCGGAGCGCTCAGCAGATGCATCAGACAGCTCAAAAGCTTGCTCAACTGTGAGGTTGTTGAGGCCTTCAATTTCTAGAATGCGGCCAGAGAAGATGTTCTTCTTGCCTTGCTTCTCAACAGTCAGCAGACCTTCTTGGATCGCGTAGTAAGGAATCGCATGCACCAAGTCACGTAAAGTGATGCCCGGCTTCATTTCACCTTTAAAGCGAACCAGTACTGATTCAGGCATATCCAGTGGCATCACACCAGTGGCTGCGGCGAACGCAACTAGACCTGAACCTGCAGGGAAGGAAATACCAATTGGGAAACGGGTGTGTGAGTCACCACCGGTACCTACGGTGTCAGGCAGCAACATGCGGTTCAACCAGCTGTGGATGATACCGTCACCTGGACGCAGGGAAACACCGCCGCGGTTCATAATGAAGTCCGGCAGGGTGTGGTGGGTGATTTCATCAATCGGCTTAGGATAGGCTGAGGTGTGGCAGAAGGACTGCATTACCAAGTCAGCAGAGAAGCCTAAGCAAGCCAGGTCTTTCAATTCGTCACGGGTCATTGGACCTGTGGTGTCTTGTGAGCCCACAGTGGTCATTTTTGGCTCGCAGTAGGTGCCTGGGCGTACGCCTTGACCTTCTGGTAAGCCACAAGCGCGACCGACCATTTTTTGCGCAAGGGTGAAGCCCTTGCCGCTGTCTTCAGGATCCACTGGCTTCTTGAACAGCGTGGATGGCTCTAGACCCAGCTCAGCACGTGCTCTTTCAGTCAAACCACGACCAATGATCAGTGGGATACGACCGCCAGCGCGTACTTCGTCGAGTAGCACATCGGTTTTTAATTCAAAGGTGGTGACCAGCTCGTCAGAACCATTGCGACGCACTTCGCCTTTGTATGGGTACAAGTCAATGACATCGCCCATGTTTAAGTTGGTGCAGTCAAACTCGATTGGCAGTGCACCGGCATCTTCCATGGTGTTGTAGAAGATGGGCGCAATGTTGGTACCGAAGCAGAAACCGCCTGCGCGCTTGTTAGGTACGTTCGGGATATCGTCACCGAAGAACCACAGTACGGAGTTGGTGGCTGACTTACGTGAAGAACCTGTGCCTACAACGTCACCCACATAGGCAACGGGGTGGCCCTTGGCTTTGAGTTCTTCGATTTGCTTGATGGGGCCGACAACACCTGGCTCATCAGGCTGAATGCCGTCACGCTCCATTTTCAGCATGGCTAAGGCATGCAGAGGGATGTCAGGACGTGACCATGCATCGGGTGCAGGGGATAAGTCGTCAGTGTTGGTTTCACCGGTTACTTTAAAGACGCTTAAAGTGATTTTTTCTTCCAGCGCGGGGCGGTTAGTGAACCACTCACCTTCAGCCCATGATTGCATGACTGCTTTAGCATTGGCGTTGCCTGCTTTGGCTTTTTCGGCCACATCATGGAACGCATCAAACATCAGTAAGGTGTGCTTTAATTCAGCAGCAGCCAGTTCACCGAGCTCGGCGTCGTCTAGTAGACCGACTAGCGTTTCGATGTTGTAACCACCTTGCATGGTGCCCAATAATTTTACAGCGTGCGCTTTATCAATCAGTGGTGAAGTGGCTTCACCTTTGGCGATGGCTGACAAGAAAGCAGCTTTAACATAAGCAGCTTCGTCAACACCAGCGGGGACGCGGTTGGTAATGAGGTCCAGTAGGAACTCTTCTTCACCAGCGGGTGGGTTTTTCAGTGATTCGACTAAACCAGCGGTTTGTTCGCTGTCCAGTGGCTGAGGGACAATGCCCTGCTCAGCGCGTTCTGCTACGTGTTTGCGGTAGGCTTCAAGCACAGTATTTTATCCTCATCATTGGCCCAAAACAGAAAGGGCGCTTATCCAGAAGCTGTTTTCAAAGTGTTGCTAAAATGCAAAGTGTAGAACTAAAACAACTCAATTGTATTGCATCGATGCGAATGGGTTTTTAACTTAAATCGACCCTTCGCTTTGAAAACAGCCTCTATAGTTTGGATGTGTACGCCTAAAATGGCGCGCTTATTCTAGGACACAAAAGTGTAAAAGTTAAGGGGGATCAGTGTTTTGTATGTTTTTCTATGCTAGACCAATGGCTAGCACGGGGTGCTCAAGGTGGTTGAGTAGCGCTCTTTACTTATAGAGCAAAGGCGCTCACTCGGTAGTATACAAGTAAAGCCATTGGTTCGCTTTGACGCGGCATTAGTGCTCGATAAGGGTTTCTAAATGAGCCATAACATGTTCTGGTTTTAATACCAGTACGTCAGTTTCCACAGCGTCCAACACCACTTCCGCAGTGTTACCAATTAATGCGCCGGACAAGCCGGTACGGGCTACGGTACCAATCACAGTGACCACTGCATCGAGCTCTTTGGCCATTTCTGGGATTAACACATCGGCAGGGCCTTCTTTAACATGCATTTGCCCGTCTTCCAGCTCAAACTCTTTAACGAATTTTTCACATTGCTCGCGGTAGCGGGTTTCGATGGTTTCGCGCAACTGAAAAGTAGGGTCAGAAGCCGACAGCATTGGTGAAGGGTGGGCAGTAAAGACATGCAAAGTGGCTTTGGCGATGGCTGCCACTTCATGGGCATTGCTAATTAAGTTAGCGTGCAGTGCTTTATGCTCTGCGCTGCTGTTGCCCACATCCACTGCGGCTAAAATACTGCCTTCGGTCCAGGGCCGTTTGGTTTTAGCAATCAACACTGGGCTTGGGCAGTAACGTAGCAGTTTCCAGTCATCTGGGGTGAGTAGGGCACGCTTGAGTGGGTTTTCTGGGAAGTGTTGTTTAATCACTAAGCCACAGCTTTCTGCCTGTTGGGCGTGAATAATGGTTTCATGGAATGAGTTGTGCCAAGCTTGCTCGCTGGTGACCTCATAGCCATCTTCTTTGAGTTCACGCTCTTTGTCAGCTAAGTATTCAGCGTGTTCGCCGCGTTTATCACAGACCAGTAAATGCAAACGTGACTGGGTCACTCCAGCAATCAGCTTAGCGCGCTTAAGTGCGAGATCTTCTGGCTGACTGGGGGTCATTACGACCAAGATGCTACCTATAGCTTGCATGTGTCTCTCCCTGTCTGATTCGAATAGAAGAACTATACCCTCTGGGGTGCCTAGTGTGTTGGTCGCCCACGA
>Ga0079226_10004959_pt1 | contig 10175 bp, 8 predicted proteins | sample Poulit2014_FD_76345 | JGI IMG/M metagenome (GOLD analysis project Ga0079226, IMG submission 76345) | Agricultural soil microbial communities from Georgia to study Nitrogen management - Poultry litter 2014 | ecosystem: Environmental > Terrestrial > Soil > Agricultural land | place: USA: Georgia... | reverse complement strand
CATAAGTAATAAAATTAACTTCGCAATGTATCGCCCATTTACAAAATCCTATTTATATTTTGATAAAAATTTTAATAGCATGACCTACCAAATCCCCAAACTCTTCCCAACCCCTGATGCGAAGAATAAGGTGATTTGTGTTACTGGATTAGGTGTTACAAAAGCATTCTCTGTAATTATCTCAAGTATAATTCCTGATGTGCAATTATTAGCAAATGGTCAATGCTTCCCACTTTATTTATACGAAGAAGATAAAAAAGAGCAAGGGAAATATCACCGCGCTGATGCCATTACCGATCAAGGATTGACTTATTTCACTGAATATTATGCTGATTTTAATATTCAAAAAGAGGATATTTTCTACTATATTTATGGCCTATTACACAGTGAAGAATATCGTGAGCGTTATGCCGATAATTTGAAAAAACAACTTCCTCGTATTCCACGCGTGAAAAACATCAAAGATTTTTGGCTGTTTGTACAAGCCGGACGCGCATTAGCAGAACTTCATTTACATTATGATCAAGTGCCAATGTATGATGGCGTACTATTTTCTGGTGGATTAAAAATTATTGAAGATAAGCTCACCGGTGGCGGTATTGCTTTTAAACCTGAAGATTTCTATGTAGAAAAAATGAAATTTGTGAAAAAAGCAGATAAAAGCAAAGTGAAATATAACGAGAAATTCACCATTGAAAATATCCCACTAGAAGCCTTTGATTATATTGTAAACGGTAAATCCGCCTTAGAATGGGTAATGGAACGTCAATCCGTTAAAGTGGATAAAGACAGTGGTTTAATTAATGATGCCAATGATTGGGCAAAAGAAACGATGAATAATCCAAAATATCCTTTGGAATTATTCTTACGTGTAATTACGGTGAGTTTGAAAACACGAGAAATTGTTAAAAACCTACCTAAACTCATTATTTAGCATTTCATAAATATTAACCACCTATATTAAAACCAAGATATTTCTCAATTCTTAATATAGGTGGTTAAATAATCATATTAATTTTCTTTAATACTAATACATCGCCATTATCACCATTACCCAAATAATACTAAGTACTGGACCAAGCAGACCAACAACAATACCGCCCAAGCGAAATTCCGCTTGACGAATTAAGCCAGTACTAAATGCAATAGCATTTGGTGGTGTTGAAACAGGTAAAAATAGGGCGCAGGATGCACTTAAACCAATCACTAACGGCAAAATTGCCGGAGAAACATCGCCGGAGAAGACTTTTAATAATGATAATCCGACCGGAATTAAAATCGTAGTGGCAGCCGTGTTACTCATAAAGTTGGATAACACCACTGTAATAAATGCAAATAAAATCAACAACATCATAAAACTGATATGAACGTGGCTTAATTGATTGACAAAATGCGTCGCAATTTTTTGTTCTTCAATCGCTAAACCTAACGCTAAACCGCCGGCAACCAGCATTAAGGTATCCCACGGCAATTTACGCACATCATCCGAATCAAGTACACCAAGCATTGTTAAACCCACGATAGGAATACCTGAAGCGGCAGCGATCGGCATTCCGAACCATTTTGCTGTCAACCAGAAAAACAGTGTAATCGCCAAAATCACCAACACGATTGTTTTTTGCGTGCGATGTTCTTTTTCCTCTTCCGCTGTTTCCACTTCTTTAACTTCTTGCAGAAAATTGAATTCCAATTTCTCTTTTGCGCTGATACGGTAACGTTTAATCAGAACACGCCAAAAAACTAAAATCAGCACAACAGCAACCGGTGTTCCCATAAGCATCCATTCAAGAAAAGAGATGTGATAACCGATATTTTCCAATGCGCCGACAGCAATCGCATTCGGTGCTGAACCGATAATCGTCGCCATACCGCCAATCGAAGCCGCCGCCGGAATACCCAACAACAAGGCACGAGAAATATTGGCTTTTTTATCCAAAGTCACAAATAGCGGGCTGACGGTCGCAATCATCATTGCTGTGGTGGCGGTGTTACTCATCAACATTGACATCACCGCAGTTAATGCCATCAAACCAAGCAAGATATTTTGTGGATTTTTACCGAATTTCGGCAACATTCGTTTTAACAACAGAATATCCAACTCTGTTTTTTTCATTGCTTCCGCTAAGAAAAAACCGCCTAAAAAGAGCCAAATAACGCTATCTGACCAGGTTTGCAGATACTGCATCGCATTTTCTGCATCACTTCGCCCCATAATTAACACCAGAAAACCGATAATCAAAATGCCGACTGAAAACGGTGGTATCGCCTCGGTTACCCACAGCGAGATCGCGAAAAAGATAAGAAACAGTACATAATTTTGTGTTTGCGTGAAAACCGGATCACTCAACCAGTTCATCATCGCCCAACCAAAAAACAGTGAAAAAATAAATAAACCGACTTTGCTTTTCCTCACTTCAGCAATCGGATGCTTAGTGAAATTTTTTAGTGATGTATAAATCGAATCAGACATAACAACGCTTACCCCAAACAACAAATAATAACTTCAGCTGATTATTATAGTAGAAAAAAGGGCAGATAACTCTGCCCTACATCACATTTTTCAACGCTAAATTGTTGGAATTATTAACAATTTTTTCATCATTCTGAAACAGTTAACAATTGGTTCTGATTCCTTGTTCAATCTGCTCGAATAATTGGTAACGTTTCCGATACATCGACCGTTTTTTACTCTGAATTTCTTCCAGCGGACGTTGCTCAACTTGCAACGGTAATTGCCAATATTTATCACCACGTTGCGCACCGTTTTCTTGCCAAAATTCATCATAATTCATATAAATTTTTTTGCTGCCGTGCAGGCGAATTTTGGTTTGATAATGATGAGGAATGCCGACCAGCTGCATTTGCCAATGTTGCGCCAACCATTTAAAACACTCCACCAATAAAAACATCGGGCGCATACCGTGCAACTGTTTAGTTAAAGATTTAACAATTTCCGCCGCATTTTCACCTCTCGGACCTTGTATACTGGCGATAAGTATTTGATTATTTTCAATAAAAGCAAATGAGGCATCATAATAACGTTGCTCGGTGCCATCCTGAATATTGATGGAAAAATAGCCTTCATAAAAATCAATTTGATTTAAATTGAGGTATAACCCTAAGCCGTTTTCTAGATCCGCTAGTTTAATTGAATTGTTCGCAATCAGTTGTCGGCAACGTTCCTCTCCTAATAAACGCTCCATTTGCAACAAGCTGTACTCAATTTGTTGCACACGCTGTTGTGCCGAAAAACGCTTATCACAATAATGAAACATTACACTGTGAAAACGGTGTTTCTGCCGTTGGAAAATCGGCAACCAAAGCGGATGTTGATTCAAAAATTGAATCAGCTTATTCCCTTGACGATAAGTCAAAGTGCGGCGTAAAAAATAGCGTAAAATATGGCGAATCTGCTTTAAAAAACGTTGTTCCTGCCCCCAAGGATACATTTCACGCACAGTTGGAAAATGTGTAAATCGTTGTTGTTCTGTCATAATTTCTTTTTCATTCATCATTAAATTGGGCGTTATTCTATGCAACTCCTCCGCAAGAGTAAAATTGTATTACGCTAATTTGCAGACAAGTGGCAAAATTACCTTGCAAGCCGATAAGAATTGCATATAAAATCACTTTTATTACATAATTATTCAAAAAATAGGAAGTTAATATGATTCGCAGCACAGAACTTGTTCAATGGTTCCGTCAATCCACACCTTATGTTACAGCGCATAGGGATAAAACTTTCGTGATTATGCTTGACGGCAACACCACTTCCAGCCCAAATTTCAGTAACATTATTGATGACATCAGTTTATTGCATAGTTTAGGCATAAAATTAGTGATCGTCTTTGGTGCAAGAAAACAGATTAATGATGCCTTAGCAGAAGCGCATATTGCAGAGCGCTATCACAAAAATATCCGCGTAACTGATCCGCAAACGTTGCATTTAGTCAAACAGGTGGTCGGCAGTTTGCAATTCGATATTACCGCTCGTCTTTCATTGCGAATGAACAATATTACACATAATGGCGTACCAAATGTGGTCAGTGGTAATTTTGTCATTGCACAACCAATCGGCGTTGATGACGGTGTTGACTATCAGTTAAGCGGGAAAGTACGGAAAATTGACAGTGAAGGGATCAAGCAACAATTAGAACGAAATGCGATTGTGGTAATTAGCCCTATCGGCGTTTCTGTAACCGGCGAAACCTTCAATTTGGCGTTTGAGGAGTTGGCAGCACAAATTGCGATCAAACTGAAAGCGGAAAAAGTGATCGGTTTTTGCGAAAAACAGGGCATTATCGATGAAAATCAGCAAGTTATCGCCGATCTCACCCTACTTTCTGCAGAAGAGCATTTACGTCAATTCATTGCGAAAGATGCTTATCACAGTTCAGAGGCTCGTTTTCTACAAACCGCATTAGAAGCCTGTCGTAACGGTGTAAAACGTGCTCATTTGTTGAGTTACCTTGAAGATGGCTCTTTGTTACAGGAGCTCTTCTCTCGTGATGGTATCGGAACACAAATCTCGTTAGAAAGTTCAGAAATTGTGCGAATTGCCAATATTAAGGATATTCCAAGTTTATTAGCCTTAATTCATCCGCTCGAACAACAAGGTATTTTGGTCAAACGTTCACGCGAACAGTTGGAAATGGAGATCGATCACTACACGATTATTGATCGTGATGGCGTGATTATTGCTTGTGCAGCATTAAACCCTTATTTTGAGGAAAAAATGGCGGAAATGGCTTGTGTTGCTGTACATCCAGATTATCGCAACTCTTCGCGTGGCGATATTTTATTAAGTCATATTCAAAAACGCGCGATTGCCCTCGGCATCAAAAAGCTGTTTGTTCTCACCACTCGCACTGTACATTGGTTCCAAGAGCGAGGGTTTGAAATCGCTAATGTTGAAGATTTACCGCAAGAAAAACGTGAAAAATATAATTATCAACGCCGCTCTAAAATTTTAATTCAACCTTTAGAAGAAGAGTAATTGACTCAAATGGCCTATTTCTCTGCAAATAGGCTATTTTCTCTACAAAATTTAAAATAATCTCGCATCTCCTCGATTTTTTCCTATAATATCCGCCTTGATTCACCGTGGTTCGTAAACCTCCCACGCAAAAAAACTAGGAATATTTATGCAAAACAAAAAAGCGATCGTCATTTTTTCCGGCGGTCAAGACTCCACGACTTGTTTACTACAAGCACTGCAAACCTACGGCGACGGCAATGTCGAAGCCATTACTTTTCACTACGGTCAACGTCATAGCATTGAATTGGACAAATCGCGCTGGATAGCCAATGATCTCGGTGTAAAACAGACCATTCTCGATCTCTCTTTAATGCAGTCCATTACTCACAATGCGTTGATGGATAATAACGAAACCATCCAACAAAAACAGGGTGAATTGCCTAATACTTTTGTCGATGGCCGTAATGCGCTGTTTCTGCTCTATGCGGCAATCTATGCCAAGAGTCAAGGAATTAGCGATATTATTACCGGCGTATGCGAAACCGATTTTAGCGGTTATCCCGATTGTCGTGATGTTTTTATTAAGTCAATGAATGTGACCCTCAATTTAGCAATGGACTACCGTTTCAACATTATTACGCCATTAATGTGGCTGACTAAAAAAGAAACGTGGGCTTTAGCGGATCAATTAGGCAGATTGGAATATGTGATGCAACACACGCACACTTGTTACGAAGGTGTCGAAGGCGGCTGCCACCATTGCCCGAGCTGTTTATTACGAGAAAAAGGATTAAACGAATATTTAGCGGGGAAAGAGGCAAAAAATGTTGAAAGTCGCTAAAGAATTCAGTTTTGATATGGCGCATTTATTAGACGGTCACGACGGCAAATGCCAAAATCTTCACGGGCATACCTATAAATTACAAGTTATCGTCAGTGGGGAAACTGAGAATAATGGTGCTAAAAAAGGGATGGTGATTGATTTTGCCGATTTAAAACGTGCAGTCAATGATCTGATTATTTCACCGATGGATCACGCTTTTATTTATGATCAAAGCAGTGAACGAGAAACTAAAATAGCTCAGTTATTACAACAACTTAACTCAAAAACTTTCGCTTTACCGGTGCGTTCCACCGCTGAAAATTTAGCGCAATTTATTTTTCAACGCTTACAGGAAAATGTCGGTTTTCATCTGCATTCCATTCGTTTATGGGAAACGCCCACCTCCTTTGCAGAATATGGTGAAGAGTAATGCAAACTGAATATGCTATTGTTGAAATTTTTGAAAGCCTTCAGGGAGAAGGCTTTAATACCGGGATGACTGCCGTTTTTATCCGTTTCGGCAAGTGTAATTTAGCCTGTCCGTGGTGCGACACGGATTATCAAACCTTTTCATTGATGACATTGCAACAAATTGCCGATCAAGTTACGGCTTTTAGCGCGAAAAATATCATCATTACCGGCGGCGAACCGACCATTCAACCGAATTTAGAAAAATTATTAAGTTATTTCAAAACGTTAGGTTATTTTCTCGCGATCGAAACCAATGGCTTAAAACCGGTTCCGCCGCAAATTGATTATATTGCCACCAGCCCGAAACGGCTGTATCGGCATAAATATCAGCAACGCGGTATCACTCACGCCGATGAAGTTCGTATTGTCAATGATGATGAAAATATTCTCTCTTTTTGTCGAGAAATTGCGAAAAAAATTGAGGCAAAACATTATTTTCTCTCACCTTGCGAACAACAAGGCGAGATGAATCTACTCGATACCATTAGGAAACTTGGGCAACTTAACGAAAATGCCGAGATTAAGTGGCAGCTTAGTATTCAAACACATAAATTGGTTGGCATTGAATAAAATAAGCAATCGATTGCGTGAAAGTTTGCATAAATAAGCGTATAATTCGGCTCAGTTTTTTGTTACGACAGGTATCTTAATTATGCAAACAATCAGCCTAAAAAAAATCTACTCCGGTAAAGTTCGTGATCTCTATGAAATTGATGACAAAAGAATGTTGATGGTAGCTTCTGACCGTTTATCCGCATTTGATGTTATTCTTGATGATCCAATTCCACGCAAAGGGGAAATACTCACTCAAATCTCAAATTTTTGGTTTAACAAACTTGCCCATATTATGCCAAATCATTTCACAGGCGACACTGTATATGATGTTTTACCGGAAGCGGAAGCGAAAGCAATCGAAAAACGCGCGGTTGTTTGTAAACGTTTAACCCCAATCAAAATTGAGTCTATCGTGCGCGGTTACTTAACCGGCAGCGGTTTGAAAGATTATCAAAAAACAGGCTCTATCTGTGGTTTAGCGTTGCCGAAAGGCTTGGTCGAAGCCAGCAAATTGCCTGAACCAATTTTTACCCCATCAAGCAAAGAAGAGATTGGTAATCACGATATCAATATCAGTTACGCCGAATGCGAAAAACTCATCGGCAAGGATTTAGCAGCACAAGTAAAAGAAAAAGCAATTGCTCTTTACACTACTGCAGCGAAATATGCTTTAACTAAAGGCATTATTATTTGCGATACTAAATTTGAATTCGGTTTAGATGAAAATGGAGTATTAACACTGATGGATGAAGTATTGACTCCGGATTCAAGCCGTTTCTGGTCAGTTGATAGCTATCAAGAAGGCATTAATCCGCCATCATTCGATAAACAGTTTATTCGTAACTGGTTGGAAAACAGTGGTTGGAACAAACAACCGCCTGCTCCGAAAGTGCCACAAGAGATTATTGATCAAACTGTAGCAAAATATCAGGAAGCGTTTGATCTGTTAACAAAATAAATAGCGTTCTTCATAAAAAAATCTGCATTTTAAATCAATAAAATGCAGATTTTTATAAGCGCGGATGACTATTTCTGTTCTCCTACATCATCTTTCATCCGCTCTTCTTTTTTCACTTTTGCAATGGCTCACTTTAACTTAACGTCTGAACAATCCGCCCATTCCGCCAAGACCGCCCATTAAGCCTTGCATTCCGCGCATCATTTTTGCCATTCCGCCTTTTCGCATTTTTTTCATCATTTTTTGCATTTCTTCAAACTGTTTCAACATACGGTTCAAATCCTGCACCTGTGTGCCTGAACCGGCAGCAATGCGACGTTTACGTGAGCCTTTAATAATGGCCGGATTTTGACGTTCTTTAAATGTCATCGAATTGATCATTGCTTCCATTCGTTGGAACATTTTGTCATCTACTTGATTTTTCACGTGATCTGGTAAATTCTGCATTCCCGGCAATTTATCCAACATTGACATCATACCGCCCATTTTTTTCATTTCGAGCAGTTGTTCACGGAAATCTTCTAAAGTGAAATCATCCCCTTTTTTAAATTTCTGTGCCATTTTCTCGGCTTTTTCCTGATCAACATTACGTTGTAAATCTTCGATCAGGGAAAGCACATCCCCCATACCGAGAATACGAGAGGCAATTCGTTCCGGATAAAATGGCTCTAAAGCATCGGTTTTTTCCCCCATACCGAGGAATTTAATCGGTTTACCGGTAATTTGACGAATAGATAACGCCGCACCACCACGCGCATCTCCATCCACTTTGGTTAGAATCACACCGGTCAAAGGCAAGGCTTCATTAAACGCTTTAGCTGTATTAGCGGCATCCTGCCCGGTCATTGCATCAACGGTAAACAAGGTTTCAATCGGGTTAAGCACTTGATGGATCTGTTTAATTTCATTCATCATCTCTTCATCAACGTGCAAACGACCAGCGGTATCGACAATCAATACATCAAAGAACTTTAATTTCGCTTCCGACAGAGCAGCTTTGACAATCTCTTCCGGTTTTTGTGAGGCATCTGAAGGATAAAATGTTGCATTAACACTCTGTGCTAATGTTTCCAATTGTTTAATCGCCGCCGGACGATAAACGTCAGCAGAAACCACCATCACTTTTTTCTTATGACGTTGTTGTAAAAATTTAGCCAATTTAGCAACACTGGTTGTTTTTCCAGCCCCTTGCAAACCAGCCATTAAAATCACAGCCGGCGGTTGTGTTGCAAGGTTAAGCGTTTCATTGGCTTCACCCATTGCCTTTTCAAGCTCTGCTTGAACAATTTTGATAAATTCTTGCCCCGGTGTCAGGCTTTTATTTACTTCAACACCTAAAGCACGTTCTTTAACTTGATTAATAAATTCTCGAACGACCGGCAACGCCACATCGGCTTCCAACAAAGCCATTCGTACTTCACGTAAGGTTTCTTTGATATTATCTTCGGTTAAACGACCTTTGCCGCTAATGTTACGCAATGTTCTTGACAGACGATCTGATAAATTCTCAAACATAGGAAATCCTGATTCTGAAACGGAGTGTTGACAATGACAATCTAAAAAACACTCGAAAAATAGATAAAAACAGTGGGCATTATACCGAAAATTTGCCTGTTTTCACCATTTGCACATAATCCTGTGGAAAAATTCATAGAAAACTGCTAACTTTTTAAGGCTTATGTTTTTTTAGAGAGCAAAAATTATGTTGTGGATCGGCGTGTTCGCTATCGTTGCTTATTTAAGCAGTATCTTATTAATTACCCCGGTACTAATGAAAGTCCAACAGGGAGAAACCAGCAATATCACTCGTTCAGGAAAGCAGTGGGTTTTTCATAGTGCGATATTAGCAATCGTATTGCATTTGATTGGATTAATGAACAGTTTCTTCGTTGCTGGTGGGCAAAACTTTACCCTATTCAATGTTTCCTCATTAATTTCCGTTTTAGTCAGCCTGGTGGCAACGTTAGCAATGCTGCGTACCAATACATTCTGGTTTGTGCTGCCTATCGTATACTGTTTTTCCGTAATCAATATTGTCGGAACCACATTTTTTCCGGGCAGTTTCATCAAACATTTAAGCGAAAACAATGGATTATTGTTTCATATTGCTTTGGCACTTTTCAGTTATATCGTCTTTGCCATCAGCACTTTATACGCATTGCAACTTGGTTGGTTAGATCGCAATTTGAAACAGAAAAAAATGACCTTTTCGCCGATGATCCCCTCACTGATGAAAGTGGAAAAACAGCTGTTCCAACTGCTGATTTTAGGGGAAGCGTTACTGACTATCACCTTAATCAGCGGTAGTATTTATCTGCCAAACTTCTTTTCGGCTGATCAAATCCAAAAGGCAGTTTTCTCTTTCATCGCTTGGATTATTTTTGCCATTT
>Ga0079226_10004958_pt1 | contig 10177 bp, 9 predicted proteins | sample Poulit2014_FD_76345 | JGI IMG/M metagenome (GOLD analysis project Ga0079226, IMG submission 76345) | Agricultural soil microbial communities from Georgia to study Nitrogen management - Poultry litter 2014 | ecosystem: Environmental > Terrestrial > Soil > Agricultural land | place: USA: Georgia... | reverse complement strand
CTGTGTCCAGCAGCGAGTTCACTGCTACTGGGCGCTGCTGGATCCGGCCCCGTCCGTCCCGTCACAAACGTCCGTCCGGACAGTGGCATCCACGCGGTCTTCCCCGCCCGAGGAACCGTCCCCTGCGACAGCACCGTCCGCCGCCGGCCCGTCCGCGGCATCCGGTTGCGGGGGACTGTCGTCCTCGCCACCGGTCCCGGCCTGACCCGCTGCCGCGACCCGGCTGAGGGCAGCGCGATGCAACCGGCGCAGTCCGCGCACGGCATCCACCGCCCGCTGCCGATCCATCGCCTGTACCGCCAACACCGAGTAGTACTCGTCTTCGGCCAGCTCGAGCCTGGGGAACGAAGCCCCGTCCGGAAAGCTCACGGACCGGACCTCTCCCCAGTCGAACCGACGACTGAACAGAACGTTGCGCACCGACACCCCCTCGGCATCGGCACGCACTCTGGGCCGCATCGGCGACAGTGCCACGAGCGCGAGCACCACGCCCAACCCCACCATGGCGATCTGGTCACTGACCCTGAAATCCACGCCGGTGTCCGAGGCCTGCAGGCGGGTCGCCGCGTAGACACTCACACCCAACAACACGGCAGCCACGGGTATGGCGATCCAGCGGGCCCAGTACGGGCGGCACTGCACATGTTGTCCGGATGAGCGCTCGCTCACACGAATCCTTCCTCGGTCCACGGTTGGCGCAGGCCCCGCAACACCTGGGCAGTACCCAACGCGGCCACGGTGGCCTCCTCGCCCTTGTCCTCCTTCGACTCCGGCAACCCCGCGCGATCCAACGCCTGCTGTTCGGTGTCACAGGTCAGTACGCCGTTGCCAACCGGCTTACTCTCGTCGAGGCTCACTCTCGTCAACCCCTGAGTCACCGAATCACAGACATACTCGAAGTGCGGTGTTCCACCACGAATCACCACACCGAGTACGACCACGGCATCGTGTCCCTTGGCCAGGGTCTGGGCCACCACCGGGAGCTCCACCGCGCCCGCGACACGCACCACGGTCGGATCCTCCCGCAGTCCGGCCTGTTCCACGGCCCGCAGCGCACCATCCAACAGGCTCTCCGTGATGGTCTCGTGCCACCGGGTGGCGACGATGCCGAGTCTCAGACTCGCGCACTCACCGAGATCCAGCGCGGTCTCGGGCCGACCCTCGCTACTCACTGTCGTGCCTCCCTTCAGCGGGACCGGCCGCACCGACGTCGTCGACGTGTTCCAGCGCGGTGAGTTCGTGCCCCATCCGGTCGCGTTTGGTCCGCAGATACGTGACATTCTCCGGGTTCGCGGAGACTGGCAGCGGAACCCTGCCAGTGATCGTCAGCCCGTAGCTTTCCAAACCGACACGTTTCGCCGGGTTGTTGGTCAACAGCCGCATCGAACGCACCCCCAGATCCTCCAGAATCTGCGCCCCGGTGCCGTAGTCCCTGGCATCGGCGGGGACACCGAGCGCGAGATTCGCGTCCACGGTGTCGGCACCGTCATCCTGCAGTTGGTACGCCTGCAACTTGTGCATCAGGCCGACGCCGCGCCCCTCGTGCCCGCGGATGTACAGCACCACACCACGGCCCTCCTCGGCCACCGCATGCAGTGCCGCCTCGAGTTGGGTGCCGCAGTCGCACCGCAATGATCCGAACACGTCGCCGGTAAGGCACTCGGAATGCGCCCGCACCAGGATCTCCTCGCCGTCACCGACATCGCCGTACACGAGTGCCACGTGCTCGATACCGTCGAGCAGGCTGTCGTAGCCGATCGCACGGAACACCCCCGCCTCCAGCGGGATACGGGCTTCCGCGACGCGGGACACCTGTTTCTCGGTCCGCCGCCGGTAGGCGATCAACTCGGCAATGCTGATCAACCGCAGGTCGTGCTCGGCGGCGAAGACCTCCAGTTCGTCGCGCCTGGCCATGTCCCCCTCGTCCTTCTGGGAGACGATCTCGCAGAGCACTCCGGCCGGAGACAACCCGGCGAGTGCTGCCAGGTCGACGGCCGCCTCCGTGTGTCCGGGTCTACGCAACACACCGCCGTCCTTGGCACGCAGCGGTACCACATGGCCCGGGCGATTGAAGTCCGCCGCGGTGGACTTCGGGTCCGCCAGCATCCGGATGGTGTGGCTGCGGTCCGCCGCCGAGATCCCGGTACCGATCCCCTCGGCGGCGTCCACCGTGACGGTGTACGCGGTTCCCCGTACGTCCTGATTGGTGTGATACATCGGCGGCAGGTCCAGCCGTTGACAGTCCTCATCGGTCAACGCGGTGCATACGTACCCCGAGGTGTAGCGAACCATGAACGCCAACAACTCCGGCGTGGCCCGCTCCGCCGCGAAAATCAGGTCACCCTCGTTCTCACGGGCTTCGTCGTCGACCACGATGACCGGCCGGCCGGCATGAATGTCGGCGACAGCACGGTCGATACGCGACACATCGACCGACGGAACGTTCGCGTTCGACTCGCTCACGGGACCTCCTTGTTCTCGCCATTATCCGCTGTGACGCGAGTCACGTAAGGACTGGTGAGCTTCTCGACATACTTCGCGATGACGTCCACTTCGATATTCACGTGTTCGCCGGGAGCACGTACTCCGAGCGTCGTCAATTCCAGCGTGGTGGGGATCAATGCGACGCCGATCCGGTCGCCGCGCAACGCCGCGATCGTCAGCGACGCCCCGTCGATCGCGACAGAACCCTTCTCCACCACATAACGGGTGAGCTCCGGTGGAAGCCGGAACCAGTGCAGACCGTCGTCGGCACCGGGTTCGACAGTTGCCGTGCCGTCAACGTGGCCCTGCATGATGTGTCCCCCGAGACGGTCTCCGACGGCGGTCGCGGTCTCCAGATTCACACGATCCCCCACGCTGATCGCACGCAGGCTGGAGCGCCGCAGCGTCTCGTACACCACATCAACCGTGAACTCCGAGCCATCGATCTCGGTCACCGTGAGACAGACACCGTTGACCGCGATCGAGTCACCGAACCGCGCGTCGGTAGTAACCGTCGGACCACGCACCGTGATTCGCGCGTCATGCTCGCGCTCGGAAACGTCGACGATCTCGCCGAGTTCCGCAACTATACCGGTGAACACCGCATTGCCTCCCGCTCTCTCCGGTACGCGGATGCCACGCTTCTCACACCCATGGTGGACCCTGCCAGGCTTCCATGGTGCACACCGTGAGTGTCACCACGGTTCCGCTCAACGAGAACAATCGGCCGCCGTCGCTGATTCCCGGAGTCCCGCCACCGCTCGTGCCGGGTCGTCGGCCCCGTACACGGCCGAGCCTGCCACGAAACAGTCCACCCCGGCCTCCGCCGCCTGCTCGATCGTGGCGGCGTTGATCCCACCGTCGATCTCGACGAGCAGTCGCAGGTGCCCAGTGTCGACCATCCGACGTGCCGCTCGCACCTTGTCGAGCACCTCCGGGATGAACGACTGCCCCCCGAATCCCGGCTCCACCGACATCACCAGGAGTGTGTCGTAGGCACTCAGTAGCTCGACGCAGTCGTCGAGCGGGGTGTTCGGCTTGATCGCCAGGCCCGCCCTGGCACCAGCGGCATGCAGATCCCTGGCCACCATCTTCGGATTCTCGGCTGCCTCGGCGTGCACGGTGACATTATGCGCGCCCGCCTCCGCGTAACCCGGCGCCCAACGATCAGGATTCTCGATCATCAGGTGGCAGTCGAGCGGTACCTGGCTGACGCGCTGCAGTGACTCCACGACAGGCAGGCCGATCGTCAGGTTCGGCACGAAGTGTCCGTCCATCACGTCGACGTGCACCCAGTCCGCTCGTTCGTCTCCCTGCCCGGTCACGGCGTCGATTTCTGCGCCGAGCCGGGCGAAGTCCGCGGACAGGATGCTTGGTGCGATCAGCGGTCGATGGGTCACTCTCCCAGTTTAGACCAAGCGAGTTGGCGCCCCACGCAGTCGTGTTGGCGCCGCACGAGGTGACCACGCGCCGTGCGAAACAAACACCGCGTCGCGGGGGAGGAACGCCACTCAGGTGGGGCGGCGCAGCACCGCACAGAACATGGCGTCCGTCCCGTGCCGGTGCGGCCACAATTGCACGTACGGCCCCTCACCCAGGTCGTTGACACCGGGGAACAACCCCCGTGCATCGACAACCTCGGCCCCGGCACGACGGGCCGCACTGCCGACCACGCCCTCGGTCTCGGCCAGGTGTGGGGTACACACGACATAGGTCACCACACCGCCGGGACGCACCAAGCCGAGCGCCGCCGCCAGCAGCTGCTCCTGCAACAGCGTCAATTCGGGGATGTCACTCGGCTGCCTGCGCCACCGCGCTTCCGGACGCCTGCGTAACGCACCCAACCCGCTGCACGGCGCGTCGAGCAGCACCCGATCGTACCCACCGGACAACCCGCTCGTTCTGCCATCGACCTCGTGCACGGTGACCGGTAGCTCGACCACAGCCTCGGAAACCAACCGCGCACGGTGCCCGGTCGGCTCGACAGCATCCACCGTCCCCCCGGAAATGGCAGCCAGCGAGCCCAGCAACACCGTCTTGCCTCCCGGACCGGCGCACAGATCCAACCACCGGGTGTCAGAGCCCGACACCTCCGCATTGACCGCAGCGAGGGCACACAGTTGGCTCCCCTCGTCCTGCACGGTCGCCATCCCGTCCTGAACCGGTTCGGACGTGGCCACATCGCCGGATCCGGCGGGCAGGTACACCCCGTACGGGGAGTACGCCGCTTCGTCCCCGCCCGTGGCCGCGGCCAACTCCTCGGCGGTGATCGCGCCGGGTTTGGCGAGCAGATGAACCCCGGGACGCGCGTCGTCGCTCCGCAGCGCGGCCTCGAGTTCGGCTCCCGTGTCGCCGAGGGACTCCGCGAAGGTGCGTGCGACCCATCGGGGGTGCGCGGTCCGTAAGGCGAGGTTGCCGATGGGGTCGGTCGCCGGATCGGGCGCCAAGCGTTCGAGCCAGGTTTCCTCGTCGTGTTCCGAGACCTGCCGCAACACCGCGTTGACGAATCCGGTCGCGTGTTGTCCCTCGTCCTCCGCCACCAGGTCGACGGTCCCGCTGACCGCGGCGTGCGGGGCGACCCGGGTGCGCAGCAGCTGGTAGGCACCCAACCGCAACGCATTCACCACCGGGCTCTGCATCTGTTCCAACGGACGACGGGAACAGGCCGCGATCACCTCGTCGAGCAGTCCCCGTGCGCGGGAGGTGCCGTAGGTGAGTTCCGTCGCCAGCGCAGCATCCTTACCGGTGATCCTGCGATCCCGCAACAGCTCGGGAAGCAACAGGTTGGCGTACGCGTCTCGTTCCGAGACCGCCCGCAGTACGTCGAACGCCGTCCGGCGAGCGGGATCCTTCCCCCACGTGCCGGCGCGTTGGGGCCGCTTGCCCGCATCACGCCCGGCGCGCGTGCCCCGCTCCGTGCCGTGACCACCACCAGCGGGTTTTCGCGCCGCCCCGGAACGACCACGGTTCCCTGTGCTCGGACCACCCTGGGAACGCCGTCCCCGATCACCGGAACCGCGGCGATTGTCCGCGCTCATCGGAGCGCTTCCCCGGTGTCGATCCGTGTGCCACGGGCCCAATCAGTTGCCGCCATTCGCTTCTTTCCCTGCGCCTGAACGTCACCGAGTTCCACCGGTGACGTCGCCGTACCAACCAACACTCGCTTGCGTTCCACCCGTAATTCGCCCGGTGCCAGATCCGCGGGCTCCACCATCCGAACCGGCCCCAGTTTGAGCCGCTGTTCCCGGAACCAGGTCCACGCACCCGGGTCCGGGGTCACCGATCTGACATGCCGGTGCACCGCGCGGGCGGGCGCCCCGAAATCGACGTGTGCATCGTCGGGATCCACCTTCCGAGCATAGCTCACCCCGTCACAGGGTTGCTCGACAGTGCGCAACGAACCGTCCGCGATTCCGTCCATAGTGGATACCAAAAGATTCGCGCCGGAGTGCGCGAGACGCCACAACAGCTCTCCGGCCGTCTCCTCCGAGCCAACCTCCTCGGTGACGGTACCGAACACCGGCCCCGCGTCCATCTCCCGGACCACGCGGAACGTCGTGGCTCCCGCCAGTTCGTCACCCGCACGGATGGTCGCCTGTACCGGTGCCGCCCCCCGCCACGCCGGCAACAGCGAGAAGTGCAGGTTCACCCAACCGTGCGCCGGAATATCCAGTGTGGTCTTCGGCAACAACCCGCCATACGCCACGACCGGGCAGGCATCGGGTGCGATCTCGCGCAGCCGTTGCTGGAACTCCTCGTCACCAGGCCGTTCCGGAGCCAGCACCTCGAGACCGTACTCGTCCGCGCACTGCCCGACCGGGCTGCGCCGCGTCGCACGCCCTCTGCCGGACGGAGCGTCCGGCCTGGTCACCACAGCAGCAACCTCGTGGGAGGCCGACTCGAGCAACGCGCGCAACGACGGCACGGCGGGCTCCGGCGTACCCGCGAACACCAGACGCATCGACGTCCTCCTCTGTTCCTCGTTTCTCGACCGCAGCGCCGACCAGCTTGCCAGAGGCCCCGAGCTGCCAACGCCCAACGGTCGGTCACACCAGCGTCAACGGGTCCAGCTCGATGCGGACGACATCCGTTTCCTTCCGGGCGGTCCGTAACGCGCTCACCGCACGCATCGCCGTGGCGAGCTCGCGACCGGCACTGCGGGGCACCCGGAACAACACACGCTCCCGCCGAGCATGCCCCTGCTCATCGGGTTCGGTCACCGGAACCGGACCGAGCACCTCGGCCCCTGCGGGCAACGACACCTCGTCGAGCACCGTCGCGATGGCCTCCGGACTGCCCTCGACCCCCGCCATACGCATGGCGGGAGGAAATCCCAGCTCGGTCCGTTCAGCCAACTCCAGCTCCGCGTGCCAGGCAGGCGCCCACCGCACGAGCGCCTGCACCGTGGGAAGTGACGAGTCGGCCCCGACCACGACACGCCCACCGTCACCGGCGGGACGCACCAGTGTCGCGGCCGCCATCCACCGCCGCAACGTTTCCTCCGCAGCGCGCAGATCCTGCCTGCCGAGCAACGCCCAACCGTCCAACAGCAACGCCGCGCCGTACCCCCCCGGAACCACTGGTTCGGCACCCGGGGTACACACCACGACGGACGAGTCGTGAGCTACTTCCGGCAGAGTTTCCCGCCCGTCCGAAGTACGCACGACGGCGCCCGCGAACGCCTTCCCCAACTCCTCCGCCGTACGACGCGAGCCCACGACGACCGCGCGCAACCTGCGGGTACCACAGCTCGCGCAGCGAAACCCTGCTTCGGGAGAACCACACCATCGGCAGACGGGCGGGCCGTCGGCCAGGCTCCCCTCGGCCGCCAAGGGGCCCGCGCAGCGCCGACACCGGGCCGGGGTGCGGCACGCGGCACAGGCAAGGCCGGGCAGGTAGCCGCGGCGTGGCACCTGTACGAGCACCGGATGCCCGTTCCCCAGCGCTGTACGGGCCGCTTCGAACGCGACAGCGGGAAGTCGCGCCGCCCGAGCCGCGGGGTCCCTGGCGACATCGAAGTCCTCACCGAAGGGCGTCACCCGGGGGGCGTGTGGGCGCACTCGTTCGCGTTCGGCCACGAGCGGGTGCGCCCAGCCGGATTCCACCAGTAGTTGCGCCTCCGCTGTTCGGGTGAATCCCGCCACGACCAGCGATGTCCCCTCGTGATGTGCGCGGGTGACGAGAACGTCACGCACATGCGGATAGGGAGCTCGCGGTTCCGCGTGCAGATCATCTCCGTCGTCCCACACCACGAACAGCCCGGCCTCCGCAATCGGCGCGAACATCGCGGCCCTCGTCCCCACCACCACGCGAACGACCCCGCGGGAGACAGCCAACCAACGCCGGTAGCGTTCCGCGGGGCCCAGGTCCGCCGACAGCGACACCACAGCCGCAGACCCGAGCAACCGAGCACATGCCTCCTGCACCAGGGCGAGAGCACGGTGGTCAGGAACAACCAACACCGCGCCACGCCCCGCACCGTGCGTCGTGGCAGCCAGTTCCGCGAGTCGCGTGGGCCAGTCCTCACCGGGTACGGGCTGCCACACGGCCCGAGCAGCCCGCGGTTCGGCCAACGCATCCAGAAAGTTGCCCCCGTGGCGATACGGCTCCCAGCCCGCACGGGCGGTCCGGTCATCCGGCGGCACGGCCGGCGGCCCGGCCGTCGACCGTGCTGCCGGAACGCTCTCGGCCTCGGCACGAGCGTGGCGCGGGGGAACAGCCAACCGCACGACATCGATCAGCGTCCCGCCGTACCGTTCGGCAACCGCGCGGCACACCGCGAGCAACTCGTTGGTCAACACGGGTTCGCTGGACGTGACCCGTTCGAGGAAGGCGATCCGTCCCTCGTGCTCGCTGCTGTCGGCACGCTCCAGCAGGAACCCGTCGACCAACTGCCCGGCGAACCGCACCCGTACGCGGGTCCCCGGAGCCGCGGCGGTGTCGAGTTGTTCTGGGACCCGATAATCGAACGTCCGGTCCAGATGTGCCAACGACACGTCCACCAGCACGCGGGCGATCGGCCGGTGTTCGGCAGGCTGCTTGGTGCCGCGCCCCCGGCCGCTCCGTGCACGATTCCCCGATCGCGCGCGCCCCTCGGAAGCCTGGCCGTGCGGAAGTTCCCACAGCGGACGCGACGCGGGGTCGGTCAACTGCCGATCCGTACCGCACTGACCGCGTCCCAGACCGAAGCTGCCAACAGCGACTTCGCGCCGAGTGGGATTTGACGTTCCAAGCCGTCCGCGGAGAGCAACCAACCCGCGTTGTCCTCCACCTCGAACGCTTTCCCGTCACCAACGTTGTTGGCGACCAGCAGATCACATCCCTTGTGCTCGAGTTTGACCCGCCCATAGTCGAGCACGGAACCTTGCTCGTCACCGGTCTCCGCCGCGAAACCAATGACGAGTTGCCCCGCTCGGCGGTCCCTGACCAGCTCCGAGAGGATGTCGCGATTCCGTGCCAATTCTATCGTCGGCTCCGGACCGGTATCCGACTTCTTTATCTTGCTGGACGCTCGATTGTCCGGTCGGAAGTCGGCAACAGCAGCCGCCATCGCAAGGATGTCGGCCTCTGCTGCGACGGCGTGCATGGCGTCCGCGAGTTCTTCCGCGGTCGACACGTGCGTGATGTCGACTCCCGCGGGTTCGGCCAGCGCGACCGTGTGCGCCGCCACCAGCGTCACCTGGGCACCCCGCTGCGCAGCAACCCTGGCCAGTGCATAACCCTGCTTTCCCGAGGACCGGTTGCCCAGGTAACGCACCGGGTCGAGCGGCTCACGCGTGCCACCGGCCGATATCGCGATTCGCGCGCCTTCGAGGTCACGGGGCAACGCATCGGAGTACGCCAGCAGCAGCTTGGCCAGATCGATGATCTCGACCGGGTCGGCCAACCTGCCCCTGCCGGTGTCCGCCCCGGTCAACCTGCCGGACGCGGGTTCGGTGACCACCGCACCACGCTGACGCAACAGGGCCACGTTGTCCCTGGTGGCCGGATGCTCCCACATCTCCGTGTGCATCGCGGGCACGAAAGCGACGGGACAGGTCGCAGTGAGCAGCGTCGATGTCAGCAGGTCCGTTGCTCTTCCGTGCGCGGCGCGCGCCAGCAGATCGGCGGTCGCGGGGACAACCAGCACAAGATCGGCTTCACGTCCGACACGCACGTGAGAGACGTCGGGAACGTCACTGAACACGTCGGTGTCCACCGGGTTACCCGACAACGCCTCGAATGTTGCGGCACCGACGAACCGTAGCGCAGCCTCGGTGGGCAGTACCCGCACGTCGTGGCCGGCTTCGGTCAGGCCACGCAGTACCTCACAGGCCTTGTACGCCGCGATGCCGCCCCCCACACCGAGAGCGACACTGGCCACGATCTAGGAACCCTCGGTGTGCTCGAGCAGGCCCTCGTGAATCTCGCGCAACGCGATCGAGAGCGGCTTCTCCCGCGGCCCCGGCTCGACAAGCGGGCCGACGTATTCCAACAGGCCCTCACCGAGCTGGGCGTAGTAATCGTTGATCTGACGAGCACGTTTCGCCGAGTAGACTGCCAGCGCGTATTTCGAACTGACCTTTTCCAGCAGGTCGTCCATCGGAGGGTTGGTGATACCCTCCACCGTTGCGCTGGGGTCATCGAGCATCATCGTCACGAGTAGCGCTCCCGTCAAGCACGTATGGCGGATTGGTTGGTCAGCTGTCTTCGG
>Ga0079226_10004957_pt1 | contig 10178 bp, 7 predicted proteins | sample Poulit2014_FD_76345 | JGI IMG/M metagenome (GOLD analysis project Ga0079226, IMG submission 76345) | Agricultural soil microbial communities from Georgia to study Nitrogen management - Poultry litter 2014 | ecosystem: Environmental > Terrestrial > Soil > Agricultural land | place: USA: Georgia... | reverse complement strand
AGCACAACAGCTCAACAAGGTTCAGTATGCACCCGTAGCTCAGTTGGATAGAGCGTCTGGCTACGAACCAGAAGGTCGGAGGTTCGAATCCTTCCGGGTGTACCACACAGTAAAGGGCTGCTACATTTAGCAGCCCTTTTTTGTTGCCCTATTTTTGTTACCTACCCCATAACTATGATGCGTATTCTTTTCATCTTCATTCTTTGCTGCATTAGCCTTAACGCCTTAGCTGCGCCCGCTCACTTTCAAGAAGCTAAAAAAGAGCTGCGTCATCAGGTGTACCACGACCGCAACACCCAAGGTGATGCCTATTGTGGTTGTAACTGGGAATGGGTAGGAGCCACAGGTGGCCGTGTAGATTTAGCGGGCTGTGATTATGAAATCCGCGCTCAGCGAGTGCGCGCCGAGCGTATTGAGTGGGAACATGTGGTGCCAGCCTCTCAACTCGGTAGACAACGCCAATGCTGGCAAGAGGGAGGACGTAAAAATTGCACCCGCAATGACCCGGTGTTTTCTGCCATGGAAGCCAATATGCACAACCTCACACCCGTGGTGGGTGAGATAAACGCCGACCGTTCCAACTATAATTTTGGCGCCCTACCCAAAGGCGAACCGCAATACGGCGCCTGCAACTTTCAGGTGGATTTCAGCCAACGCACCGCCCAACCCCCTGCCAGTTTTCGTGGCGCAGCGGCACGTATTTATTTTTACATGGCCGACCGCTACGACTTAAACTTAAGTCGCCAACAGCAGCAATTGTTTATGGCCTGGCACAAGCAATATCCTGTATCCGGTTGGGAGCGCGAAAGAGACCAACGCATTGCTGCCATCATGGGGCACAACAATCCTTTTGTTACTGGCGATAAAGTGTGGAAGTTAGGCCACAAAAACAGCCGTGAAGGTTTAGTGAGCGACATCCCCGCTAACCATCCAAGCCAACAAGCCACAGGCCCAGTGCATGGCAACCGCAACAGCAAGATTTATCACTTACCCGTTGGCTGCCCCAGCTACAACGCCATGAGTAAGAAAAATAAAGTGCTATTTAGCGATGAGGAAGAAGCGCGCCAAGCCGGCTATCGCAAAGCAGGCAATTGCCGCTAAATAAATTGCCAGCCCAAGCCGCGATAGGTTTGGGCGTTGCCTATACACGTATCTCCGCGCACCAATAATACTTGATTAAATCGTTCTAGCAGCTCCCCTGCCTTAGCATGACGGAAAAACACCTGCTCCCCCACTGACGGTAATTTTTCGCCAGTCAGCGGTGTTTGCACCTCGCCTGCGCCTTCGTTATCAATCAATTCAAGCCCTTCTGGCCATACTGGCACCGGCAACTTATCTTTACCCGCCGCACCAGAGGCCACATAACCACCGCCCAAGCAGGTCACTACCTTTGGCGATGGCTGCCGACAAACTTCCAACACGAACAATAAGGCCGCTTGATGCCGAAATGCTTGGTAATTATCAAACAAGGCAGGGGAATAAAGCCCACTGCCCGCTGCCACTTCTGTGACAGAGGTGTCTTCAATGGTGCTTTCTAGGCTACCGGTACCGCCGCCGTTCACGAGTGTTAATTCTGCCCCGGCCTGTTTTAAGGCCGCCACAATGGCTTGGCGGCGCTGGTGCAATTGTTTAATGGAACGCTTTTTTAAATAGTGAATGAGGCGATTTTTAGTGCCCTGCCCCGGCACCTTATCGGGCACACCTGCCACTTGCGCCTCATACCCCATCACGCCGGTTAAACGCACATTGGAGCAAGCAGCAATAGCTTGATATAACGCCAAAGCAGCTTCCACCGTGCGCACGGGTGAGCGATACACGCCAAAGTTTAGCCCTGGCAAATACATGGACATATCCTCGTCCATGCACACAGGCATCACCACCCCTTCTTGCTGGGCGATACCCTGAATCGCATTCACTTGGGTACTATCATCCACCATCAACGTAATATCAGCGCCTTTGGCACGGTGCTCACAAACAGCTTTCAAAGCCTCCGTATCTGTGGTGGGATACGCCACAAGCAAATTATCAAAACCTTGCTGTGCCAAGGCCACCGCCTCTGATGCATGAAAGCACAAAAGCCCTTGAAACTGCTCGCTAAAACCCAGCGCATAACGGAGCAAATCAGGGCAACGCACTGATTTGCTAGCCAAACGGATTGGCATACCATTAGCGCGTTTTAGCAACCCCGTTAAGTTAGCATCAAAGGCTTCCATATCCACAAAGGCTTGCGGCTTAGCATGGTTTGCTATCGCTCGTACATAAGCGTTAAACGTCGCATTCATGATTATTCCTTAGGAAAGCGCGGCGCTTGAGCTTGTTTTTCTAGCTTGGTACCTGTGGTGGCAAAGTTCACAACGCTTTTTACACCACCCAGCATGGCGCTAATAAGCTGCTCAAATAGCGCATACTTTTCACGCGTGTAGGGGAACCAATTGGCTTCAATTTTGCTACTTTGCTTATCGATTAAAACAGCCTTTGAGCGTGTCATAGCGCGCAAGCCTTCCACCCCTTTCACCCGCCCAGCACCTGATTCCCCTACACCCCCAAAGGGCAAGGCAGGATTGCCTTCAGTGAGCATGACGTTATTAATGCTAACAGCACCACAACGAATGGCTTGGGCCACGCGGCGCGCTCGTTCAATATCCTTGCTCCACACGCTGGCACTCAGGGCAAATTCACTGTTATTCACAACCTTTAGCACTTCATCTTCCGTGTCAAAGGGCAACACGGCTAACACAGGGCCAAAGGTTTCTTCCTGCATAATGAGCATGTCATCGGTAACCTGAGTCACCAAGGCTGGGGTCAATAGCAGTTTATCGCCCTCTACCAATACTTCACCACCTATCACCTCGGCACCTTTGGCTCTTGCATCTTCGATGTGCTTAACAATAATTTCGTGTTGGAATGGCGTGGTAATAGCCCCTAAATCTGCATCACCTTGGTCATCACTAGCCACCACTAGCTGCGCCAGCATACGTTTCATGGTATTCAGCATTTGCGGGTAAATGCTGCGTTGAACGTAAAGCTTTTCCACCGCAGTACAAGATTGCCCCGCATTCGTTAAACCGCCCCACAAGGCACCCGCTGCGGTACGCTCAATGTTCACATCCTCAAACACCACCATGGCATCTTTGCCGCCAAGTTCTAAATCCACGGGCACTAACAATTGTGCAGCGGCGGTGGCAATTTTACGCCCCGTGGCAGCACTGCCAGTGAAGCTAATATAATCCGGTTTAGCCGCCACCAGCTCTGCGCCTAACACCCCATCACCATAAGCTACAGTTAAGGCACGGCTTAATAAGGGCAAACCTGCCACCGTTTTTTCAAACAACCCCTGCATCAAGGTGTACTCGGAAGGCTTTAGCACAATGCTATTACCCGCAGCAAATGCCGCTGCAATGGTGGTGGCGGCAATATGAAACGGGTAGTTCCAAGGGCTAATCACCAATACCACCCCTTTAGGCTCATACCAAATACGGGACTTTTTGCCCATTAAAGCCAAGGGCGTGCTCACCTTCTCTTCACCCAGCGCTTTTGGCGCTGCCTTAGTCAGCCAAGCTAAGTAATCCACCACCCCTAAGATTTCCGACACCAAGGCATCTGTTTTGGCTTTGCCTGTTTCTGCGGTAATCGTATTGACAATGTCTTCTCGCATCTCACCAATACGCAAACGCCATTGTTTCAACTCGTCTAAGCGCTCACGCAAACTGGCCTTGGCCACGTGGCGTTGTGCCTCTCGTGCGGTTTGAATAATCGACGCAGCAGTGCTCATAACATTTCCTTTGGGTTGGCTTTTATGGTTAAGGGTTGGTTTTCAGTAAGCGCGGGTGACTGTTGGCTAAGCAACTCGGGGACAGGCTGACAATTCAACGCAAACCCCATGCCCGAATGTATCTGTTGGCTAGTATCTACTCCTGCGTAATAGCTGGTGTAAATTACGCCTTTGATGCCAATCAGTAGCAAGCGCGGCAAGGTTCCCGAAGCGCCGGCGCCATACGCCCATTTATGAATAAGCTTTAGTAAGGCGCTAATAACCAATAGGGGCAAAAAACCCATCCACAGCACCACCCAGCGAATAAGCTCCTCATCTTCTTGGCTGCTAGCGGCTAAAATAAGGGGAATTTGCGTGCTCACCTCAGCATAGTCATAGCGCGGCATACTGGCGTTGCCAGGTACGAATACACGCCCTACCCGCTCCCAACTGCGCTGTTCTAACCGACTGAGTGTTCGAATATCTCTTTCCATAGAATATCCCTAGGCGCTTGCCAATACATGTTCCGCCGCTTGATGCGACAGGGCCATAATAGTCAGTGATGGATTAATTCCTGGCGCATTGGGAAATAAACTGGCATCCACCACGCTTAAGCGCGGTAAACCATGCACCTGAAACTCAGGGTTAACCACGGATGTTTGCTTTGTGACGCCTTGGCTAGCGCCTCCCATCAAATGAACCGAAATATGAATGGGTGATTCCAGCACACGCTCTGCACCTGTAGCTGCGTATACCTCGCGAATCACCGCTAAACCAGCGTTGCGCCGCTCTCTTTCGGGTTGCCCTAAGGGCTTGTTAATCACCAACTGCTTTTTGCGATTAAGATAAAGCCGGCCTGGTGTTACATCGCGCACCGCCACTTCAATACAAGCCAAATGGCGGTAACGTGCCATAATATCTTGATGCTCAAGGCCAACTTGCGGCAACAAAAATGCTGCCCCCACGGGCCCCGCAAATACATTCTCTAGCTTAAAACCTTGCTCACGAAAACGCGGTTCTTGAGACTTAACGCCCTGAAAGCTTTTTTTATGAGCCTCTACAGGGTCTTTGTACAGCGCCATGGTCATCATTTGAGGGTGACAATAAAAGCCTTGCCCAAGGGCGGGAAGTTGTGAGCCATATCCCGATTTAAGAAGCAATTCTGTGGTGCCAATGGCGCCCGCAGCCAATACACAACGCTTCGCATAAAAAGTGTGATATTCACCTTGGTGTTCTGCCTGCACAGCCACTTGATGGGCACCGTGCACAACACCTTTCACATGGCACTCGGTGAGTATCTCAAGCCCATGCTCTACTGCTTTCGGTAAAAAATTATTCACCATGCTTTGTTTGGATTGCCTTTGGCAGCCACCCAAGCACTGAATGCAATCTTGGCCATCACAATGGGATTGGCCGCGCTGTAAAGGCGCCCAGCCATAACCTAGTTTTTCAAAGCCTTCGATATAAAGATCAGCGTTGCGATTGCGTTCTTCTGCAGTGATAGTATGAAGCGCTAACTCCTCCTCCACAGCATCATAATGCGCCGCCATGGCCTTGGTGTTAAAACTCTTAATGCCAGAAAAAGAAGCCCAAGCGGCAAAGGCTTCCTCATCAAAACGGTCTAATAAGGCTTGATTAAGCACGGTACCACCGCCCAAAACTTTACCGCGAATCATAATAGTATTGGCATCTTGGGTGGGGTCCATGCCGCCATTCCAGGCTAATAAGCGATTAGCATCAAGTTCATTATCGGGGTAATCTTCAGCCCGCCAAGCCTTGCCCGCCTCAAGCATTAACACTCGCTTGCCCGCACGGCATAGGTAGTACGCTAACGGCCCCGCCCCCGCGCCAGACCCAACAATAATGATGTCGTATATTATTTTTTTCATAGCCCCTCCGGGAAAGTGGAACAATCGTACCACAGTACAATCAAAGAAGACTAGAGGGTTGTCCTAGCACCGGGCGGTGCCGCGTACGCGCAACCGCGCAGGTTCTCGGAAGCTCTCGTGCCGAGGGGCAAGGACGCGGAACCGCGTGGGTTCCCGCTACCAAGAGCTCTTAACATCCACTGTGCCAAGCAAGCTTGCAGCTGCCCTTGTGCCGGGCGGGCGCCACTCAACGGGTTCTTAACGTACAACATCAGCAATAAGCACTGCGAGTACGCGGAACCGCGTAGGTTCCCGCTACCGAGGGTTCTTAAAAAACACTACGCCAAGCAAGCTTGCAGAAATGGGTTTCACCAACGAACCCCATGTTGGTGAAACCCATTTCTTCCAGCTTATTTATCCTAGCCTTTAAGAGAAACCGGGTGCGGGTGGGGTATGAGAAAGACGGATTTTGTGCGGAATTATTATTCAGAGCACAAGGCTAAGCTCTAGCGTAAATTTCACTTAGTGGCACTAACATCCCCCCAATTCCACCAACCCGATTTATCTTAGAGCCACCGGTGGGAGGCACTGCGAAACCACTATTTCTTTTGCGTGCTCTTCCGCAAAAAAATAGTGATTTCGCAGTGCTTGTTGCTGATGAATTTAATTTAGAGCCCGTTGAGTGGCGCCAACCCGGCGCCAGGGGTCCTACGCGGTTCCACCTCCTACCACGCGGTAAAGAGTAATGTGCCCTTGCAGTTGCTGTTCAGCCAAACCCAGCAAAGCTTCTTCGGCACTGTAGAGGGATTGCTGCGCTTCTAATAAAGAAAGCAAATCATCGGCCCCTTCGCGATAGCGGCGCTCAGCTAGCCGAAAGAGCTCTTTAGAAATATCCACCACTTGTTGCTGCACTTGGTATTGCGCAGCCAAGGTATCAAGATTACTTAACGCCACCTCCACTTCGGTGAAGGCCGTTAATAAGGCACCACGATAATTTTCGAGTAGTTCCACCTGCTTGGCTTGGCTCAGTTGATGCTCTGCACGCAATAATCCACCTTGAAAAATTGGCTGTGTAACGGAAGCACCAATGTTGTATACCCAGCTACCGCGCCAAAGTTCAGACCAAGAATCCCCCTTTTGCCCCGTGCTAGCGCTTAAACGAAACGCCGGATACAAAGCCCGACGCGCTGCCTTTACATCCGCTGCTGCTGCAGCCAGCTGTGCTTCTTGTTGCTGTAGATCAGGGCGCCGTAACAATAACTCCGAGCTCAAGCCCACCTGGGTGCTCGGCGTGACTAAATGCTCGAATTGGCCTTGCACTTGCAGCTCATCAGCGCTGATACCCAGCAAGGTGGCCAGTTCCAATTCTGCTTGAATGCGTTGTTGGCGCAATGGGTGTAGTGCGGCTCTTTGCCTTGATAACTGTGCTTCTTGGCGCATTTGATCCATAGGGGAAACGGCACCAGCTCGCACGCGGGCATTCACCACATCGAGCACCTGCTCAGCGCTATCGAGCTGGCTTTGAGCAATGCGTTCCTTTTCATTAATGGCCAACAGCTCAACATAACGGCGTCCTACTTCAGCGCTCACAGAAAGCGCCACCGCTTCTTGCTCAAACTGTGTGGCAAGCCATTGGGATGTTGCCGCTTGCCGCTGTGCATACAAGCCTCCCCACACATCCAACTCATAGCTGGCACCCACATCGGCGCTAAAGCGTTGGCTTTCGCCGCCGCCACTAAAGCGCGCATTGTGAGTTGCACCTAAAGAGGCATCCACAGTGGGTACTTTAGAAACACCGCGAATTTTAAGCTGATAATCCGCCTGCAATAAACGCGCAGCCATAGCGGCAAGCTCGGTGTTCTGTTCTCTCGCTACTTGCTGCAAACTTAACAATTCCTGACTTTGAAACTGCTCCCACCAACCAAGCTCTGGCCAAACGTGCTCAACTTGGGCATGTTGCCATTGTTGTGGCACGCTAAACTCAGTGGCTTCAAGAGGGATTTTTTGAGCGCAAGCGGCGAGACTAAGGCTTAAAGCCACAAACAGTATCTTCTTCATCATTAACTACTCAAGGCTACCACTGGGTCTAAGCGCGCTGCTTTAAGCGCTGGCGCAAAGCCAAAAATTAATCCTGTGCCCGCAGCACATGCAAATGCCAACACCATAATAGGCACCGAAAATGTCACTGGCATAAACCAAGCACCAATGGTAGCCGCCACCGCCACTCCACCAAGCACGCCAACCACACCTCCTAAGGTAGACACCACCACAGCCTCTACCAAAAATTGCTGTAAAATATTGCGTGTTCTTGCTCCTGTGGCACGACGAATACCTACTTCCTTAGTACGTTCCGTAACACTCACCAGCATAATATTCATTACTCCTATGCCGCCAACTAACAAGGAAATGGCCGCAATGGAACCAAGCAATATCGTTAAGGTGTTTTGCGCAGCAGAAGCGGTCTCTACAATGGCGGCCATATTTCTGACACGAAAATCCTCGTTGCCCATATGTTGGCGAATTAGGGTTTGACGCACCTCTTCCTCGGTGTCATCAATAAAATCTGTATTGTCCACTGCCACTGTGATGCTGCCTAAGTGCCTGTCACCCGTGAGCCTGAGCTGACCCGTGGTGAGAGGTACAAAAATAATATCATCGGCATCTTGCCCCCAAGGCGTTGCGCCTTGCTCGCTCATCACGCCCAACACTTGAAAAGGCACGCTGTTGAGCAACACAAATTCCCCTATGGGGCTTTGATGAGGGAAAAGTTCCCGCGCCACGGTTTGCCCGAGCACAGCCACCGCCGCATAACGCTGGCTATCTTCTTCACTAAAGAAAACACCTTCTTGAGGCTGCCAATCGCGCAACAAGGGATACTCTGCACCTGTGGCGTTTACCTGCGTACTCGTATCGAAAGCACCTGCACGAGCAGTCACACCTTTAGTGCTTTCGGGCACTGCTGTTATTACGTTGGGCAATTGTGCTAATACCGCCACATCCTCTGGCATCAGCGATGCCATGCTGCCATCTGCACTACGACGCTGAAACCCAGTGCCTGGGCGTACCACGAGCAAGTTTGTGCCCATGGAGCTGATCCGTGCTAGCACATCATCGCGAGCCCCTTCACCAATAGCGAGCATAGCCACCACAGACCCCACGCCTATCACAATGCCTAACAAAGTGAGCAAGGTTCTAAACCAATTTTCCTGCAAGGAACGCAAAGCCATGCGAACCGCTTCAATGTTTTCCACCAAGGGGGATACGCTTTTGCCACTGACGGCTTGCTTAATATTGGCTAAGGCAGGGCTAACCATGGGCGCGCGCTCTGTGGTTTGGGTGCCATCATCGCGAATAATAGCGCCATCTTTAAATTCAATGACCCGATCTGCATGAGCCGCCACATTGGCATCGTGGGTGATCAAAATAACCGTATGGCCTTCTTCAGCCAATTCAGTGAGCAACGCCATCACTTCTTTGCTGCTGTGGCTATCAAGAGCCCCCGTGGGCTCATCCGCTAAAATAATACTGCCACCGTTCATTAAAGCGCGAGCGATAGACACCCGCTGTTGCTGGCCGCCCGAGAGCTGATTGGGTTTGTGGGTGAGCCTATCGCCCAAACCCAAACGAGCGAGCAACTGCTCTGCCCTTTGTTTGCGCTCTGCTGCTGGTTGCCCTGCGTACACCGCAGGTATTTCTACATTTTCAGTGGCATTAGATGCTGCAATCAGATGGTAACTTTGAAACACAAAACCAAAAGCTTCGCGCCGCAACCAAGCTAGTTCATCATCATTGAGTTTTCCCACTTCTTGGCCTGCAAACTCGTAGCTGCCCGAGCTCGCTCTATCTAAGCAGCCCAAAATATGCATCAAGGTGGATTTGCCGGAACCTGAGGCTCCCATAATGGCCACAAACTCGCCTGCGTAAATATCAAGATTAATGCCTTTTAATACTTCTAGATAATCATCCCCCTGCGGGTAACGTTTGCGAATATCCCGCAAACGCAAAATAGGCTGGCTCATAAGCGCGCCCCTGCTAAGCCACGACGTGCACCGCTACCTTTAGCACCCGATGCACCCTGGGGATGCACCAGAACACGCTCACCCTCTTCAAGCCCGTCAAGAATTTCTATTTTTACGCGATTATTGATGCCTGTTTTTACGCTGCGCTGTTCGATTTCACCATTAGCTGCGAGCACTTGAACCTGGGTATCCTGGCCCAACCGCAGCACTGCAGACGCTGGTACTGCCAATGCGTTCTCAGCCTCAGCAAGCACAAAAAACACCTGTGCCGTCATATCCGTCATTAACTCACTGCTGCTGTTTTCCACATCAAACAAAGCGGTATACAAAATAACGTTATTTACTTCTTCTGGCGTAGGCAGCACTTGGCGCAACTTGCCGTACCAACGTTTCTCCGCATTACCTAAAGGCGAAAAGTACACTGCCATACCCACTTTTAAGCGAGTGACATCTGCTTCAGAAACTTGTGTCCATACCGTCATGGTGCTCAAGTCAGCAATCCGCATTAGGATAGGTGCTTGCTGATTCGCATTTAAGGTT
>Ga0079226_10004956_pt1 | contig 10179 bp, 10 predicted proteins | sample Poulit2014_FD_76345 | JGI IMG/M metagenome (GOLD analysis project Ga0079226, IMG submission 76345) | Agricultural soil microbial communities from Georgia to study Nitrogen management - Poultry litter 2014 | ecosystem: Environmental > Terrestrial > Soil > Agricultural land | place: USA: Georgia... | reverse complement strand
TGGATCGGTGTACAAATCGCCAATAATATTCGCCAAGTCGATGGTCGATCGATTCAAACGGTACCTCCACAACAGGCTGCACTCACCGTCGCGCAGCAACAAGCAGATGATCATGACCAGACGGTTATTATCGGTGATTATGTCGTACACGATGACCAAGGTTCTGCCACCACTCCGTCCACGGAATCGGACGAAAACCACGCATATCTAAGCAAACATGAGAAGGACGATGATGACACAAGGTCCTGATCTTCTTGGCAATCTTTTGGAAAGTGGCTCGACTACTGCCGAACCAGAAATAGCGGAGTTGCAGTGTTCCAGAAAGTCTTGTGCTGCAGAGGCCGTATGGCAGTTGCTGTGGAATAATCCTAAGATTCATTCTGAAGAGCGTCGTAAAATATGGTTGGCATGTGATCAGCATCGCCAATTTTTAGCAGATTTCCTATCCTCCAGAGCCTTTCTTAAAGAGATTCAACCGATACCTAGGTGACACGCTTCATGACTCATGATATTCCTGCCGGTACACAAGATAAGCCGAACCTGCGTTTTGGTTTTCTCTTGTCTGGTGCCTGGATTGGTGGCTTAGTCTTTTGCATTATTTTTGCTGTTGCTACTGTTTTCCTAGGTGAATGGCAAATGGATCGACGCATGGAAAAACTTGAAGAGATTAATAGGATCGTGGATAACTACGATGCACAACCAATCGCCTATAGCGATGGCGGATATCTGTTTCAACAATACGATGCCCAGCGTAAGTGGACTCCAATTACTGTCAAAGGACAGTATTTAGCGGACGACACTTTGATAGCGCGTAACCGTCCGCGTGCAGGTATCCCCGGGTTTGAGGTTCTTGTGCCGTTTGAAACCACCTCAGGGGACCATTTAATTGTTGATCGTGGTTGGCTGCCTTTAGGATCTGATGCTTCAGCACCTGATAGCGTTCCAGCGCCGCCAAAAGGCGAAACCCAGGTTACCATCCGAGTGATACCGGGAGAGGATACTCTTGATCGCGGTGCGCCAGAGGGCCAAGTAGCTTCAATTAACTTGCCAAGTATCAGCGAAGAACTTGACTATGCGGTTGCAGATGAAGCATATGGTTTGATGACTACGGAAACTCCAGCACCGGCCGAGTCCCCTGAGCAGATGCCCGAACCACAGCGTGATGAAGGACCACATTTGTCGTATTCAATGCAGTGGTTTACCTTCGGCATTATGTCGTTTGTCGTCTGGGGCTGGCTTGCTTATCAGAAGGCAGTGCGTAACCGTGAGGATGAATTACGCGGTGAACGCGAAGAAGACGGATTTATATCCGCCCACAGGGTTGAACGGGCCAAACCGGTTAAGCGTCGTAAGGGCCGCATGACTGATGAGGAAATCGAAGATGCCATGCTTAATAGCTAACCAACCGGTCAACTGGTTAGTTAGGCTAATTCAACCAACTCTAGGTAGTCTTCAGACCAAATATCTTCGTCAGCGTCAGGCAATATCAGAACCCGGTCTGGGTCTAATGCTTCGACAGCGCCAGCGTCGTGGGTGACTAAAATGATAGCTCCGACGTAACTGCGAATAGCTGACAGAATCTCTTCGCGTGACGCAGGATCTAAGTTATTGGTTGGTTCGTCAAGTAATAAGACGTTTGCACCAGATACGACTAACGTGGCTAAAGCCAGGCGTGTCTTTTCGCCTCCAGATAACACTCCGGCTGGCTTATATACGTCATCACCAGAGAATAAGAAAGATCCTAGTACGGTGCGTGCAGTTGTTTCATCGAGATTGGGTGCTGCCGATTTCATATTGTCGAGAACAGACTGACTAGTATCAAGGGTCTCATGTTCTTGGGCGTAATACCCCAGCTTCAAACCGTAGCCGGGTTCTACTACCCCGCTGTCTGGTTGCTCGTATCCCGCCAGCAGTTTTAGCAAGGTAGTTTTACCTGCACCGTTGAAGCCTAAAACGACCACCCGCGAGCCTTGATCAATAGCAAGATCTACGCCCGTAAAGACTTCGGTTGAACCATATGTTTTAGATAGGCCGGAGGCTGTCAGCGGGACTTTCCCACAGGCTATTGGGGTGGGAAATCGGAGGTTGGCAACCTTTTCTTCAACCCGTTTTTCAGATAGACCTGCAAGCATCCGATCAGCACGTTTTGCCATATTTTGAGCTGCGACAGCTTTAGTAGCTTTTGCACGCATTTTATCGGCTTGAGCATATAACGCGGCGGCCTTCTTTTCTGCCGAAGCACGCTCACGCCGCCGACGGCGCTCATCGACTTCGCGTTGTTTTAAATATGCCCGGTAGCCCATTGAATAAATATCAATGACTTGACGTGTTGCATCGAGAAAAAAGACGGTATTGACGACTTCATCTATCAGATCTAAATCGTGCGAGATAATCATGAGACCGCCTTCGTAGGTCTTTAAATATTCTCGTAACCAGATGATCGAATCTGCATCGAGGTGGTTGGTGGGTTCGTCCAAAATCATCGTATCTGGTTGCTCAAAGAGGATGCGGGCGAGTTCAACCCGTCGCCGTTGCCCTCCCGATAAAGTTTCTAATGGGCGCTCCATGATAGCGTTTTCAAGTCCGAGGTTCGATGCAATGGAAGCAGCTGACGCTTGGGCCGCATAACCTCCAGCAGCAATGAATTCTGCTTCGGCAGCGGGGTACCGTCGCATACCGCGTTCCATCAGCTTGGGGTCAGTTGAGCTCATTTCTTCTTCTGCTCGACGCATGCGACGAGAAAGCTCAGCTAGACTTCTGGCAGACAAGATGCGGTCTCGAACTGTTTGCGTCAGATCGCCAGTGCGCGAATCCTGCGGCAAATAACCGACAGTGCCAGATCGTGTGACATGGCCTGCTGCAGGAATAACTTCATCCATAAGCACTTTAGTAAGCGTGGTTTTGCCTGCACCGTTGCGGCCTACCAGGCCAATACGATCGCCAGCATTGATGTGAAAAGTGACGCCAGATAAAAGAGTCCTAGCGCCAACCACAACAGATAGCTGTTGTGCTGAAATCATGTATGTCTACCTCAAAATGAATTAGTTTAAGCCTCTATAGTGTAGTGGTGAACAGTTGGATTTGACGATTCTGTTCACTTATTGATGCCGTAAATGGTATCCATTCCAGCTTGAATCAGTACGGCGAGTTCGTAATGTGGGCTCACTCCACGTTGTTGGGCATGCTGCACGATCTCATCAGCCAAGGCTTTATTGAGTGACGTATGCACTGTGACGGTCTCGGACACCGATGGGGCACTAGTAAACTTCGTCGTTGGGGTGGCAGCGGTTGCTTCGAGTAACTTTGTAGCTTTTGTGTCGAGGTTGAACCCTGGGCCTGTGTCAGGTGATTTACCGGCCTGGAACGCTTTAGCGGCTGCGTTAGCGCGGGCATCAGCGGCTTCATTGAGTGGGTGACCTGCGTGGCCTTTAACCCATTGAAAACTAACGTCACGGCCCGCGGTCTTGGCATCGCTCATTAGCTTATCGAGGTGAACCATGAGGGCTTTATTATTGACAGGTTTGCCGTCGGATTTTTTCCACCCTTTACGTTTCCACCCTGGCATCCACTTTGTGATGGAATTGATGACGTATTGAGAGTCAGCGAGGATATTTAGGTCGTGGCTGGTATCTTTGGTGGCTTCCAAGATCTTGAGCACGGCAGACAATTCGCCGCGGTTGTTGGTGGAGTTATCCCAGCCCCCAGCTTGCCAATTGGTGTCGTCAATATACCAGGCCCATCCCGCTGGTCCCGGGTTGCCGAGTGCGGAACCATCTACGCCTACTGTTAGCATATTTTCCTTTCAGAAGTTCGGGCGGACCTTTCTAGTGTAGGCGGTTAATCAACTAACCGGCCGTAAACCATATTAGTGGTTCACGGCCGGTTAGCTTAGGGAACTTGGATTAGATATTAAAACCGAGGGCACGCATTTGTTCGCGTCCGTCTTCGGTGATCCGTTCCGGCCCCCATGGCGGCATCCACACCCAGTTAAGACGCCATTCATCGACCATCGTTTCAACAGCACGTCCCACCTGATCTTCGATCACATCGGTGAGTGGGCAGGCGGCAGTCGTCAACGTCATATCCACGATGAGCGCGCCATCTTCGGCGTAGTTCAGTCCATAGAGGAGCCCAAGGTCAACGATATTGATACCCAACTCTGGATCAATAACGTCCTTGAGCGCTTCTTCGATATCTTCGAGGGGCGTTTGTGCGACAGCGGTCATATTACCTCCTGATCCGTGTGCTCGGCACGATATCAGAAAAGACTTAGGCAGTCGCTTCGGTCTTTTCGTAATTCACGTAGCCTTCATCTTCTAAACGTTCGGCAAGTTCTTCGCCACCGGAGTCAACAATCTTTCCATCAACAAATACATGAACGAAGTTCGGTTTGATGTAACGCAAGATACGTGTGTAGTGGGTAATCAACATTGTGCCCATATTGTTGTTTTCTTGCGCGCGGTTGACACCGGCCGAGACAATGCGCAGGGCATCAATATCGAGACCAGAGTCGGTTTCATCAAGGATGGCAAATTTAGGCTTGAACAGCTGTAATTGCAGAATTTCTGCGCGCTTTTTCTCACCGCCGGAGAATCCTTCGTTAACGTTGCGAGTTGCAAACGCCGAACCCATTTCGAGGTTGTCCATGGCAGAACGGACTTCCTTTGTCCAAGTACGGATTTGTGGTGCTTCACCATCAAGTGCGGTTTTAGCAGTCCGTAAGAAGTTACTCATCGATACCCCTGGGACTTCTACTGGGTACTGCATTGCTAAGAATAATCCGGCTTGTGCCCGCTCATCGACTTCCATCTCTAGGACGTCTTCACCATCAAGCAGTATTTCGCCACCGGTTACGTGGTATGAAGGGTGGCCTGAAATGGCTTGGGCAAGCGTGGATTTGCCGGAGCCGTTGGGCCCCATAATGGCATGGGTTTCACCCGAGTTGATCGTAAGCGTGACACCTTTGAGGATTTCTACTTCGCCCTGTTCGGTGTCAATGCTGACGTGTAGATCTTTAATCTCAAGTGTTGACATTGTTGTTAAGTCTCCTTGTTGCCCGCTAGTTGCGGGGCTTTTCGTAATGGCTATAAGAGGGGTTTAGAGCTCGAGTCCGGCGATTTCTTCTTCCATGACATCTGTCACGGTTTGTTCGACGTCCTCTATACCGATCTTCTGAATGATTTCGTTGAGGAAACCACGTACGATCAGTTTGCGAGCAAGCGGCTCTGGGATCCCCCGAGCCATTAGGTAGAACAGCTGGTGTTCATCAAAGCGCCCAACAGATGAGGCATGGCCACCCGAGTCAATAATGCCGGTCTCGATTTCTAGGTTTGGAATCGAGTCTGCCTGGGCGCCTTCCGTCAGCAATAGGTTTTCGTTCTTTTCAAACGAATCGGTGCCCTGCGTGTTGCCACGAATCAGGACGTCCCCTACCCACACCGTACGAGCACCTTGGCCTTGCAGCGCACCCTTATAGAGAGCATCTGAAGTGCAATTGTCTGTTGAGTGATCGATGAAAATTCGGTGTTCGAAATGCTGTCCTGCGTCGGCGAAGTACAGACCGTACATATTGGTTGTCGCGCCTTCACCAGCAAAACGAGTAATGGGAGTCAACCGAACTAGTGAACCGCCATAAGTAATGACAACGTGTTTAAAAGTCGAGTCTTTACCTAGAGATGCTTGTTGAGAGCCCACATGTACCGTTTCGTCGTCCCAAGCCTGAATGGACGTCAGGTTGACATTGGCACCCTCGCCGACGGCAATTTCCATGTTCTGTGACAACACGGCATTACCAGTTTGGTTGATAACCAAGTTGGCTTTGGAGTTGGCCCCCACAGCTACATAGATGTGCTGGGCGGCAGCGTCTGTAGAGTTGGCTTCCACCGCAATTTTAACAGGCTCGTCAATTTCAACGTTGTCAGCAACGGTGATGACGGTTGCTTCTTGGAAGGAGTTCCATGCTCCTGCAGAAGTACGATCATCCGGAATCATGACGGAACCAAGACGCTGATCCGTGCGTGGCACAGTTTCCACGGAAACGCCATCGTGTTCAGAGACTGTAACTGCTGGGGCAATGCCAGTGAGTAGATTGTCATCGCCAGTTGGCAAATCCAAACCAGCTAGGCGATGCAGGGGGGTAAAACGCCAGTCTTCTTCCTCACCAGTCAGAACTGGAAAATCAGCTAGCCGGTAGCTTGTTTCACGGTCAGCGCGTGACGTACCGTATTTCTGTTTTTCATCGGCTTGGACAACCTGGGACTCAGGCTGCTTGTTGACGAGCTTTTCGCCTTCCTCGCCCATACCTGGAATGAGCAGGTCTGGACCTTGGCCGAGAGTAGTTGCGTCAGTGTTGGCCACGCTTAGCCCACCGATCCTTCCATTTGCAATTCAATGAGTTTGTTCAGTTCCAACGCGTATTCCATGGGCAGGTGACGGGAAATCGGTTCGACGAATCCACGCACGATCATTGCCATGGCCTCTTCTTCGGAGAGCCCTCGGCTCATCAGGTAGAAGAGCTGCATTTCTGAAACCTTCGACACTGTGGCTTCGTGACCCAAAGTGACATCATCTTCACGGATATCAATGTATGGGTAGGTATCGGTACGTGAGATGGTATCGACCAGCAAAGCATCACATTCAGTGTTGTTGGCCGAGCCTTTAGCCCCTTCGGTGATTTGAACAAGGCCACGGTATGCCGAACGCCCACCACCACGGGCTACTGACTTAGAAATGATGTTGGATTTGGTATTAGGGGCCAGGTGCACCATTTTCGAACCAGTATCTTGGTACTGGTTTTCGCCTGCGAAAGCCATGGTGAGGGTTTCACCTTGGGAGTGCTCGCCGGTCAAGTAAACGGCAGGGTATTTCATGGTGACTTTGGAACCAATATTGCCATCGACCCATTCCATGGTTCCACCTTCTTCAACCACAGCACGCTTGGTGACCAGGTTGTAGACATTATTGGACCAGTTTTGAATCGTGGTATACCGAACGCGGGCGTTCTTTTTAACGATGATCTCAACTACAGCAGAGTGCAGTGAGTCAGTTTTATAGATGGGTGCCGTGCAGCCCTCTACATAGTGAACGTATGAACCCTCGTCAGCAATGATCAGGGTGCGTTCAAATTGGCCCATATTCTCGGTGTTAATGCGGAAATAGGCCTGCAATGGTATTTCGACGTGGACGCCTTTTGGCACGTACACGTAGGAGCCGCCGGACCAGACTGCTGTGTTTAGCGCAGAGAACTTGTTGTCTCCAACGGGGATGACGGATCCAAAGTATTCGCGGAAGATCTCTTCGTGTTCCTTCAGACCCGAATCGGTATCCAGGAAAACAACGCCCTGGCGTTCCAGCTCATCGTTGATCTGATGATAAACCACTTCAGATTCGTACTGGGCGGCGACACCAGCGACAAGACGCTCACGCTCAGCTTCGGGGATACCTAGGCGTTCGTAAGTTTCCAGGATGTCCTCTGGTAGATCTTCCCAGTTAGTTGCTTGGCGTTCAGTGGAGCGAACGAAATATTTGATCTGGTCGAAGTCGATGCCTGACAGGTCGGCGCCCCAGGTTGGCATGGGTTTACGATCGAAGTACCGCAGACCCTTTAGACGTGTTTTCAGCATCCACTCTGGTTCATCTTTAAGCGCTGAAATATTCCGGACGACATCTTCGTTGAGTCCGCGTTCGGCTTTTTCACCAGCTTCATCCGGGTCGTGCCAGCCAAACTCATATGCGCCGATGGCGCTGAGTTCTGGGTTGGCATCCAGAACGTCCTGTATCACGCCGGGATCGGCGGTTTCTTGACTGATTTGATCCGTCATTATCAACCTCTTTTTAACGGGTCGTGGGTTCTAATCATCAAAGAGCCTCGAAAGGCTTCAGGGTGATGAATTTGGTTTTATTCAACGGTTAATGCTTAGTGCCGCTTGCGGCAATCAGCGACGCATGTGCTGCCCGCCCCAATGGTACGTGTGTGTTGCAAACATGGCCACCCGTGGGCATCGTCGATAGTCTCCGCACATCTACTTCTAATAAACGTGCAAACAGGTCGGTTTCTTCCTCACAGAATTGTGGATATTCTCCAGCAAGCTCTTGGATGGGACAGTGTCCTTGGCATATTTGAGCAGCACGTAGCGTGGTAACTTTCGCAGCTCGTCCAGCACGCCGTGTAGTAGCGGCATACCCTAATTGCGCCAAAACTGCCGTCAGAGTTTGAATTCGCTCATTGAGAGTAGGGTCCTCACCGAGCTGCTCATAGAATTTCTCTTCAATGTCGACGAAATAATTCCGGGCAAAGCTCCGGAGAGCATCAGCCCCACCCAATTCTATGATGGCAGATAGCGCCCCAGAAGCTACTCCAAGGTAGTCATCGCCTAGCTCGACTTGTCCCTGTTGAGTTACAACGTAGCGTCTCGAGGGCCTGCCTGCGCCACGCTGGGAGCCAGAAACTGCTTTTACCTCCACCAGACCCTCTTCTTCGAGAGCATCAAGGTGGCGTCGTACCGCGGCTGCTGTCAGATCGAGTTTCTTGCCAATGGTCGCTGCGCTAACGGGGCCTTGTGAAAGGACAGCATGCATGACTTTTCCCCGAGTCGTTTGTGACGAGCCGGTGGTAGGAGTCGATTTATCCGATGAAGCGTCAGCGAAATTAGTAACCATGATATGTCCTAATTATAGACAAGTTCTTACATTTGGCCACCCGTAGAAGTATGTCGGGGCGCACTGAGGCCATGATTTTGCTGTGGGCCAACCAGTTTGCGGCAGTCTGAATAACTGCAGTCCATTATGTGGCTAGACTAATGATCGTGTTTATCGTAATTTTTGCTCGGACCTCGTGAGTACTCAATACATGCTTTCGCTAACGAACGTTCATCGTGATGTTCCCACCCAAGGTGGGCGTTTCCAGATTCTCAAAGGTATTAGCTTTGACGCTCAAGCCGGTGAAGTTACAGCCCTGCTGGGGCCTAACGGTGCCGGCAAAACGACTACCCTGGCAATTGCCCAGGGCATTGATAACGCCAGTTCTGGTTCAGTGAAACTGCTTGGTGTTGATCCCTATCGCGCAGGGGCTGGTTTGCGTAGTCAGGTTGGCGTGATGCTGCAAGAAGGTGGCTTGCCTATGGCTGTCACCGGTGAGCGACTACTTCAACATCTGGCACGTTTATATCAAACGCCTGCAGACATTGATGCTCTAATGGATCGTTTAGATATCCAAGATTTCAAAAACCGACAGATTCGGCAGCTTTCGGGTGGTCAGCGTCAACGTCTAGGTATGGCAGCAGCTCTTGTGGGAAGGCCCCGGGTCGTCTTTCTGGATGAACCATCTGCAGGGCTGGATCCCGCTTCTCGTTTGATTGTGTTTGAACTTATTGAAGAGCTCAAAACATCCGGAGTCTGCGTCATTTTAACCACTCATTTATTAGAAGATGCACAACGTCTGGCTGATCATGTCGTGCTCATCCGAGATGGCCGTGTTGAAGCTGCTGGATCAGTTCATGAATTGACTACCACCGAACTGCGGCCACCGTTAGAATTTGGGTTACCCCAGCCTCTGACCTTCCAGCAGCGATCGGATTTTCCCGCCCAGTTGACATTATTGGACCAGGCTTCTGCTACCGGAAGCTATAGCTGGCGTATCGCCGGAGTAGATACTCCAGAGGATTTGCATGTTCTAACATCCTGGCTGGTTCACCACGATTTGATGCCTACACACTTGGGGATGTCCGGCAAATCTTTAGAAGATGTATTTTGGGAGTTGACCGCACATGACGAAGCTTGAACTGGCCCCAATCGATAAACCACATTCGGCAACATTATTTTCTAAAATATTAGCGCAAGGGCGCTACGAAACAAGGATCACAGTAACTAACGGTGAGCAGCTACTTGTTTCAATCATTTTGCCGTTGTTGGCATTGGAGGCATTACATTTTACAAGTCTGTTGGACGAACCAGGTGGCCCATCGACGATCAATATTGCTACTCCCGGCATACTTGCGCTGGCAGTACTGTCTTCCGGTTTAACGGGTCAGGGTATTGCTACCGGATTTGATCGTCGTTACGGTGTGCTGCAATATTTAGCAACGACTCCCCTGGGTCCGGTCGGTTTATTGCTGGGCAAAGTCGTGGCAGTGTTGATGGTACAAGCCACGCAAGTCATTATTATTGGCGGTGTAGCATTCT
>Ga0079226_10004955_pt1 | contig 10183 bp, 9 predicted proteins | sample Poulit2014_FD_76345 | JGI IMG/M metagenome (GOLD analysis project Ga0079226, IMG submission 76345) | Agricultural soil microbial communities from Georgia to study Nitrogen management - Poultry litter 2014 | ecosystem: Environmental > Terrestrial > Soil > Agricultural land | place: USA: Georgia... | reverse complement strand
GTGAGGTTATCCACCACATCTTTAAAACTTACCAAACGGAAAGTGCCGTATACGGTGTCTAGCTGTTGCTCGCTCACCTGCTCCACCGTTTTTTCATGCTTCATGCGGTATTCAATTAAATCGGCAATGGTGCCAATTTTAATGCCGTGCTCTTTCGCGAAAATTTCTAAATCTGGACGGCGCGCCATGGTGCCGTCTTCGTTGATAATTTCACAGATCACTCCCATGGGGGAGAGGCCCGCTAAAACGGGTAAATCGCAGGCGGCTTCGGTATGGCCGGCACGGTGCAACACACCACCTGGCTCGGCCATGAGCGGGAAAATATGGCCCGGCTGTACAATATCGCTGGGCTTGGCATCGGGCGCAGCAGCAGCTTGCACCGTGCGGGCACGGTCTGCAGCAGAAATACCGGTGCTCACCCCTTCTGTGGCTTCAATAGACACCGTAAACTTCGTGCCGAAACCAGAGCTGTTGTGTTCCACCATTAACGGCAACTGCAATTGCTCGCAGCGCTCTTTGCTCATGGGCATGCACACGAGGCCGCGCGCGTGTTTAATCATGAAGTTAATGGCCTCAGGCGTACAATGTTCCGCCGCCATCACGATATCCCCTTCGTTTTCTCGATCCTCATCATCCATTAGGATCACCATGCGGCCTGCGCGAATTTCTTCAATTAACTCAGGGACTGTATTCAGTGACATCGACTTATCCTTTCAGAAAACCATTTTCTGCTAAAAATGAAAGAGTGATGCCGGCATCTTGCGACGCATCGGCGGCTTTACCACCCAGTAATAAACGTTCTAAATAGCGTGCTACTAAATCTACTTCTATATTCACTTTCGACCCCACCTGCCACTGGCCAATGGTGGTCACTTCTTTGGTGTGGGGAATAATATTTAACGAAAACACCGCCCCGTTCACCTCGTTAGTGGTAAGGCTAATGCCATCCACGGTAATAGAGCCTTTACGCGCGATGTATTTCGCTAATTCGTCAGGCACTTTAATATCAATCACTGTGGAGCGGCCATCATCATACATGGCCACCACTTCACCTAAACCGTCCACATGGCCCGCCACCAAATGGCCGCCTAAACGTGTGGTGGGGGTTAAGGCTTTTTCTAAATTCACTGTAGAGCCTGGGCGCAATTGCCCTAGCGATGTTTTGCTCAGTGTTTCTGCGGAGGCATCCGCCGTGAAACCATGGCCTGGCAGCTGCGTTACCGTTAAACATACACCGTTAACGGCAATGGAATCACCCAATTGCACATCGCTTAAATCGAGCTCGCCTGTATCAATATCTAAGGTAATATCTTCGCCTGTTGGCACTAACTTATTAATACGCCCCATGGCTTCAATAATGCCAGTAAACATGTTCTTACCTCTTTATCAAACGGCGTCGTTGCCGCTTCGCTCATCGGTGAGGCGCCACATAAAACGCCAGTCGGCACCAAAACGCCGAGCATCGGTTAATGCTAACGGCTGCACTTCTGCCATGCTTTCTATACCTGGCAAGGCTAACAAAGGCCGCGCACTGCTGCCCATAAAAATAGGTGCCATATAAGTAATAATTTCATCTACAGCCCCCGCTGCCACAAAAGCACCGGCGAGTTCAGCGCCGCACTCAAGCAACACCTCATTGTGGCCTTGCTCTGCTAGCCACGCCAGCACAGACATGGGGTCGGTGCTCATGGTTTTCCAGTGTGCGCCTGCTTGTTCAAGCGCTTCGCCTTTAGCAGCCGTGAAATGCGCAGCTTCACCCAGCACCCAACAGCTACCAGGTTGGGTAATAATATTTGCCGTTTCAGGGGTGCGCCAGCGCCTATCTAACACCACGCGCACCGGTTGGCGCACGGTGGCTAACGGGTAAGCGGGGTGCCGCTGCCATTGCTCGGGGCGCACCGTTAACGAAGCATTATCGTAAAGCACAGTGCCCACCCCCGTGAGCATAACACAGCTGCGGGCACGCCATTGCTGCACATCTTCACGGGCTGCTGCACCAGTTATCCATTGCGATTCACCCGAAGCCATAGCAGTACGGCCATCTACGCTCATGGCGAGTTTTAGCCGCACCCAAGGCAAGCCTTGTTCCATGCGCTTAATAAAACCGGGGTTAAGGGCGCGTGCTTCTTGTTCGAGCACGCCTTGGTGCACGGTAATGCCCGCTGCTTGTAAACGTTGCAAACCCGTGCCTGCCACTTGGGGGTTAGGGTCGCGCATGGCTACCACCACCCGTTGCACGCCTGCTTCAATTAATGCGTCTGCACAAGGGCCGGTGCGGCCTTGGTGGCTACAAGGCTCTAAAGTGACATAACAAGTGGCGCCTTGAGCGGCTTCGCCCGCTGCCTGCAATGCCCAGCGTTCAGCATGAGGGCCACCAGCTTGTTGGTGCCAGCCTTCGCCCAGTACCTGGCCATGGCGCACAATAACAGCGCCAACATTTGGGTTAGGAGAAGTGGTAAAAGTGCCACGGCGGGCTAGCTGAATGGCGCGCGCCATATAGTGGCGATCTGTCGACGATACATCACTCATCACACCACTCCAGCAGAAAGGAAATTAAGAAACGTCGGGGTTAGTTTTACCGGCTTTTTCAAGCCGCTCAACCTCGGCGCGGAAATCTGAAATATCTTGGAAACTACGGTACACAGATGCAAAGCGCACGTAGGCCACATCATCGAGGCCACGTAATTCTTCCATCACTAATTCACCGAGTTCTAAGGCAGGTATTTCACGCTCACCGGTGGCACGCAAACGGTGCACAATGCGGTGAATAGCAGATTCTACATCTTCCATGCTTACCGGGCGTTTCTCTAACGCCCGGAGCATGCCTGCGCGCAACTTTTCGTCGTTGAAGGGTTGGCGGGTGCCGTCTGATTTTATAATCCGCGGCATCACCAATTCTGTGGTTTCAAAAGTAGTGAAACGTTCACCACAATCTAAACACTCACGGCGGCGGCGCACTTGGTAGCCATCAGCCACCAAGCGCGAATCGATCACCTTTGTTTCTTCTTCATGACAAAAGGGGCAATGCACAGAGTTTAACCTTTGTACACAGGGCGCTTAGCGCAAATAGCGATGACTTTTTCGCGCACGCTATCAATAACGCTTTCATCGCCCATGTTGTCGAGAATGTCGCAGATCCAGCCTGCTAGTTCACGGCAATCTTCTTCGTTAAAGCCACGTGTGGTTACCGCTGGGGTACCAATACGTAAACCAGAGGTAACGAAAGGAGAACGTGGATCGTTAGGAACGGCGTTTTTGTTCACGGTAATGAAGGCACGGCCTAAGGCTTCGTCGGCATCTTTACCGGTGATGTCTTGCTTGATGAGGCTAAGCAAGAACAAGTGGTTATCAGTACCTTCAGACACCACATCAAAACCGCGTTCAACAAACACAGCGGCCATGGCACGTGCGTTGTCGATAACTTTTTGCTGGTAATCTTTGAAGCTTGGCTCCATGGCTTCTTTGAAGCACACCGCTTTAGCAGCAATAACGTGCACTAAAGGGCCACCTTGGATACCAGGGAAGATAGCGGAGTTAATTTTCTTCGCGATATCTTCGTCGTTAGTCAGGATGAGGCCGCCACGTGGGCCACGTAGGGTTTTGTGCGTAGTAGTGGTGGTAACGTGCGCGTGAGGAACGGGGCTGGGGTATACACCCGCTGCCACGAGGCCCGCTACGTGTGCCATATCTACGAGCAAGTAAGCACCCACTTTATCTGCAATGTCGCGGAAACGAGCGAAATCTAAGTGCTGCGAGTAAGCAGAGAAACCAGCAATAATCATCTTGGGCTTGTGCTCAAGCGCCATGGCTTCTACTTCGTCGTAGTCGATTAAACCAGTATCGGTGTTAATGCCGTACTGCACAGCGTTGTAGGTTTTACCTGAGAAGTTTGGCGCTGCACCGTGGGTTAAGTGGCCACCGTGCGCAAGGCTCATACCAAGTACGGTGTCGCCTGGCTGTAGTAATGCTAAAAACACACCGCCATTGGCTTGTGAACCAGAGTGAGGCTGTACGTTAGCGTATTTAGCGCCAAACAATTCACAGGCACGGTCGATAGCAAGCTGCTCTACCACGTCGGCGTATTCACAGCCACCGTAGTAGCGACGGCCAGGGTAGCCTTCGGCATATTTGTTAGTAAATGCAGAGCCCTGAGCTTCCATCACCATTGGCGATGCGTAGTTCTCAGATGCAATAAGCTCGATGTGCTCTTCTTGGCGCTGCTCTTCGTTTTTAATCGCAGCGTAAATTTCCGGATCGTAATCCGCAATGGTAGATTTGACGAACATGGTATGCCCTTCAGGTTGCTGGCTAAACATTGCCGTGAAAATGAGTGGGCCATTCTACCTAATTTTATCGGCTTTGGCACTTGATAAGCCTTCATAATATCTTGAGAATATCGCTCGATGTATCTGTTTCATCCCAAAACCTTATTTCTGAATACTAATTAACGCGTTGCTCTTCCAACATCCGTAGCTTTCAGCTAGCGTAGAGCTTTCTCAGACCATCGCCCGCAAGCTTTATGTTGCGTGCTCTTAAACGATACTAGGTGTTATGTCTCAATATATTTTTACCATGAACCGAGTCGGGAAAGTTGTACCCCCGCAAAAACACATTTTGAAAGATATTTCCCTGTCGTTTTTTCCTGGCGCCAAAATTGGTGTGTTGGGTTTAAACGGTGCGGGTAAATCCACCCTGTTACGCATCATGGCGGGCGTTGATAAAGATTACATTGGCGAAGCCCGCCCTCAGCCTGGCATTAAAATTGGTTATTTACCCCAAGAGCCAGAGCTTGATGACACGAAAACCGTTCGTGAAATTGTTGAAGAAGCCATCAGCGAAGTGCGTGAGGCGCAAGATCAACTCGAAGCGGTATATGCCGCCTATGCTGAACCCGATGCAGATTTCGACAAACTTGCAGAAGAGCAAGCGCGCTTAGAAGCCATTATTGATGCCGCCGATGCGCACAACATCGAGCGCCGTTTAGATATTGCTGCCGACGCATTGCGCCTGCCCCCTTGGGATGCAAAAGTAAAACACCTTTCAGGTGGTGAGCGCCGCCGCGTGGCCATTTGCCGCTTAATTCTTTCTGCGCCCGATATGCTGCTACTCGACGAACCCACTAACCACTTAGATGCTGAATCGGTGGCGTGGCTAGAACGCTTCTTGCACGAGTTTAAAGGCACCGTGGTGGCCGTTACCCACGACCGTTACTTCCTCGACAACTCTTGTGAGTGGATTTTAGAGCTCGACCGCGGTGAAGGTATTCCATGGCAAGGTAACTACACCTCGTGGCTAGAACAAAAAGAAGCACGCCTAGAGCAAGAGGCGAAATCTGAAAGTGCGCACCGAAAAACGGTTGAACGCGAGCTTGAGTGGGTGCGTCAAAACCCCAGCGGCCGCCGTGCCAAAAACAAAGCACGTTTATCGGCGTTTGAAGAACTCGCTAGTGTGGAATTCCAACAGCGCAACGCCACACAAGAACTATACATTCCACCCGGCCCGCGCTTAGGCGAAAAAGTGTTTGATTTCAACAACGTAAGCAAGCACTTTGATGGCCGCGTGCTGTATGAAGATTTATCTTTCAGCGTGCCCCGCGGTGCCATTGTGGGCATTATCGGGCCAAACGGTGCAGGTAAAACCACGCTGTTCCGCATGCTCACCGGCGAGCAAGAGCCCAGCAGCGGCACCATCGAAGTGGGCGAAACCGTGCAAATTGCCTACGTAGACCAAAGCCGTGATGCCCTCGACGGCAGCAAAACCGTGTGGGAAGAAGTATCAGAAGGAAACGACATTTTACGCGTGGGCAACTACGAGGTGCCTTCCCGTGCTTACCTTGGCCGCTTCAACTTTAAAGGAGGCGACCAGCAAAAACACGTAAACCAACTCTCTGGTGGTGAGCGCAACCGCTTGCACCTCGCTAAGCTACTTAAGCAAGGGGCGAACGTATTACTGCTTGACGAACCCACCAACGATTTAGACGTGGAAACCTTGCGTGCCCTAGAAGAAGCGCTACTCGCCTTCCCTGGTTGCGCCTTGGTGATTTCTCACGACCGTTGGTTCCTCGACCGTGTGGCTACTCACATTTTAGCCTTCGACGGCAACTCTGAAGTGGAGTTCTTTGAAGGCAGCTATACAGAGTACGAAGCGTACCGCCGCGAGAAGCTAGGCGAAGATGCCCTGCAGCCTCGCCGCCCGAAATACAAACGCATTGAAGTGTAACACTGCGGGTTTTCAGGCATAAAAAAAAGCCTCTTCAACGTACTGAAGAGGCTTTTTTATTGCCCTATTACTTATCGTGGTTAGGGCGCGGGGTGTTAGCAGTGCTAGCGGGTAAAACAGGGTATTCCACCGCTGGCTGCTCACCAGTTAAAGAACCTAAGAAAGCTGCGATAGAAGCCGCTTCATCATCGCTAAGCTTTTGGCCTAGCTGCGTATCAGCCATAATTTTCACTGCTTCTTCTAGGTTCCACACGGCACCGCTGTGGAAGTAAGGAGCAGTAAGGGCAACGTTACGCAACTGCGAAGTTCTGAAAGAGTATTTATCAGATTCTTTACCGGTTAATTCAAACAAACCTTGGTCATCTGCAGGCCTTACTGCTTCGCTAGGTTCGTTCACTAAACCAAATTTAAAGAACACTTCGCCACCTAGGTTGCGGCCTGTGTGGCACGCTGTGCAGCCCTTATCCATGAACAACGCTAACCCTTCGCGCTCTTGTTCGTTTAAAGCGTCTTCACCTTGCAAGAACTTATCGAAAGGTGCATTAGGGGTAACTAGTGTGGCTTCAAACTCACCAATAGCGTGCACGGCGTTGGCAAAAGAAACGGGGTTTTTATCGTCCGCGTATGCGTTTGCAAACAGTTCGCGGTATTCAGGAATGCTGTTTAGCACTTCTTCCACATACTCAGGTGTGGCGTTCATTTCCACTGCATCTTGAATAGGGCCTTCAGCCTGCTCTTTTAAATCATCCGCGCGGCCATCCCAAAACTGGCTGCCATTGAACACAGCGTTTAATACGGTTGGGGAGTTACGGCGGCCGTGGTTCCAACCGTGGCCAAGGGATTTCGGCACGTTATCCGCACCACCGGTACCAATACTGTGGCACGTGTTACAAGTAATCACTTGGCTTTTTGATAAACGCGGCTCGAAGAACAACATACGGCCTAGCTCAATGTGCTCGGCTTGTATCTCGCGCTCAGCAATTACCTCTTCCGCGGTGGGAATGGTTTTAAACAGTTGGTTTGCGCGCTCACGTAGCTTTTCCGTGGCGTCGTCGGCTGCTACGGCAGCAGTGGAGCTGAGCAACAAGCCAGCCGCTAGCACGGCTGTTTTGCGTATGGATAAATAAGGGCTAGACATTTATAACCTCTCCTTGTGTGATGTAAACAAACAACAGTTAGATAATTGCGAGTAGGAAACCATGAAACAATGCTGCGTTCAATAATACTTTAGCTATCGCTTACATAGCCTTAAGCAGGCCTTTCCTTTTTGCGCAATTTTGTTTTCTATCTTCTTCTATTTTACAGGACAGAAGGCTTCATAACATTGACGCTAAACACCTTCCCAGGCGAGAGCAAAAACACCTAACACTATCATGGCAATGGCGCCCACTTGCACCCAGCTGGCCCCTTCCTTTAACAACACAATGCCCACAAAAGTAGTTACCAATAAAGAGCCACCAATAATAAGCGGGTTACCCACCGCCACGGGCACGCCACGGCCGTAAATAACAAAGGTAAGTATTTCCACCAAACCAATAGCAAGCCCTGCTCCCACCGCTAACCCCAGCCCTGCACGGTTAAACTGTAACGGCTCAGCCGAGCCTGCTTGCTGATACAACAACAGGCCCAACCCCAGCAAAGCTGCCACAAATTGCAGCACCACAGCGCCTAACACAGCATTAATGTGGCCCGCCGACATTTTAATAAACACGTTATAAAGGCCAAACATCAACGCCGCTGACACAATTAAAAATACAGGCATGTTATCTCCTCACTACTGCGCCATACCACTGTATAACAGCGCAATGCTCAATACATCACCCATAAAAAAACCCCGAAAAATTTGCTCAACTTTTCGGGGTGAGTACTTAACACTTTTTAGTTAGTGTTTATAGAACTTCTTGATCGCCATCTCTAGCTTCTTTCACATCGCGCCATACTGCACGCACGATATACACTAACACACCTAGTGTTAATGCAGGCCACATAAGAATATAAAACGTATAAAATGCTGTTTTAGCATCCATGATTTTCTCCTTTAGCCGGCTGGCAAAATCATTGCCAGCCCAGCTTATCTCATTTTACTGATCGTAGCTTTGTACGCGCTCGCTAATGGTGTCGAAATCAAACGCAGGCTGTTTGCTCATTAAGCTTAAAATAATACATACGGTGGTGCTCACACCAAACGCCGTTAATGAAGCGAGCAATACGGTGTAATCGCGCATGAAATCGAGGTTGATGTACAATGCAGCGATACCAGCAATAATACCCACCACCACACTAATGCGTAGGCCAACAAAACCAAACGCCATGAGGCCGATTACTACACCCGCACCAATGGAACCGATGATTTCAAAGAAGTAAGCCACTACGCCTGTCATGGGGATAAGCTCAAAGCGCACTAAGCAGAACATGAGCATGGCCACCACCACCGACCAGGTAAATGCTTGGTTCGTCACTCTATCCCAGAAGGCACTCGCAATAACGGGGAATACAATGGCACCCCATAGCGCACCTACGAAAACAAGCGCCACAAGAATATCAAACGAGAAGCTTGCTAACACGATACCCGCCACAGTGGCCACTATCATGGTGGCACGGCCAATGAGTAACATTTTCTCTGGGTCTGCTTTATCTTTAGCGATGTTCTTACCGTACACATCCGCCATGATTATGGCAGATAAGGCACAGAGGTCTGAATCTGCTGTGGAAGATAACGAGCCAATCACCAACACAAAGAACAAACCAATCATGAAGGGTGATAAGTACTGCGCAACCACCTGCGGAATGAGGTTGTTGGTATCGCCGTGTAGCGGCTCAATGCCTGCTGTAAGCGCTAACAAACCAATCATTCCTAAACCAATAACAATGGCACCGTAACCTAAGGTTGCCGTAATAAAGGCAGGCTTAATGTGCTGTTCATCCACTGCAAACAAGCGCTGCGAAATGGTTTGGTTACCAATGGCGTAAGCCAATACCGCAAAGAAGTAAGGCGCACCCTGCTCTAAAATAGCCGTTTTAGAGAAGAAGCTTTGCTGTTCGCTACTGAGCGTGCTTAAACCGGAAACAAAAGCTTCAGGCCCACCCATGGCGAATAGCACAGCAGGAATAATAATCACTGCCACGGCCATAAGGGCTACTAACTGGGCGAAATCGGTAAATACTGCTGCACGGAAACCCGACCACAGTGTGTAACTAAGCACCCCTACCCCTGCGATAATAACACCCGCTTGGAATGATAAGGGCGACAACACCGCTACCAACGCACCTGCTGCGGTAAAGTTCACCATTAAACTAATGGTGCTACCTAAAATGTTTGAAACCGCGAGGATGAGCTGGCTCGAAGAACCATGGCGTGCGTGGATCAGCTCGCCGAGGGTGTGCGCTTGGGGCGCTAACTTACGGAAACGCTGCCCAAAAGGGTAAATAAATAGAATCATCAAGGCGCCCCACAAACCGTAGTGCAAAGGCCCCGATACACCGTACTTATAGCCAGATGTAGCAGCAGCATAGAACGATGCTGCCCAAATCCAGGTTGCCGTCATACTCGATGAGGCAAAACCGATACCAATTTTTTGGTTGGCCACCATGTAGGCGTCTGTGTTTTCTTCTTCTTTACGAATTAATAATGTTAGTAGATAAGTACCACCATAGAAGGCTGCTAGCATGAGCAACACAGTGGTGGTTGAGAACTGGAATCCTAAATCTGTCACGTCTTTCTCACTGTCAATTAATAGGAACGCCGAAAAATGGCCGCCTTAAAGCAGCGACGCCATCGGCACATGAGGTGTTACTAGAAAAGCGGTCAGGTAGGAAAAGTTTTACTACAAACAGATAGCAAGGACAGGCGCTGTGATGGTTGTGCGGTATTTATCGGTACCGTGGCCATGAAAAACCTCCCTAAAAGTAAATAGATAAACCTTAAATCCTGATGAGCACTCGCGTGCTTTCTTGATATTTCAAT
>Ga0079226_10004953_pt1 | contig 10184 bp, 8 predicted proteins | sample Poulit2014_FD_76345 | JGI IMG/M metagenome (GOLD analysis project Ga0079226, IMG submission 76345) | Agricultural soil microbial communities from Georgia to study Nitrogen management - Poultry litter 2014 | ecosystem: Environmental > Terrestrial > Soil > Agricultural land | place: USA: Georgia... | reverse complement strand
TCATTCCCAGAATCTTTGAGTTGGGCTTCGGATATAAAACCCCTTCGAGTTCTTCCCGCTTTAGTTTTTTATCTTTTGGTGTCTCCTCCCAATGAAGGTTCAGATCTGCTCCGGAATATAAAAATTCATCTTCCGGAATGTATTTTTTCACACTGCAGCCTGTAGCCCACAGGATCAAAAACAAAATCCAAACGGGTGAAATATTTTTTTCCTGGTCCTTGGTTCTGTCCCCCATTATTCCTCTGATTCTTTATTTCGTTTTAGAAGCATTGCCCGCCAGAGTTGATCAAACTTGTTGAACTCTTGTGTAAATATCAAAGCCAGGCCACTCACGATGGTCTGTCCGTCAATTACATTTTCAAAAGTATTTTTACGGAATCCCCGAATTCTGAAATTTCCTTTCTCTGTCAGAAGATATTCCACACTTACATTTCCGATCAATGGATTGGTTTCTTGAGTGTTACCTTGACCTCCTTCAACATCTACTTCACTTCCGACTTTTACAATCAAACGATCATCTAAAAACTTTTTCTGCGCTGCAATATCCAATTCGGTTCGTCTCTGAGGATTATCTCCCTCATAGTCTGTGTAGGTATCCAAGCCAAAATCAAGTTCGACACCTGTATCACCCAAAAGCCGGTCCGAAAACATGTTGAGCTGATCTGACAATGCTTGATTTATATTGTCGCGAGCTACATTTTCTATTCCTCCTCCACTACCATCACTGCCGCTGTCCGGATAAAACTGCCCGAGGACCAATAAAGAAAATACCTGTTTATTGAGTTCTTGCTCCTGATCATTCAACTGTTGAATCTGCCCATATACCTGTCCGCCGGAAGCACCCTGTGAATCCTCTGGCATATCGATATTGAAATCAAGATTGGGGTGATTCAAGGAACCGCCTATATTCAAATATACAAGAAACGGAAGTTTTCGTCTGTATTGGTTTTTTACATTGACATCCGATCCCGAAGTACGCGGTGCCATGAGGGAATATGGCGAAGCATCTATCCGGTAACGGGTGCTTACATCCAGGGAGGCATCCATCATATCTCCGGACCAGGAAACCTTGCTACCTTGTACAATATCAAAACGGCGGGTGACCAGGTTATATAAGTTCATTTCATAATGACCATCTTCGATTTCCATTAGCCCCGTTAATAAAATCTGACCATTGGGAAGGATCGAAAAATTGAGGTCACCTTCTCCCGAAACCACAAAATGATCCCCGGTTTCTTCATTGATGATTACTTCAAAAACCGCTTCTTTTCCCACAGAGATCACTGCATTTATATCATAACCCGTTACAATCACCGCTTCATCTTCTTGGCGCATCAGGATATCATCGGGATTTTCCTTGTTGACGAATACCACGATTCCGTCTCTTTTTTCAAGCTTTGCTTCGGCTTGCGGCATGATATATGTGATGTTGGTCTGATTTCCGATATCCAGCTGAAGGTCGACTTTCGGTAGTTTTAGGTCGCCCGTAATCGTTGCATTTACGTCAAAAACTGCTTCCCCATAAAAGAGATCATTGTTTTCCTTTTGGGAATTTAAAATCTGAAAATCATCCGCTTCAAGCTGAAGGTCGAAAATCGGGTTCAGGAAATTTTCAGTTCCTATATTTCCATTGATCATGAAAACATGATCTTCTTCGTCCCGGATCTGAAAATTATCAAAATGGACTCCGTTATTATCAAATTGAATTGTCTCCTGGCTCAGCACAAAAGGAGCATCCAGCATAGTAACATTAAATCCTGCTTTGGAAAAAAGAATTTCTCCGGAATAAAGAGGATCTGAAATCGTTCCGTTTACAGCAATTTTCCCGGACATGAAACCTGATCCATTATTAAACTCTCCAAAAGAAAAACGTTCTAAGGCAGTCATCTCAATATGTTCAATATCAATCTCCGCATCTAGATTGCCTTCTTCTGAGGAAGAGTAACTTCCCATTGCCGACATCTCCACATCTCCGCCTTTCAATGTCATTTTTCCTTCATACTCCAAGTTTTCCAATGAGCGTGCAGAAAGCGCAAGTGTTCCCATATCCGCCTGATATACTTCAAATTCCTTCACCTCGATATCCGCATTAAAACCGAACGGAGACATCGGTTGAAAAACCTCTATAAATCCATCTACTCTCCCGGAGGCCAACATGGTATCCGGATTGAAATAACTGACCAAATTATCTACTTCGAAATTTTCAAATCCTATCGAAATAGCATTTTTGGCAGGATCCTCATCAATTCTGAAGGATTGGTTTCCCTGAGATAAAATAAAATCCCGGAAATGAAAAAATGAATCTGCATAGGACATCATATTGGTAGCCGGTATATCCCAATGTTTTGAATCTATGATCAAACTATCCGGACTGAGGTGCAAGGTAAAAGTATCCTGATGTTGTTCTGCTTCCAGATGAACCAGTACAAGATCTTCTTCTTCATATTTTGCATTAAGGGTAGAATACAATTTTTGATCTTCGATTCTTGTATTAAATTGAGTCCTGTTGATAGTGATCGGTCCTGCATTTATCTTTTGTAATCCGAGATCGATATTGAAATCATTCGGATCAGAAAAAGTAATCATATGCACACTGTCGATTTCTATCCCGGAATATAGGAGATATGGGAGATGAAGCCGGGCATCCAGATTTTTCCGGGATTCATCAAAAACCACTTGTAAAGAAAGCGTATCCATTTTTTCCAGACCTTTCAAAAACACATCCTTGAGTACCGGAGCTTCGGCCATTCTCAGATCAAGATCCATTCTCACAGGGGTTCGGAGGCTATCCGAATCTTTGATGGTGATGGAATCTATCAAATAGTTTTCGATATGACTGGTAAGTGCCTCAGTAAATCCGGCGAAGGTTGAATTGGAATGCAATGAAAAATTTAATATTGAATTGGTCAATTCCACCGAAGTAGTATCTTGAGTACCGAATATCTGGAGATCAATATTTCCTGCTTTGTAGGATTGATCTTTGTGTACCACCCTGCCTGATTCAATTTGAATCGCTGCTTCATACCGATCTTGATTCCCCTTTGCAGACGCATGAAGATCAAAGGCTACGGCCACCGGTTCATTCATTATTCCGAGAGCAGCCAGATCCGCCCCCGTCAATATTAAATCCGCATTGATGGAAGGAGCTATAGAATCCAGGATGAAATCAGCCTGTAAGGAAGCATCGATATTTTTATCCTGGTATTCCGATTGAACGACTCCTTCCCCATTTTCAATATTTCCTGATATTTGCCAATCTTCGATCACATACTCATTGAATTCAAGTCTCTCGATCTTTGATTGCAAATGGCCATTCAGATTTTCAATGTCTTTTCCGCTTCCTTTTGCTTCTATCGTTATCGCCAATTCTCCCAACTGCGGATTTTGTAAAAGTGTATCCAGCCGCAGATTCGAAATCTTTGCATCAAGATCAAATTCAAGTTGGTTTTTATTCAAATAATGACCGATGATTTCTATATTTCCGACCGTGCTCTGAAGAAAAGCGTTTGCACTCAAATCCTCCGGATCACCTGAGGCATTTGCCTCGATTCTCATTTTTTCAGGGATTTGAATTCCCAATTCTTCCTCCTTTATCAGCTTCGCCAGATCATGTCTGCCGGATTGCAATAACAAGGTAGGCAAATGAAGTCGAATCCGATCTGGTTGCAGAGGGTTTTTAATGTTTCCTGCAGCAAAGATCTGCGTTTCACTTCCCCAATTAAGACGAGCTTCCTGTAATCTCAGGTCGGAAAATGAACCCGAAACATGGAGGACTGCTTTGATTGGATCCTTTGAAAGGACGGAGAAATACTCATTTCTTGCTAAATCCGGTGCAAATCGATTGATTTCATCAAGATTCACATAGATCTCCGGAAAGTCCAGACGGAATTCAGTTTCCTCCCGCATCTCGATCAGATCCTGAAGCTCAGAAAAGCGGGAAGATAATTCTCCGGACAACCGACTATCTAATCCTATGAAGGAAAAATCCTTAACTGACAAAGACTCGTCCGTCATTTCCATCTCAAAGGAAAATTTTTCTACATCCACTCCTGAACCTTCCATAAAAGATAGATGCTGAAGCTTCGCACCCGCCGTTTTATCTTTCAGATAAAGGTCCTCCAATTGAAAATTAAAATCTGTAAGCAAAATAGCGGCGGGATTGAAATCTCCTGCTGACACTACATTTTCTCCCCTTAAAAAAGTGATCTGATTATCTTCGAGGGAAATTTGATCAATTTTGATCCTCCATTCCGGCCACAGGGTATTTTCCGAGACAGATACCATGACAGAATCCTCTGCCGGAGTAGAAAAATCATCAGACATATGTAGATATACATCGGACTGATTCAGCTCAAAAGAAGAAATCTCAAAATCCATTTTAGCCAGATCCACTATGGGAGCATCCAGTTCAAGTTCGTGGATATTTATTTTTGCAGACAGATCATCGGGATCAGACTCATAAAATCCGGTAAGGTTGCGTATTGTTATATTCTGCAGAGATAGCTGAGGTAAAGGGGATGAACTTTCAGTTTCCGGACTTTCCACCGGTTTGGTTTGAATATATTCAAAATGGCTTTGATCGAGCGAAGCGGAAGCAACAGAAAAAAGCATTTCATCAAGGTCGAAATCTTTCATTTTTACTTTTAAATCTCCCAGCCGAACCTTTGCATCCATCCCTGTCAACTGATCCTGATATAAGGCATGGATATTCGAAAGACGGATTTCTCCGACAGAAAATGTCATCGTGGAGGCCGAAGTATCTGCTTGTATTTCCTGAGTGTCTTCCGAAGCAAATGCTTCCAGCAGAAACTGATAATTAAATCCTTCCACGGAATCAGGACGGATAATATTCGCCGTGACGCCGGACCATTCCAAAAAGTTCAGATCGATTTTGCTTTGTGTGAGAATAGGCCAAATCGGAATATCTGCGATGAGACTTTGCGAAAAAAGCAAGGTATCCCCCTGAAGATCCTCTATATATAAATCATTGATTTTTATATTTCCGGAAAATGTCAAATAAAGACGATCCAGAGTGATCGTTGTATTTGTTTTTTTTGCGAGATATGAAATCGCCTTATCCTTTATGATTCCTTGCCCCCAGGGACTGCGGATAAAAAGAATGATCAAAAATAAGAAAATGATGATCCCGAATAAGATCTTTAAAAATATAGAAAGTATTCTCAACTTAAATCTGTCATTGATTGTAATCGTAAATCTAATTTATAATGATATTGTTTTTTGTTTTCCAGAATTGATCCTATTCCGAATTTTATCGATAAAATAAAAAATAAAAACGAAAAAGAAGTAGGAGAAATTTTCTTCTCCCCTACTTGGGAATTTTTTTTCCGGAAAAATTAAAGGTTTTCTGACAGGAAATAATTATTTCCAGGTTCGAAATCAAGATCGAATAATTAAGGACTATTTTGTCCATTAATGAAAATTATTTTATATTTGGTGCAGGAGAAAATGAACTGAATATTGAAGATATCATTGTGGAACAGAAAAAATAAAAAATGGTAATGGTAGAGCATCCGGCTGTTTTGGTAATGGCTTTTCTGTGGATCGGTTTTGTGAGTGCAATCAGTTTTATGGAAGCAGGATTGAAATTTCGAGCACCGGGGATTACATTGCCTTTGGGGTTGGGAATCGGTAAAATTATATTCAGAACCATGAACCGGGTAGAATGGATATTAGCAATCGCAATTTTGATCAATATAATAGCCTATACACCAAAAGAAAATTCTCAGATCAACTTTCTTTGGTTTATCATCGCATTTTCTATACTCATGTTTCAAACTTTTTGGGCCTTGCCGGCACTCAATAAAAGGGCAAAATATATCATAGATGGAAATTCTTTACCGCCTTCTCGTCTGCACATATATTATGTAGCATTGGAAGTGGTGAAATTATCCTGTCTTTTTCTTTTCGGAATCAGTTTGTTTATATAAAAATCATCTCGATCTTTTATGTCCTTAGGTTCGATTTGATGATTTTTGACAAAAAATTCGCATTTAATTCCTCGTCATCGTACAGAGGATTGAAAAAGATATCAGCAACGCTGTAATATTGAATCCTTTTTCGCATCGTTTCTGTCACAAACTCATGGATTTCTTCTTTTGATTTGTGCCGGATTAAGGGACGGTCTTCTTTTTTCGATTCAAGGCGGTTTGTCAAGATCTCCCGGGATGGATTTATAAAAATCGTCCATCCTTTTCTCTTCATCAGATCCATATTGTCAAAATAACAGGGTGCCCCTCCTCCGGTACTCACCAATAAAGGCATTTGCCCGATTTCATTGGTAGAAATAATATCTTCAAGAATTTGTCTTTCGGTTTTTCTGAAAATTTCTTCTCCGTCTTCTTCAAAAATTCGATTGATTGATTTTCCGGATACTCTTATGATTTCATCATCCATTTCCATATGCCGGATGCGGAGGGTTTCTGCCGCTTTTCTACCGAGAGAACTTTTTCCGGAAGCCATGAAGCCGATCAGAAAAAACAAATTCAGCTTACTATTTTTTTCTTCTTGATGAAAAGGATCCATATGTGCAATATAATTCATGGGTGGAATGGATAAATATTTGTTTTCGATCTGCAAAGATGCGATATTTGTTTTATGGGAGTACTGCGAAATCTGAATAGTTTCTGGATTGTTGTGATCTTTTTGATCTTTTCAGGATGTAAAAAAGATGGTTCTGATTCGTCCTCAGACGGATCGGTTTCATCACTGGTCAATATTCCGATTGGTGCCGATGAAATCATCGATACGGCCAATGCTGCACGTCTCGAATTTGAACAGACGCTGATCGACTGGGATACGATCCGGCAAGGAGAAAATTTTGATGCAACTTTTCGGTTTGTCAACAGGGGAAATCGGCCTGCTTTGATTTCAGCTGTGCGTGCTTCCTGCGGATGTACGGCCACAGAATATAGTTCTGATCCTATTCCACCGGGTGGAAGTAGCGATATAAAAGTTACTTTTAACAGCTATGGTCGTGAAGGCTATCAAAAAAAATCAATTAATGTGATCGGAAACACTTTCCCTCCGAGAACCTTATTATATTTGCAGGGTTTTGTAGAAAAATAAATATTCATCATGTTAATATTACAAGCGGAATCCAGTCCGATTATTTCGATGTTGCCCCTCCTCGGGATGGTGGTTGTATTCTATTTTTTGTTCATGCGACCACAGCAAAAAAAAGCAAAAGCCCAGCGAGAATTTTCAGTCTCCATGGAAAAAGGTGAGGTCGTGGTCACAGGTTCCGGCATCATCGGAAAAATAAATAAAATAGAAGATGATGTAGTGAGCTTGCAGCTGAGTGACAAAACCTTTATCAAAGTCATGCGAAGTGCCATCTCCAAGGAAATGACGGAAGCGCTCGAGAAATCGGAGCATGGACGAAGGATGTGATTTTCTATATCATTCTTCGGATCACGTCCCATAAGACGATTCCCCCACATACACTGACATTCAATGAATGCTTCGTACCATACTGAGGTACTTCCCATATTTCATCCAACTCGGGTAGAACAGAATCTGAAAGTCCGTTGACTTCATTACCAAAAATCAAAGCTATCGGCTGAGTCGGAATCCGGGCGTCCTGAAGAAATACGGAAGCATCAGTTTGTTCGATTCCGATGCAGTACCAATCCCGGGATTGCAATTCCAGGATCAGATCTTTGATTTCCGGATGGTATTCCCAATCGATCGTTTCGGTCGCACCGATGGCAGTTTTAAAAATTTCCTTATGAGGCGGAACAGGTGTATATCCCGTGAGGTAGATTTTCTGAACCGCAAAAGCATCGCCCGTTCTGAAAAAACTGCCTACATTCATACCGGATCGAATATTATCCAGCACAATCGCTACCGGAAATTTCTTTCGCTGTCTGAATTCTTCAACCGATAAGCGATTCAATTCATCCAGTTTTAGTTTACGCATCAGCTTTTTCTTGAGTAGCAGCAGAAAGACTATTGTGGTTTCCTCGGTTTTTATATATCAATGCGGCCTCGATGAATGATCGGAATAAAGGATGTGGATTTTCTACAGTGCTTTTTAGTTCAGGATGAAACTGGACCCCGATGAACCAGGGATGATCCTGAAGCTCCATAATCTCTATTAGATTTTCCTCTTTGTTTATCCCTGAAGCGACAAATCCATGTTTCTCAAAAATCTCCAAGTAATCATTGTTCATTTCATACTGATGCCGATGTCGTTCTTCTATTTTATTTTTCTGATAGATTTCATTGACTTTTGATCCGGGTTCGAGATCACAGATCCAAGCGTCAAGTCGCATTGTTCCGCCCAGATCATCTGTGTTTTTTTGTTCTGATCTCAGATGAACAATCAAATGTTCCGCATCAGGTCTGAATTCCTCAGAGGTTGCATCGGACATATTCATTTCATTGCGTGCAAACTCTATTGCTGCACATTGTAAACCCAGACATATGCCGAAAAAAGGGATCTTATTTTCTCTTGCATATTCGATCGCTTTCAGCTTACCCCGCACCCCTCGTGTCCCAAAACCAGGTGCCACCAAAATACCATCCAAATGATCCAGTTTGTTTTCTATTTCGGAATCTTCCAATTCTTCTGAATGGAGGCTGATCACATTTACCTTGGTTTCGTTGTAAGCACCGGCGTGCACAAAGGATTCATAAATGGATTTGTATGCGTCCTGTAATTCAATATATTTTCCGATCAATCCGATTCGCACTTCATTGAGCGGATTTTTGAGTTTTCCCAAAAAACTTTTCCAGGCGGTCAGATCAGGTTTGATTGAGACATCCAGTCCCAGTTTTTCCATGACCCTCAAGTCCAGTTTTTCCTTCAGCATCATGAGGGGAACATCATAGATAGTGGATGCATCAAGGGATTCAATCACTGCATTTTTTTCCACGTTACAAAAAAGAGCTAGCTTTCCTCGGATGTCGTCAGACAGGGTATGTTCAGTTCGGCAGACCAGGATATCTGGTTGGATTCCATAGGTCAATAATTCTTTTACCGAGTGTTGGGTCGGTTTGGTCTTAAGCTCTCCGGCCGCTTTGAGATATGGAATAAGTGTAAGATGAATCACGATTCCATTCTCTTTGCCCACTTCATTTCTCAGCTGCCGCACGGCTTCGATGTAGGGCAGGGATTCGATGTCGCCTACTGTTCCGCCGATTTCTGAAATGATGACGTGATAGTCTTCCGATTCAAAATTTCGAACATATTGTTTTATTTCATCAGTGATGTGGGGGATCACCTGTACCGTTTTTCCAAGATATGCGCCGGCTCTTTCTTTATTGATTACGTTCAGATAGATTCTTCCTGTGGTGACATTATTGGCATGAGATGTGAGACGGTTGAGGAACCGCTCATAATGGCGCAGGACGAGATCAGTCTCTGCACCATCATCGGTGACATAGCATTCTCCATGTTCATATGGATTGAGTGTGCCCGGATCTACATTGATATACGGATCCAGTTTTTGAATAGTTACTTTGTACCCTCTGGCTTGCAGAAGTTTTGCCAATGAAGCGGATATAATCCCTTTTCCCAAAGAAGAAGTGACGCCACCCGTAACAAATATATACTTAGCCATGTCTTGTTGTTGTTTTGTTACGGGATACAAAGATATATAAATTTTAGACGGAGGATGCCGGAATGATTCCACTAAATCAAAAAAAAAGTGCCAGAATAAAACATCCTGGCACTTGGGAAAATTACTAGTGCGCCAAGCACTAAACGAAGGACTTATTTATTTTCGTCCACCTCTTCAAACTCAACATCTGTGACATTGTCAGACCCCTGATCAGTGTCTTGTTCTGTCTGAGCACCACCAGTCTGAGCACCGGTATCAGCTTGTGCTCCTCCCTCAGCCTCGTAAATATCCTGACTTGCGGCAGTCCAGGCAGCAGTCAGTTTTGCATTGGCTGCATCGATGTTGTCGAGGTCTTCTTTTTTATGCGCTTCCTTGAGTTCGTTGAGCGCGTTTTCGATTTCAGCCTTTTTATCTGCAGGAATTTTATCTGCATACTCTTTCAGCTGTTTTTCTGTATTGAAAATTGTCGCGTCTGCTGTATTTAGTTTTTCGACTTTCTCTTTCAATTTACGGTCTTCCTCCGCATGTGCCTGAGCTTCTTGCTTCATTCTTTCGATTTCGGCATCGCTCAGTCCTGTGGAAGCTTCGATTCGGATCTTT
>Ga0079226_10004952_pt1 | contig 10185 bp, 11 predicted proteins | sample Poulit2014_FD_76345 | JGI IMG/M metagenome (GOLD analysis project Ga0079226, IMG submission 76345) | Agricultural soil microbial communities from Georgia to study Nitrogen management - Poultry litter 2014 | ecosystem: Environmental > Terrestrial > Soil > Agricultural land | place: USA: Georgia... | reverse complement strand
GCGGCCGTCGACGGCCAGCTCCTTGGCCCGGACGGTGGGCTGGTGGAGCAACTTGTCCACGACCCGGTGAACCGCCCGGTCCACCTCGTGGCGGTGGGCATCGGACATGTCGGGGGTGCGCTGGTGCAGCCGCTCCAGCTCGCTCTCGAGGACCTGCTGGGCTGCTCGGCGCAGGGCGCGCACGGTGGGGGCGGCGCTGCTCGCGGCCCGCTCCCCCAGGTGCTTGGTCACGGCCTCGGCGACGATGCCGCGGGCGGCATCGACCTCGGGCGGCTCGCCGTCGCTGCCGAGCGTCTCGCCCAGGTCGTCCAGCCCGAGACGGGCGACGCCGGTGAGGCCTGCGACCTCGTGGGCGATGTCGTGCGGCAGCGCCAGGTCGAGGTACACCTGCGGGCGGCCGCCCCGATCCACCTGGGCGTCGGCGGCCTCGGCCAGGCCGACGACCCGCGTCACGGCTCCGGTGCAGGAGATGACGACATCGGCCTCGGCGAGCGCGCTGGCCAGCTCGTCGCGGTGCCGGGCGCTCCCGCCCAGCCGCTCGGCCAGGGCGAGCCCGCGCTCATGGGTGCGGTTGACGACGGTGAGTCGTCCGACGCCGCGGCGCGCCGCGGTGGTGGCCGCGAGCGCGCTCATCGATCCGGCACCGATGACGAGGACGTGCGCGCCGGAGATCCCCTCCAGGTGGGTCTGCGCGGCGTCCAGCCCGGCGCCGACGAGGGAGCGGGAGACCTCGTCGATGGCGGTCTCGCTGTGGACGCGCTTGCCGGTGCGCAGCGCCTGCTGGATCAGCGCGTTGAGATGGGACCCGACGTGGCCGCCCGCCTGGGCGCGGGCGAGGGAGGCGCGCAGCTGACCGAGGATCTGGGACTCCCCCACCGCCATCGAGTCCAGGCCGGCGGCGACGTTGAAGACGTGCGCGACCGCCGCCTCGCCGAAGTTCAGGTCGAGGTGGTTCTTCAGGTCCTCGCGGGTGATGCCCGTCGCGGACGTGAGCGCGTCGGTCAGGTCGGCGACGGCACCGTGGAAGGCGCTGACCTCGGCGTAGATCTCGGTGCGGTTGCACGTCGAGACGACCACGTGCTCGGCGATGTCCGGGCTCGCGTCGGCGGTGCGCTCGAGCTCCTCGAGGCGCTCGTCGTCCAGCGCCGCGCGCTCCAGCACGGACATCGGTGCGCGCCGGTGGTTGATGCCGAAGGACAGGATGCTCATGGTCAGGCCCCCTCGAGGAGCTCGTCGGGAAGCGTGCCCGCACGCTGTTGCTCGTGGAAGGCGAGGATCTGCAGCTCGGTGGACAGGTCCACCTTGCGGGTGAGGACGTGCTCGGGCACCTGCACGTGTGCAGCCGCGAAGTTCAGGATCGAGCTCACTCCCGCATCGACGAGTCGGTCGGCGACCTCCTGGGCGGAGTCCGCCGGGGTGGCGATGACCCCGATGCAGGCCTCGCCGGGGGTGACGAGGGCCTCCAGGGCCGTCATCGGCTGGATGATCAGGTTGTCCGCGCGGCCACCGACCACGCGCGGGTCCCGGTCGAGCAGCGCCACGACCTTGAAGCCCTTCGTGGCGAACCCGCCATAGGAGGCCAACGCGCGTCCCAGGTTGCCCATTCCCACGATGACCACCGGCCAGTCGTGGGTCAGTCCGAGGGCGCGGGAGATCTGGTAGGCGAGGTGGGTGACGTCGTAGCCGACCCCGCGCACACCGTAGGACCCGAGGTGGCTGAGGTCCTTGCGCAGCTTCGCGGAGCTGACACCGGCGGCCGTGGCCAGCTCCTCGGAGCTGACCGAGCGGATGTCCTTGCTGGAGAACTCCCCCAGGGCCCGCAGGTATCCGGGGAGCCGCGCGACCGTCGCATCGGGGATGTCCCGCTTGACGTGCTCCACAGACACGGCTGGCTCCGGCTCCTCTCCCGACCCGGTGCACTTGGCCCGGACCGAACTTCCCCGAGATTACGCGCTCGTGAACAAATGCACAAAGTCGCGCCAGCTCGTGGGACGGCCACTGCCGGGGTCGTCCCCGGTGCCTGCTCAGGCGCGCGGGCGCAGCGCGGCGCGCAAGCGCCCTTCGTCCACCCGCCAGTAGTCGTGCTGCGCGCCGTCGACGAAGGTGACCGGGATCTCCTCGGTGTACCGGGCGTAGGCCGGGTCGTCGGCCAGGTGCACCTCGGCGAAGTCGTCCCCCGTCTCGGCGACGACCGCCCGGATCGTCTCGCGGGCGACGTCACACAGGTGGCAGCCGGGTTTGCCGATCATCACGACCCGGGCGCTGGGGAGCGGGACCTGCACGGCGACCTCCTAGAAGAAGACGGAGCGGCGCGTGACGAGGATCGAGTACAGCGTCTGCTGGATCGTCTCGCGCACCTGGTCGGTGAACTCGAAGAGCAGCATCGGGTCCTCGGCAGCCGCCGGGCCGAGGGAGGCGGTGTCGATCGGCGGGCCGAACTCGATGATCCACTTGCTCGGCAGCGGGACCAGCCCGAGCGGGCCGAGGAGCGGGAAGAAGGGGGTGATCGGCGCGTAGGGCGCCCCGACGAGCCGCGCGAGGGTCTTCATGTTGCCGATCATCGGGTAGACCTCCTCGGCGCCGACGACCGAGCACGGGATGATCGGCACCTCGGCGCGGATCGCGGTCGAGACGAAGCCGCCGCGCCCGAAGCGCTGCAGCTTGTACCGCTCCCGGAAGGGCTTGCCGACGCCCTTGAAGCCCTCGGGCCAGACCCCGACGAGCTCGCCCTCGCGCAACAGCCGGTTGGCGTCCGCGTTGGCCGCGAGGGTGCTGCCGGTCTTGCGGGCGATGTCGCCGACGACCGGGAGCTGGAAGACCAGGTCGGCGCCCAGCATCCGGAGGAAGCGCCCCTTCGGGTGCGCGTCGTGCAGTGCCAGCTGGGTCATCACGGAGTCGATGGCGACCGTGCCCGAGTGGTTGGAGACGACGAGCGCGCCGCCCTCGTCGGGGATGTTCTCGATCCCCCGGACCTCGATCCGGAACCACTTCTCCTTGAGCAGCCGCAGCACCGGGAAGACGGTGTGGGTGGTGAAGTCCTTGTCGAAGCCGAAGTTGTCGACGACGTACTCACCGGTGACCCGGCGCTGGAGGAACTGCAACGCCTCGGCGAAACGCTCCTCCCACTCGTCGCCCGCGGCCGCGCCGGCGGCCTGCCCGAGGGTCCGGGAGGCCAGCTGCCCCGCGGAGAGCAGCACCGAGAGCATCTCGGCGAGCCCGGGGACGATCGCCTGGCCGGCGGTCGGCGTCGCGGCCTTCGTCGACGCCTCGCTCGCCGCGGCCGGCTGCGTCGGCGGCTGCTTCGACGTGGACTTCCTGGGGGGCGGCTTCCTGGTGGACTTCTTCGCCGGTGCGGCCTTCGTGGGGGGCGCGCCGTCGACGTCGGGCACGACCCGCAGGGCCGGGCCGCGGCCCCCCTTCGAGCGGGCGGTCCGGGTGCCGGCAGCGGCCCCGGCGGAGGCGTCGGTCAGCAGCGGGGTGCTGCGGCGGCGGGCACGCTCGCCACCGGCACGCTCGGCCGCGGCCGCCACCGAGCTGCCGGACGCCCGGCGGGAGCGCGACGCGGCGCCGCCGGCACTCGTGGCCTTCTTCGCCGCGGTGGCCTTCTTCGGGGTGGTGGTCTTCTTCGAGGTGGCCCCGCTGCCGGCCTTCGTCGCGGCGCTCTTCGTGGGCGTGGTCCTCTTCGCCGTGGTCTTGCTCGTGGCGCCCTTCGCGGGAGCGCGGGACCCGGACCGGCTGCTGCTCTCGGCCATCACTTCTCGCTCTCGGGGTTGGGTACGACCGCACGCATGGCCGCCTCGGCCGCCTGCACCGCCGACCACCCGGGACGCGCGAAGGGCAGGCGGTCCATGATCCGGTGCCGGCTGGATCGGGCGAAGTCCTCGTAGGCCGCGCGGGTGGAGTACGTCGGCTCGAAGCCCAGGTCCTCACGCATCCGGGTGGTGTCCAGACCGCGGCCGAAGGTCAGCATGCCCAGCTGGTCGGAACCGATGTCGATGAGGCCGAAGCGCTTGGCGAGGTTCGCCAGCGGCTCGGTGGTCATGCGGGGCACGAGGACGTAGGGCCGGCCGGCGAGGTTGGCCGCCTGGCTGACGGTGATGATCCCGTCGCCGGCGACGTTGACCGGGCCGAGGCCGGGCCCGTGGACGGCCCTGACCATGGCGGCGGCGAAGTCCTCCTCGTGCACGAACTGCAGCCGGGCGTCGTAGCCCAGCGGGATGGGGATCACCGGGAGGCTGAAGTGGTCGGTGAGCGCCGTGCGGACCCGCGGGCCGATGACGTTGGCGAAGCGCAGCGTCGTGATCGCCATGTCGGGGCGGCGGCGCGAGAGGCCCCGGACGTAGCCCTCGACCTCGACGCTGTCCCGGGCCCACCCGGACGCCGGCATCTTCTTCGCCGACATGTCCTCGGTGAACATCGCCGGGTCGCGCGGGCTCGAGCCGTAGACCCCGGAGGTGGACTTCACGACGAGCTTGCGCACCGACTCGGCCCGCTGGCAGGCGGCGAGCAGCTGCATCGTGCCGATGACGTTGACGTCCTTCTGCGCAGTTCGGCCCCCTCCGGCGCGCGGGGTGGCGATGACCCCCGCGTGCACGACGGTGTCGACCTGCTGTCCGGTGAGGATCCGCGCGATGAGCGGGCTGCGGATGTCGGCGCGCATGAACTCCGCGCGACCGATCCCGTGCCGCGGCGGCACGACGTCGACACCGATGATGCGCCCGACCGACTCATCGCGGCTCAGGCGTCGCGCGAATGCCCCGCCCAGGTGACGGGACACGCCCACGACGAGCACGGTCTCGGGCACCGCGGACACCTCCTGGGTTCTGGTCGTGGCTCCGGGCCGAAGCCTACCGACCGCAGTCCACCACGAACGGGCGCTTCAGGTGCGGTTGCGACCACGAGACGGTCATCACGCGCGCCCCCGGGTCCCCGAGGTGACCAGACCCGCCGGGGGCGGAGCCTCGACGGGAGCCGACGACGAAGGGGGACACGACCGGGCCGGTCGTGTCCCCCTTCGCGAGGTCACTTCTTGTTGCGACGCTGGTGGCGCGTCTTGCGCAGCAGCTTGCGGTGCTTCTTCTTGGCCATCCGCTTGCGGCGCTTCTTGATGACAGAACCCATGCATCTTCCTTCGCTCGAGTGTGGATCGCGGTGGTTGCCGCGGCGCCGGCCCTCAGGGGCGCCGACCCACCGGATGCGCAACCGGCGTCAGAGTCTAACGGGTCCGTCGGGGAGCCCGACTCAGGCGGTGTCCACGTAGGAGCTGTCGAGGTACTTGTGCACCGCCTCCTCGGAGACCCGGAAACTGCGCCCGACCCGGACGGCCGGCAGGTCGCCGTTGTGCACCATCCGGTACACCGTCATCTTCGAGACACGCATGATCGACGCGACCTCCGCCACGGTGAGGAACCGCACCTCACCCAGTCGATCGTTCGACATGTTCACCTCGATCCCTGCAGAGACGCACCACCGACCCCGTGCCGGCAGACCTGAACGTGCCCTGCTCAGGCAACCATAGGTGCACATGTGACGAGTGGGAAGTCTGGGAGAAGAAATCGATACCTCCCGTCCACCCGACACGCCGACAGATCCCCGACAATCTTGGGAAGGGTCGAAAAAATCAGTCGAACCACACATCGAGACCGTGGAACGGGAAGACGGCCTCGCGCGCGGCCATGATCGCCCGGTCGACGCTGCTGTGCGGGTTGTACCCCATCGCCCACGGCTGCACCCAGATCGGCAGGTCCTCCTCGGGCAGGTCCCCCATCCGCTCCGGTGGCTCCTGGCCGGAGAGCCGGCGGACACGCTCGCGCCACTCCGGCGGCGTCTCGGTCAGCGCCGGCACCGGGTGGTGGGCGGCGATCGCGGTCAGGTGGGTCCACGTGCGCGGGACGACCGAGGCGACCGCGTAGCCACCGCCACCGAGGGCGAGCCACCGCCCGTCCGTGGTCTCGTGGGCGAGCCGGTGCAGGTTGACCGCGGCCTGGCGCTGCGCGTCCACCGAGAGCGCCATGTGCGCCAGCGGGTCGTCGCGGTGGGTGTCGCAGCCGTGCTGGGTCACGAGCACCTCCGGCTCGAAGGCCCGCACGAGGGGCACCGCGACCGAGGTGATCGCCCGCAGCCACGGCCCGTCGGTCACGCCCGGCGGGAGCGCGACGTTGACCGCGCTGCCCTGCGCGCCGGTCCCGCCGTGGTCACCGGGCCAGCCGGTGCCGGGGAAGAGCGTGCGACCGCTCTCGTGCACGGAGACCGTCAGCACCCGGGGGTCGTCGTAGAAGGCGGCCTCGACGCCGTCGCCGTGGTGGACGTCGACGTCGACGTAGGCGACGCGCTTCGCCCCGTTGTCCAGCAGCCACCGGATCGCGGCGGCCGCGTCGTTGTAGACGCAGAAGCCCGCGGCCCGGTCGCGCATCGCGTGGTGCAGACCGCCGGTGAAGTTCACCGCGTGCTCGTTGGCCCCGGTCCACACCCGGCGGGCGCACTCCACGCTGCCCGCGACGACCCGGGCGCTGGAGTCGTGCATGTCGGCGAAGGCGGGCACGTCCTCGGTCCCGATCCCCCACCGGCCGTCGGCCGCCGCGGGGTCCGCGGAGGCAGCCCGCACCGCCTCGATGTAGTCACGGTCGTGGACGGTCGCCAACTGGTCGTCGTCGGCCACGTCCACGTCGACCAGCTCCACCTCGTCGAAGACCCCCAGCTCCCGGCAGAGACGGGCAGTCAGGTCGAGTCGTACGGGTGACATCGGATGTCCCACGCCGAAGTCGTAGCGGGTGAAGTCCTCGCCCCACACGGCGCACGCCTGCGTGCTCATGCGGAGCACCGTACCCCGGCTAGTGTCGTGCCCGGAGCACGCAACCAACAGGAGGACGCCCGTGCCGCGCATGCGCCTGCACAACGAAGATGTCCTGGTCGTCGGCCTCGGCCGTTTCGGGGGGGCGGTGGCCACCGAGCTGCACCGGCTCGGCAACCGGGTCACGGCCCTGGAGCTCGATCCGCACCTGGCCGAGGGCTACCTGGGTCGCGTCGGTCGGATCGTCCAGGGCGACGCCACGCTCGTGACGACGATCGAGGAGCTGAAGCCCCACACCTTCTCCGCCTGCGTGCTCTGCGTCGGGTCCTCGATCGAGGCCTCCGTGCTCGCGGCGGTCAACCTCATCGACGGCGAGGCGGACAAGGTCTGGGCGAAGGCGGTCAGCCCCGAGCACGCGCGCATCCTCAACCGGATCGGCGTGCACCACGTCCTCTCCCCCGAGATCGAGTCCGGCAAGCGGCTGGCCCACCTCATCGGCAGCCGACTGATGGACTACATCGAGTTCGACGACGGCTTCGCCATCGTCAAGATGACCCCGCCGCAGGAGGCGGTCGGCTTCACCCTCGAGCAGTCCGAGCTGCGCGCCAAGTACGGCGTGACCGTCGTCGGCGTGAAGTCACCCGGGCAGGACTTCACCTACGCCAAGCCGGACACGAAGGTCCGCAGCGGCGACCTCATCATCGTCTCCGGGCCGACGACCCTCATCGAGCGGATGGCCGCCCGACCCTGACACTCCCGGGACCGAAGGGGGTGGGCCCGACCGCGGTGGGCCGGGCAGGGGCTCAGGCGCGGTCCTCGCCGAGGGCGAGGACGAGGGCGATCTCCTGCTCGTCACCACCGGTGCGCATCGCACGCCGGTCATCGGTGGGGCGGAAGCCGAAGCTGGAGGCGAAGGCGACCGCGCGCCCGTTGTCCGAACCCACCCAGTAGTAGAGCTGGGTGCGCCCGTGACCGGCGGCGATCCGGGCCCCCTCGCGCACGAGGGCCGCAGCGGCGCCGTGGCCGCGCCACTCGGGGCGGACCCACAGGCCGAAGAGCTGGCCGCCGGTGGCCTCCTCCTGCTCGTTGGCATCACCGATGCTCACGACGCCGACCTGCTGGTCGTCGACCTCGGCCACGAGCCGAGCGGAGCGGCGCATCCGGGCCCGCCAGAAGTCCTCGGGCTTCTCGGACTCGTCCGAGTGGTCGGCCACGAAGGCGTCCGGGGCCTCCTTGAGCGCCTCCAGGCGCAGGGACCTGAAGGTCGCCCAGTCGTCCTCGCCCAGCTCGCGCACGGTGATCTCACTCATGGCACCACTCTCTCATCCTCGAGGCCCCCACACCTGTCGGGGTCACCGAATCGTCACCTGACGGCCATTACCGTCGATCGTCCTGCTCATCCGCTCACACCGCTCAACATTGCCGCAGCTGCCGTCGAATCGAAAGCCCTTTCGCCGGTAGAAGGCCGCCGCGCGAGGGTTGTCGGCCATGACGTGGAGGCGGACCTCGACGTGGCCCCGGTCGGCCGCGTGACGCACCGCCTCCTCGAGCAGCGCATCGGCCACACCCGCGCCCCGGGCGTGGCCGGCGACCCACATCGCCACGACCTCCGGCGCCTCGGGGTCGGCCCCGGGCTCGGGGTCGGGCTCGAGCAGCGTCGCGGCCCCGAGGGGCAGCCCGTCATCCCGCTCCGCGAGCAGCACCGTCTGCCCGAGCCGCTCGCGCCAGGTCTCCTCGGTGAAGTCCACCTCGCGGGCGAAGGAGCTGCCGTAGGCGGACGGGGCATCGAGCAGCATGGCCAGCCGGACGGCCCGGTAGCACGCCCAGTCCGCCCGGGTGAGCCGCCGCACCGACCAGCGCACGGTCACCGCCCGGCCGACCGGTCCGCGCAGGTCGTGATCGCATCCGCCACGGCATGACGCAGGCCGTGGGCCTCGAGCCGGGCCAGGGCGGCGGCGGTCGAGCCCCCGGGAGAGGTCACCTGGGCCCGGAGCACGGCGGCCTCCTCACCGGTCTCCCGGAGCATGGTGCCGGCGCCGAGCGCCGCCTGGGTGGCCAGCTCGCGGGCGTCGGCGCGGGTCAGCCCGCGTGCGACGCCGGCGTCGACCATCGCCTCGACGAAGAGGTAGAAGTACGCCGGCGCGGACCCGGACAGCGCGGTGGCGGCGTCCTGCTGGGACTCCGGCAGCACGAGGGTGCGCCCGGTCGCGGCGAGCGCGGCCCGCACGAGGCCGAGCTGCTCGTCGGTGACGGTCTCGCCGGGGCTGAGCACGACCATGCCCTGCCCGACGCGCGCAGGGGTGTTCGGCATGGCCCGCACGACCGCGGTCCCCTCGGGCAGGTGCGCCGCGAGGTCGGCATTGGTCACGCCCAGCGCGAGCGAGACGACCACGGCGCCCGGTCGGAGCGAGGGCGCGATCGCCTCGAGCACGTCCGCGACGGAGTAGGGCTTGACGGCGACGAGGTGCAGGTCCGCGGCCGCGGCGGCCTCCTCGGTGGTGGCGACCGATCCCCGGGTGCCCTGCAGCCGGTCCCGCAGCTGCTCGGCCTGCTCGGCCCGGCGGACCACCGCGAGGACCTCACCGCCACCGGCCCCGCCCGCGGCGTCGCCGACCCCCTCGGCGACCAGCGCGTCGAGGATCGCGCCGCCCATCGATCCGATCCCGTGGATGGCCGTCGTGCTCACGCCTACCTCCTGCGCGTCTGTGGAGTCGCCAGCGTATCGGGGGCGGACTCAGGCTCCCCGCAGCGCGTCCAGCACGATCCGGGTGCCGGTGGCCCGGTGGGCCAGGTCGCGCAGGTAGGGGAACCACTCCGGGCCGTAGGGCACGAGGATGCGCACCCGGTGGCCGGCGTCGGCGGTGCGCATCTGCAGCTCCGACTGGATCCCGTGGAAGAACTGGTACTCCAGCCCCTGGGGTCCGCGCCCGGTCTGGTCGGCGAGCCCGTCGGCCAGGTCCAGCAGCAGCGGGTCGTGCGTCGCGACGACCGTCGGCAGGTCCGCCGCGTAGAGGATCGCCAGGCAGCGTGCGAAGGCCAGGTCCACCTCGTGCGGGTCCTGCCACGCGACCGAGCGCGGGTCGCCCGCGCCTCCCCTGACCAGCCGCACCCGGACGCCGTCGCCGACGAGGCGGGCCGCGTCCCCTTCGCTGCGGTGGCGCCGGGCGACGAGCGAGGCGGTCAGCCGGGGGTGGTCGTGGTGGACGGCGGAGGCGAGGTCGAGCACCCGGTCGGCGAGTTCGGCCGGCCCCGACCGCAGCGTGATGTCGACGGAGTGCTCGTCGCCGACCTCGCACACCCGCTCGAGGGCGGCACGCGCGCCCTGCTGGTCGAAGCCGATCCCGAGCTGTTCGGGACCGAGATAGATCTCGGCGTGGATGTCGCCGCCGGCGGTG
>Ga0079226_10004951_pt1 | contig 10186 bp, 9 predicted proteins | sample Poulit2014_FD_76345 | JGI IMG/M metagenome (GOLD analysis project Ga0079226, IMG submission 76345) | Agricultural soil microbial communities from Georgia to study Nitrogen management - Poultry litter 2014 | ecosystem: Environmental > Terrestrial > Soil > Agricultural land | place: USA: Georgia... | reverse complement strand
TGTTGCACAACAACTTTTTGACCTCTCCAATCTCTTGAATCGTTTAGACAAAACCAGGCATGCAGAACAACAAAAGAAAAGCAATAAAAAGGTTATTCAGGAAAAAATATTCCCAGAAGGTCGCAATTTTAAATAAGAAGCTATTGCCTAACATGAAAGATAGCATATGGTAATACAATACAAACGGGACTTACTGCTGATGCTTTGTCTGTATTTCTTCGAAGCAGTGTAGAGGTTTTATATATTTCCTTTACAACATCCGGGAGGCTTGATTGACAAAGTATTCTTTGGGTACACTTAGAAGGTATCAATCACTTCTTTTTTAAACAAACCGATATTAGCGACAAATTCTCCAAATAAATTTTTCGATTCATTAGCTGCCAGTAAACCTGTCATTGTAAATTCAAATGGTTGGACAAAGGATTTAGTCTTAAATGAAAATATTGGGTATTATGTTGATCCTGATACTCCTCTCGAGCTATCTACCCTTTTAGCTAAGTTGAGTAATGAAAATTCAAAAGAAAAATTAATCAAAATGGGCGAACAATCAAAACAACTTGCGATAAAAAAATTTGATAGAAATAATATTGCAACACAACTTGAAAAAATATTATTAAGAAATGCAAAGTTTAAAAGTACAAATGAAAAATAATAGTAAATATTATTTGAAGTTGGTGAAAATAGATGAAACTACAAGTTTTGGTATCAACTATGAATCAAAATGATTTAAATATTCTTGATAAAATGAATTTAAAATCAGATGCTATTATTGTTAACCAATGTGACAATAATGTTATTGAAAAAACAACATACAAAGGTTACACAATAGACTTTATATCGTTAAAAGAGACAGGAGTAGGTTTAAGTAGGAATAATGCTTTAATGCGATCAAGCGGAGATATCTGTTTAATGGCTGATGATGACATGGTTTATAAAGATAATTATAAAGAGATAGTTCTGGAAGCATTCAAGAAAAATCCGAAAGCTGATATTATTTTATTTAATGTCCCTATACATAAGAAGAATGGTCAAATAATAAAAAAAGTTAAAAAAAATCAACGTATACGTTTTTATAATGCTATGAAATTTGGCACTGTTAACATAGCTTTTAAAAAAGAAAAAATTTTTAAGAAAAACATATTCTTCAGCTTGCTTTTTGGTGGTGGTGCTCGGTACGGTTCTGGTGAAGATAGTATATTCATTATTCAAGCACTTAAAAGTGGTCTGAAAATCTATTCAAATACAGAAGAGATTGCGAATATTGAAGAAAATACTTCTACTTGGTTTGAAGGGTATAATGAAAAATACTTTTTTGATAGAGGAGCACTATTTGAAGCTATCGGTGGTTTTCCTTTTTCCTACTTATTAATAGTTCAATTTTTAGTACGTAAAAGAAGACTTTATAAGAATAATTTAAGTTTCCGAAATGCTCTCAAAAAAATGAATTTAGGAGTAAAGAGTTACAGGGAAGACTAAGATGTAAATACTAGGATTATTAAAGAAGTCAAAAAAGCAGTTAATTTTAATTTGTTATTTAATTATGTATTATCAGGTTAAAAAGTTTTTATGCTCTTGTATACACAGTAAGATTATAAATAATTCTTTATCGTTAATGTTAAAAATAAAATTAAACATATAAAAATAATATTGCTGTATGAATAAGTAAATTGAGTTTAAATTAAACTTTACGACATTTAATTAAAGGACATGGTGGTAATGAGAGAAGATATTGATTTTGTAATTACATGGGTTGATAGCAATGATACTAATTGGATTGACCAAAAAAAACTTTATAGTGGTAAAGATACTGATAGCGGAAATAGTAGATATAGAGATTGGGAACTTTTAAAGTATTGGTTTCGAGGAGTTGAAGAATTTGCTCCCTGGGTAAGAAAAATTCACTTTGTAACGTGGGGCCATTTACCGAAATGGCTAGATACAAATCATCCTAAAATTAATATAGTTCAACATCAAGATTTCATACCTGATCACTATTTACCTACTTTTAGTAGCAGATCTATTGATCTTAACTTACATAGAATTGAGGGGTTAGCCGAGAAATTTGTATATTTTAATGATGATATGTTTATTCTTAACAAAGTAAAGAAAAAAGATTTTTTTAAAAATGGATTGCCTTGTGAAACTGCTATACTAAATGTTACGACACCGATTAAACCAAAAGAAGTTGAAGGGTTTTCTAAAAGTTTTACTGCCCCTTTTTTTAACATGATGTTAATAAATTCTCACTTCTCTAAAAATAAATCAATAAGGAAAAATTTTTTAAAATGGATAAATATTAAATATGGTATCAAAGGATTAAGAACTCTTTTACTCTTACCATGGAATAAGTTTCCATCATTAATGAACTTTCATCTTCCGTACTCCTACTTAAAAAGTACTTATGAAGAGGTATGGTATAAGGAACCACATATATTATCTAAGGCTTGTGAAAATAAATTCAGAAAATATACAGATGTTAATCATTGGGTCATGAATTATTGGCAAATTGCATCTGGAAATTTCTCCTCTCGAAGTACAAGAATAGGCGAATATTATATATTAAAGCCTAGTGATATATTAAATAATAATATATATAAATCAATTTCAAAACAAAAATATAAATTAATTTGTATAAATGACTCAAATGAAATACAAGACGGAGCGTTAATAAAACAAAAATTACAAGAGTCTTTTCAAAATATATTACCTAATAAATGTCTATATGAGGTAAATTGAACCAATCTAATTAATGAGCTAATATGGTGTTGCGTTAAAAATTTCAACGATTTGAATTTACGCAGAATCGAAGAGTTGTTTGAGTAAAATGTATATTTGGATGATGGTATCTTTATATTAAAAAAAGTAAATAAAAATAGAATTTTAAAATGGTTTATTGTGCGAAATAGCAGTGTTTTAATCTTCATCTTCTTCTAAATTGCTCAATAATAAATCCATTTCCAAAAGCTTTACTGCATTATATTTATATAAATTACTTATTAATACACATTTTTCTAAAATACTGTAAATTAATAAGAATTTATTTAAATGGTTCAAGGCAAGATATGGTATAGAATTTTTAAGAACTCTTGTATTTATTTCTTGGTCTGGTTTTCCAGGTTTTATCATTTAACTTATTCTTAAAATAAATAAACGTATTCAGATGTATGCAATGCAGAGTATATTATACTGAAAGATATATTTGAAAATAAACTTAGAAAAACACTGATGTGAATAACTGAATTATGTCAAATTGGCAATTTGTTAAGAGTAGTTTACTACTGGAAATTCAAAGATAGAGAAATATTAATCATTGGAGTTCAAATATTCAAAATGAAAAATTTATTGGCTATATCTCCACAAAAGAATAAATTAATATGTATTAACGATGTAGTTGATTCTGGAGTGAATTATCTATAAAACAAAATTTATAAAACGATTATTCTTTCATCTTTCCGTTTAAATCTAAATTTTAAAAATAATAAACTATGTAAGGGAAGGTGCTTTAAGTTTTTATGTTAATTTATATAGTTTTATTAATATTTATTATATATTTATATTATCTTTTTAAAGTGATGAAGTTATCAAAAGCAAATATTGTTTATACATGTATTATAGGCTTTCTACTATTTATAGTAACTATTCTACGCCATTCTTCAGTAGGAACAGACTTACCTGTATATATAAGACGATTCTATGAAGTAAGTGATTCAAAGTTTAGTCAGTTATCTTATTATAATGAATTTTGGGGTTTTGAGTATGGCTACTTGTATTTTAGTAAAATAATAAGTACTTTTTTAGAAAATGAGAGATTATTAATAACTATAATAGGACTTATTATAATATATACATTTTCTGTTTTTATATATAAATATTCGCAAATGATATGGTTGAGTTTTTTTCTCTTTATAAGTTTGATGTTTTTTGGAACATCTTTGAATTTATTACGTTTATTTATAGCAATATCAATTTGTTTATATAGCATAAAATATATAATAAATAGAAGGTTAGGTAAGTTTTTAATATTTGTTGCTGTAGCTTGTTTGTTTCATACTACTGCGGTGGTCTTTGCTTTATTATATCCAGTTTCTAGAATCAAGATTAGTAAAGCATATATATCATTATTGCTAGTATTTGGTATTTTCATCTATTTATTTGGAGGGAATTTGTTAAATAACATTATTTCTAGATTGCATTATGCTAGGTATGCTTCAGATATCGGTTCTGGAGACGGAACTGGAATGTTTATATTATTAATATTGATATTAATAGCTGCACTCATATTCAAAAAGATGAATATTGTTCAAAATGATCCTTATTTTCATCTTTGGATTCACATGATATTATTGTCTTTATTATTTAATGTATTTTCTTTTCATTTATGGATTGCTGCTAGATTAATGTGGTATTTTAAACCAGCAATTTTTATAATTTTACCAAATATGTTTGCAAACATAAAAAATAAATCGTTTTTAGTATATGTTAGTTTGTCTACTGCAATTTTTTCCTTAGTATATTTTTATTTAGTTAATAGAAGTGATAATGCAGGTGTTTTACCTTATATGTTTTTTTGGAACTAGCAATAATTAATAAAAGATTAAATTTAAGAACTTGAACTATGTACCAATATGGTGATTAATAAGTCGCCCAACAATACGTATCTTTATTGAACGAAAATAAATGAACAGGAATACTAGAGTCTGTGGCATGATATATTGAATAATTTATAGATTTTAATAACTAATAGTAAGATTAAGTTCGAAAGTTATATCTGTAAAAAGAGGGTCTAGCCAAAAAATATGAATTCAAATAAAGATATAGAAGTATATTAATAATTGAAAAGATTTTATTTGGAAAATTATATAACCAATTGAATGATATATTATAATAAAATACTGTTTATATATTTGTGGTAAGAAGACACAATTATAAATGTGTTTGTGATGAAAAGGATAGTTATGAAAACAAAAATATCAAATTTATTTAAAAAAAAGTTTGTACGCAATGTAATAATTTTATCTGGCGGAACTGTAGGAGCTCAAGTAATAGCAATGTTATTTTCTCCAGTTATCACGCGTATATATGGTCCAGAATCATACGGTGTTATGGGAACTTTTAGTTCTATAACAAGGACTATAATTCCAATAGCAGCGCTAAGTTATCCTATAGCTATTGTTTTACCGAAAGATAATAGGGATGCAAAAGGATTAATAAGATTATCTCTATTTATTACAATTATATTAAGTATGATCTCATTAATTTTTCTAGTTCTTTTTAATGATATTATAATTAGTATTTTCAATTTAAAAGAGATTGGGAACTTTTTGTATCTAATCCCCTTAACTATATTCTTTGCTGGTTTTATGCAAGTAATGGAGCAGTGGATGATTAGAACCAAGCAATTTTCTGTTAATGCTCGTGTAACTTTGATTGAATCTCTTATAACTAACTTATCCAAGGTAAGTATAGGAACCTTCTACCCTTTATCTATTGTATTAGTTATTACAACTGCATTTACTAATGGTATCAAAGGTTTCCTAATGTTTATTCTAAATAAAGAGCCTGTTCATAATAAGAGTAGTAAAGATGTATCTAATTATAAAAATATAAAACACTTAGCAAAAAGACATTTCGATTTCCCTGTCTATAGGGCCCCAGAACAATTTTTGAACGCTGCTTCTAATAGTTTGCCGATACTTATGCTAACAGCTTTTTTTGGTCCAGTATCCGCGGGTTTTTATACTATAGGAAGAACTGTATTAAGATTACCAACCCAGTTAATAGGTAAGTCTGTAGGAGATGTATTTTACCCTCGAATAGCTGAAGCTTATAATAATAAAGAAAATGTAGCAATGTTAATAAAAAGAGCTACATTAGTACTCGTCGGTGTGGGAATTATTCCATATGGAACAATAATTTTATTTGGTCCACAATTATTTAAAATAATTTTTGGTAGCGATTGGTTTATTGCTGGAAAGTATGCTAGATGGTTAGCTCTATGGTCCTTTTTTGGTTTTATAAACAGGCCAAGCGTTAGGTCTTTGGCAGTATTATCTGCCCAAAGATTTCATTTGTTTTATACAATTTTGATGTTGATAGTAAGGTTGAGTGTTTTAGCAATTGGTTATTATATCTTTTCAAGTGATATTGTTGCTATAGCATTATTTGGAATAACTGGAGCAATTTTAAATATAGGGTTAATTACTATCACATTGAAAATAAGCCGGAAGGAGACGAGTAAAAATGAGTGATTTTATATATTCGTCAAATAAAATATCTAGCAGCATAATAAAACAAGGAATTCAATCTATATATGATAAAAATTCACCGAAAGTTATAGAGTTTCATGGAGCATGGGGATCTGCTGGAGTAAGTATAAATCCTTACAATGGCTTTTTACCTTATGAAAATAATGAACATATATGTATTGTAGTTGGTGGCCCTCTTTTAATGTTTCGAGATAACGCATTTTTAACTAAAGTGGATAGCAATGAAGGCACTCAAGCTATTTTTGAAAGATGGAACAATGGAAGTTTAAATATTGAATTTGATTTAAGTGGGCCATTTTCAATTTTAATTATAAATAAAAAATCATATGATATTATTTGCATTACTGATTTAATGTCATTTATACCGGTGTATAAATTTGCTGATTCTACAAGTGTTACATTATGTACTCATGTAGATATATTGGCTAAGTTTACAGAGCAAAATGAAAATTTGGATCAAGTATCAATAGTAGATTTTATATTACACGGTATTATCACCTATCCTTATACTATGTATGAAAATATAAAACAGATTGCTCCTTCATCTATACATATTTTAAATAATTCTTCAATGAATTTTCAATCAGAAAACTATTGGCTACCTACAGGTGAAGACGAATATAAATCATTAAAACAAGCTGCTAAAGCTCTTGATAAAGGTTTAAATAATTTTATTAATAAAATAACAGAAGAGACTAATGATATCGCCCAGTTTTTAAGTGGCGGAGAAGATTCGAGAATGTTGTCTGGAATGTTATATGATTCTGAAAGAGATGGTCATATCTTTATTGATGATATTAATAGGGAAGGGAAGATAGCTCAAAAAGTTGCGAAGGCTTATGGAGTTAACTTGAAAATTACAACTCGTGATCCAATGCATTATTTTAAAATACTCCCGGCTTGTTCGACTTTAGTAGGTAGCGGATCTCAATATCATCACGCACATACTTATGGGTTTCATAATAGTTGTCAATTAGATTCATATACGGCTGTTCTTGGCGGATTATTGTCTGATGCCTTATTAAAAGGATTTCGAATTAAAAAAATAAAAGGAAGTAGTAGACTTCCTTTTATACCAGATATAAAAGTGAAAAATAGTGATATAAATAATAAATTAAAAACTACTAATTTCGATAAACAAATTTTAAACGAATTAGAAAAGAGACGAATAAAACATTTGAATAGAATTAAGATATTTAGACAAGATACAGCTGAAGAGTGGTTCATGCTTTGGCCAATTTCAATGAATTCTAGTAGTCCTAACATACATGCTAATAGAAGATTGTTTTGTAGTTATGAACCTTTCATGGCATGTGATATTGTAAAATTGAGCGCAAGTGTTCCTCAAGAATGGAAATTAAATAGAAAGCTATTTCATTGTACAGCAAAACCGTATTTAAAAAGAACAAAATTGTTCTTTCATGGCAATGGAACCCTTCCGTACTACTCTTGGAAAACGAATATATTTATCCAGTTTTTCACATGGTCGTATAGGCAATTAGCAAAACGAATCGGTTTGATTAAAGGTAATCAAGGTCCGTGGGGGGATTGGAAGGAAATGGTTCGAGATCAAAGGTGGAGTGATTTTGTAAATAATTTTAATGATATACAAAACCAAATCCCTTTTAAAGAAAAAAATAAAAATTTGATTGAAATAGTTGGTAATAAAGAACTGAATGTAAGTCAATATGTTAATTTAACTCAAATCATATATCACTTGAGTTAACAGATAAGATTAATATGCTACAAATAAAAGTTATGTTCATCTGAACATAACCATCCCTGGTACAGGTACGTCGTGCTTGGAGTAATGATTGGGCTAATCTATGTATGGTTATGGGTGTTTTTTACTTATCAAATTAACCTAATTCATACTCTGGAGAAGTGAGCATTAAAGTCACGGATAGAGTTTTGGATTTGATTGACTATTTTATTTTTTATGTACAATTGGATAGAAATCAATTACATCACCTCATTAGCAAATTTGCTTGTTTTATTCTTTATATAGCTCTGAGTAGATTAGTATTTACAGGATGTATACAGAATAGCCAACCTACTGCCTATAATATCGGACTTCCCATGTTGATTTGTATCCCGTTTGCCATACCTGATGAATTCCATCGTCTCTTTATAGCTAGAAAGATTAGGAAAACTAAGAGAAGTTGTGTAAGACGACAATGGAGCATTAGTGGGCATCAGCACAGTGTTATTAATAATGAAAACGAAGAGATGGATGAAAGAAGTGTTAAAAAAAATCGGTTTAAGCCGTTTCTACTTAGTTTGAGTGAATGACAAGGATGAAAGGAAATATAAAGGAAGGAAGTGTTTATTTGAACATTACGATAGCGGGGACGGGATATGTCGGGTTATCCAATGCAGTGCTTCTCGCGCAGGAGAATGAAGTGGTAGCGTTGGATCTTCTAGAGGAGAAGGTAGATCAAATTAACAATCAACAGTCTCCTATTGCAGATGCGGAGATTGAACGCTTTTTAAAAGAGAAAGATTTGCATTTAACAGCAACGACAGATAGTGAAGAAGCACTGCGAGATGCAGAATTTGTGATTATTTCCACGCCAACGAATTATGACCCAGAAACGAACTATTTTGATACTAGTTCCGTAGAAGCTGTCATTCAGAATGTCTTGGATGTGAATCCAGATGCTGTGATGATTATTAAATCGACGATTCCAGTAGGATATACAAAAGAATTGAAAGTTAAATTTAAGACAGATAATATCATTTTCTCACCGGAATTTTTACGTGAAGGAAATGCGTTATACGATAATTTACATCCTTCCCGTATTGTAGTTGGGGAAAAATCTGAGCGTGCCGAACAATTTGCGAACTTATTGAAAGAAGGAGCTATTAAAAAAGACATTTCCGTACTCTTCACAGACTCCACAGAAGCAGAGGCGATAAAATTATTCGCGAACACCTATCTCGCGATGAGAGTAGCTTATTTCAACGAATTGGACACTTATGCGGAGATGAATGGTTTAGACACGCAGCAGATTGTTGAAGGAATTGGGCTCGATCCAAGAATCGGTGACCATTATAATAATCCATCCTTTGGTTATGGCGGCTACTGCTTACCGAAAGATACGAAGCAAATGCGCGCGAACTTTGCGGACATTCCAAATAATTTAATTCATGCGATTGTCGAAGCAAACGACACACGTAAGAATCATATTGCCAATCAGATTCTGAAACAGAAGCCAGAAGTTGTTGGGATTTATCGATTAACCATGAAGACAGGATCCGATAACTTCCGGCAATCCGCTATTCAGGATATTATTGAGCGATTGAAAGCTAATGAAGTGGAAGTCATCGTTTACGAGCCAAGTATTAAAGGCACAGCATTTGAAGGACTAGAAGTGTTAAATCAGTTTGAATCGTTCAAAGAGAAGAGTAACGTCATCGTAGCAAACCGCTTAGACGAAGAGTTGGAAGATGTTAAAGAGAAAGTATATACGAGAGATGTGTTTAGTAGAGATTGATATAAAGGAGACAAAGGAATGGGCTAAAGAGCGGCCCATTCCTTTGTTTTTATTATGAAGGAAGTGAATGGAACTGTCTGAATGGAAAGAGGAGAACGAAAGTTTTATAAAAGTACATAAATTTTATTTAGTAATGGGTTAATTTAAAGATGATATGTTTTAAATTCCTTTGCAGCGGCATTCTTTTTTATGACAAGCCACAAGTAGCGTGCTATAATAATGAATAATCATTCACTAGGAGGGAAAGCAATGAGCGAAATGATTTTTAGTGATCCAATAAAATTAAATGCTTTACGTTATGCAAAAAAGGAAGCGATTTCATTTAAAGATAAGCGTTTTACGTATGAATCGTTTAATCAAAGAATTAATCAGTTAAGTCATGCGCTTCAGGAAGTAGGAATACAAAAAGGTGACAAAGTTGCT
>Ga0079226_10004949_pt1 | contig 10188 bp, 8 predicted proteins | sample Poulit2014_FD_76345 | JGI IMG/M metagenome (GOLD analysis project Ga0079226, IMG submission 76345) | Agricultural soil microbial communities from Georgia to study Nitrogen management - Poultry litter 2014 | ecosystem: Environmental > Terrestrial > Soil > Agricultural land | place: USA: Georgia... | reverse complement strand
TGGCTGCAGCCATTGAAGCTTTTGAAACCACCCTCGTCACGCCCAATTCCCGGTTCGACCAGTTCCTGGAAGGCGAAGACTCCATGGACGACCAGGAAATCAACGGGCTGTCGCTGTTCATCAACAAAGGCTGTGTGGCCTGTCACGCCGGCATCAACGTGGGTGGCCAGGGGTACTTCCCGTTTGGCGTCTTCAAGAAGCCCGGCGCCGACATCCTCCCCGAAGGCGACAAGGGCCGCTTCACCGTTACCAACACGGCCGAAGATGAATACGTGTTCCGTGCCAGCTCGCTGCGCAACATTGCACTGACTGCACCCTATTTCCACTCGGGCGAAGTCTGGGATCTGGAAGAAGCCGTCTCCATCATGGGCAGCAGCCAGCTGGGTGCCGAGCTCAACGAAGACGAGGTCAACGACATCACGGCATTCCTGCACACACTCACGGGCGATCAGCCGCAGGTGGTCTACCCCATCCTGCCTCGCAGCACGACCGATACCCCCCTCCCGGGCCAGTAATCCATCAAGGTACATGACTGGTTTCAAAAGGGGTGGCAACACCCCTTTTTTCTGCCTGCTATTATCGTTGGCATGCATGCATCCACTCCATCCAGGAATAAACGCCGGGGCCTGATCGGACCACAGGCAGATCCTGACTTTCAGACCATTTCCTCCCCCTCCATACGTACGCGAGTCGGGCTGGCACACCTGGTGTTTCACATCCAGCGTGGCATGCAAAGATACGTGGGGCGGCCCATCAGTGCCCTGTTGCTGACTCTCTGGATGCGCAACTGGCCCGGGGCCGGATGGGTAGAAAAAATCGGATTGCCACGACAGCATCTGGATGTCCTGCTGGGTGCTGATGTACTGGTTCGCTGGCTGGATCCGCGCAGCGTCATCCAGTTTGCCATGCATCCGCCCGGAACCCGACGCAAGCCTCCTTCGTGGGCATTTTTGCACGATGGCGACTGGGATCTTTGCCGGGTTGACTTGCGTGACGACTACGCACTCAAGTTTGTCCGGGATCTGTCTACCCATCGCCATGCGCTGCACAAGACAGAACGATACCGTGAGCTCATGCAACGCATTCAGGAAGGCAGGCCGTTCCGGTCCCATCAGGAGGGCTTTGTCCTGGATACCCGTGAACAGGTGCTGGGCTGGCTGACCATCTATCTGGGGTTTCTGGATCGCATGGCAGCGCAAGGCTACGACGAGCAGCGCGCCAAGGACTACCCCGGCATTGCCATCACACGCACTGGCACCATCGTCAAGGTCCGCCGAGGTGCCCACCGCCTGGCCATGGCCCAATGGCTGGGATTACCCCGATTGCCCATGAAAATTCACTACGTTCACCGCCTCTGGTGGGAACAGGTGACTGCCGGAACACGTGGCGAAGCGGCGCTCACGCGTGTGCGACAGGCCCTGGAGCAGGCACAGCCAGAAGCCTTGCCGGGGCCGCTGACAACACAACCGCCGTTGGCCAACCCGGATGATGCCTGGCCTGACAGTCCTGACCAGGCCTGACAAAAACTGTCAGCAGAAAAGCAGCGGCATCCAGAAGTCAACCGCTCTCTGTTTGTTATTTACAACGATCGGCGCACACGATTTGGCGTCAGCTGGCCTCTAACCTATACTGCGGGGTGGATTCCTGCCCCAACGTTTTATTGGCGTAACCCGCCAGCAAGATTTTTATCATCAGCCTCGCAGGAGAGACCCGGCCAGCCCGGGCGCCGATGGAGCAACCGCCCCGGAAACTCTCAGGCAAAAGGATTGCGAAGCGCTGCCACAATCTGGAGAGCAGTACCCAACAGGTACTCACCGAAGGTGAACCACGTCCCGCAGGAAGGCGTGCAATCTCTCAGGTACCCTGACAGATGGGGCTTGTGCCGGCCTGGTTTCCGGCACGTGCATCTGTTTTCGACAAGGGTACGATATGACACACATTGCTGTCCTCGGAGCCGGTATCACCGGCGTCACCACCGCATATGCTCTGACGCTGCGCGGGTATGACGTCACCGTGCTCGAATACCATCGCTATGCAGCCATGGAAACATCTTTTGCCAATGGCGGTCAGCTCTCGGCCTGTAATGCCGAGGTCTGGAACAACACCTCTACCGTCGTCAAGGGCATGAAATGGATGATGCGCCGCGACGCCCCCCTGCTGATGAACCCTCGCCCATCCTGGCACAAGTACAGCTGGATGGCAGAGTTTGTTCGCAACATCCCCCACTACCGTGATAACACCATAGAAACCGCCCGGCTGGCGATTGCTGCCCGCGATCACATGTTTCGCATTGCCGAGACCGAACAAATCGAATTCAATCTGGAACGCCGCGGCATCTTGCACATCTTCCATAATGCCCAGGACTTCGACGACGCCAGAAAGGTCAATACGCTTCTGACTGAAGCCGGGCTTGAGCGCAATCCGGTCACACCTGAAGAAATCAAGTCCATTGAGCCCTCTCTCACCGGCGAATACTATGGCGGCTTTTACACCCCGTCAGACTCAACAGGCGATATCCATCGGTTTACCCGTGGCCTGACAGAAGCCTGCAAGAAACGCGGGGTACAGTTCCGGTTTGATGCTGACGTAACCGGCATTACCAGCCTGGGCGACGGAAGCGGGGTGCGCATCGACTGGCAGGACGCCAATGCCCCTGCCGGCCAGGCACCCGAAGGCCATTCCATGCAGGTTGACGGCATTATCATCTGTGCCGGAGTGGCCAGCCGCAAATTTGCCAGTTCGCTGGGGGATCGCGTCAATATCTATCCGGTCAAGGGCTATTCCATTACGGTTCACATGGACGACCCGGACACCTGGGACAAGGCACCTTATGTCAGCCTGCTGGATGAAGACGCCAAAATTGTCACGTCAAGGCTGGGAGACGATCGCTTGCGTGTTGCCGGTACGGCAGAGTACAACGGCTACAACCTGGATATCCGGGCTGACCGCATCGACCCATTGATCAAATGGACGCACCGGCACTTTGATGTGGATACCAATCGCGTCGTCTCGTGGGCCGGACTGCGCCCCATGATGCCCAACATGATGCCGCATGTTGGCCGCGGCAAGAAACCCGGTATTTTCTACAATACCGGTCATGGTCACCTGGGCTGGACATTGGCACCGATTACTGCAGAAACCATCTGCGCCACTCTGGAAGCCGACTTGCCAGTGCCCCAGTAAGGCTGCCCGTAATCAACGTTTGCGACTGCCATTTTCAGCTGGCGTCGTATCTGTCTGAAGGGGCATCCCTGCCATGGGCACGGATGCCCGTTGTGTCATGTGTAGATCAGCGTGGCGGGGCTGGCGGCAGGGGCACGCTTGTGCGCGCCTGCCCGCCAGAGTTGCAGCAGGCGCTGACCTGCTGCGGCACTTACTGCCTTGCCTTCAAGAAAATCATCAATTTCTTCGTAACTGACCCCGAAGGCTTCTTCGTCGGGACGCAAGGGGTTCAAGGACTCCAGGTCAGCGGTGGGTACCTTGTCCACCAGAGAGTCCGGTGCATCAAGCAGACGGGCCAGTGCGCGTACCCGTCGCTTGTTCAAGCCACGCAGGGGCATGACATCGGCCGCCGCATCACCAAACTTGGTTGAATATCCCACGAGATCTTCGGCAGCGTGATCGGTTCCCACCACCAGACCGGCGCGTGCGCCCGCCACGGCATACAACGCCACCATGCGCTGACGCGCCTTGATATTGCCCAGCACGACGTCCCGTTCTGCGGCATCTGCAAGGCGGATCCCTTGTTGCGTCAGGCCCTGCATGAGCATGTCAGCCGCGGGCTTGATGTCGACAGTCAGCATCTGCTCGGGCTCAAGCAGATCCATGCATTCAATGGCGTCATCAGCATCCATCTGCTTGCCATAAGGCAGGCGGGCGGCGATAAGGCCTGCATTGACATGGCCGCGCTCGTGCAACATGGAAATGGCAGACCGTGCCAGCAGGCCAGCCACTAGCGAATCAATGCCACCGCTGATGCCCACAACGAAATGCCGCAAGCCTGATGCCTGCAGATAATCAGCCAGAAACTGGCTGCGATGGGCCAGCTCGCGATAGGCATCAAAGCCATCGGCCACACCCAGGGACTGAATGATTTGAGCCTGGATGGGGGCGACGGAAGAGTGGGCCGCGTTGCCAGTGTCAGAAGTCATCCAGCACGGCTCCGGTGCTTGCGGTGGAAGCGTTGAACGCAAACTTGGCCTGAACGCCCCGGGTGTAGCGTGGATCAGGAGCACGCCACTGGGCCTTGCGGGCGGCCAGTTCTTCTTCGGAAACGTGCAGCTCCAACTGCAGCTTGTGGGCATCAATCGTGATGGTGTCGTCTTCTTGCACCAGCGCAATGTTGCCGCCCACGGCCGCTTCGGGCGCTACATGGCCCACCACCATGCCCCAGGTACCACCTGAGAATCGGCCATCGGTAATCAGGCCAACGGAATCGCCCAGGCCAGCTCCAATGAGCGCACCCGTAGGTGCGAGCATTTCGGGCATGCCCGGGCCGCCCTTGGGACCCAGATAGCGCAATACCATGACATCACCCGCCTTGATGCGGCCATCCAGAATGGCCTTGAGGGCAGACTGTTCGTCATCAAACACCCTGGCGGGGCCCGTAATGGCCGGATTTTTCAGGCCCGTTATCTTGGCCACGGCGCCTTCGGGCGACAGATTGCCTTTCAGGATGGCGAGGTGACCTTCGTCGTAGAGGGCCTTGTCCAGCGGCAGGATGATGTCCTGATCAGCCGGCGGCTGGGAGGGCACATCGGCCAGCAGTTCGGCAATGGTCTGCCCGGTAATGGTGATGCACTCCCCATGAAGCAGGCCGGCGTCAAGCAGCAGCTTCATGACCTGGGGAATGCCCCCCACCTTGTGAAGGTCTACGGCAAGGTAGTCGCCGCTGGGCTTGAGGTTGCAAATAACCGGTACCCGCTTGCGCACCCGCTCGAAGTCGTCAATGGACCACTCGACCCCGGCAGCATGGGCGATGGCCAGCATGTGCAGCACGGCGTTGGTGGAGCCGCCTGTGGCCATGATGACAGCCACCGCGTTTTCAATGGATTTTTTCGTCACGATGTCACGCGGCTTGATGTCTTGCTCGATGGCCTTCAGCAAGACCTGGGCCGATTCGCGTGCCGATTCGGTCTTTTCGTCGTGCTCGTTGGCCATGGTAGATGAATAAGGCAGGCTGAGCCCCAGCGCCTCGAAGGCGGAGCTCATGGTATTGGCGGTATACATGCCCCCGCACGATCCACAGCCCGGAATGGCGTGGGTTTCGATTTCATGGAGGTCTTCCTGGCTGAGCCGGCCTGCGGCGTGTTCACCAACGGCCTCGAACACGCTGACGATGTTCAGGTCCTTGTCCTTGTAGCGGCCAGGCAAAATGGTGCCGCCGTAAACATAAATGGCCGGGACATTGGCCCTGAGCATGCCCATCATGCCGCCGGGCATGTTCTTGTCACAGCCTCCGATCACCAGGACGCCATCCATCCACTGCCCCTGGACGCAGGTTTCAACGCAATCGGCAATGACTTCACGCGAGACCAGCGAGTATTTCATGCCCTCGGTGCCCATGGCCATGCCGTCAGAAATGGTGGGCGTACCGAATACCTGGGGGTTTCCGCCGTGGGTACTGATAGCCTCAATGGCAGCGTCGGCCAGCTTCTGGAGGCCGGCGTTGCAGGGCGTGATGGTGCTGTAGCCATTGGCCACGCCAACCATGGGATTGTTGAAGGATTCTTCTGTATAACCCAACGCGTAATACATGGAACGGTTGGGTGCGCGTTCGGGCCCCTGGGTGATATTGGCCGAGCGCAAGCGTCTCTTGGTTGTCATGACAGTCCTTTATAAAACTCCACGGAGGCAGCCCGCGGTAATCTTTCCTTCATGCATTTTAACGGAACTTGCCGCCCTGGCAGGCAACCACACCTGCCAGGACGCGCCGATCCGATCAGACCATGCTTTCACCCTTGCGACGCGCCCGGCGGATATCCCGTACGAGCGACACGACAAGCAATGCCAGGACACCGGCAGAAATCACCGGCCAGATCAGAATATAAAAAGTCAGTAAAAACTTCATGGCTGGAATCCTTGTATTGAGTTTGACATTCAGACGTTAGCCGGTTGCAGGGTGCGTTCCGGCGCGCTGCCCGATTGCAGGGTGGCGTCCTCGTCATGGAAGGAGGTGACGCGTTCTGCCAGCACGTCAAAATCGAAACGCTCCTGGCTGCGCAGGCTCATGGCCACGCAAAGGATGGCACTGACGCCATAAGCAGTAAGCGACGCCAGCAATACGGTGTAATCACGCAATGCACCCAGCGCATAGGGAGCCATGACAATCATGGTGAGCGCGGCCATGAAAATCGCAAAGCGGCGATTGAAGAAGCCGAAGGACATCAATCCAATGACCACACCCGCCCCGACCACAGCGGCCAGCTCAAAGAAAATGCCCACCGGGCCCGATAACTCCACCAGCTCAAAGCGTGCCGCCGCAAACAGAAGCACGGCAACGACCACAGAGGTGGTAAAGGCACGGTTGGTGACGCGATCCCAGTAAAAGCTGACGATGACCGGGAATACGATGGCTCCCCACAGGGCACCGACAAAGACCAGCATGACGAGTATGTCCAGCTTCAGGCTGGCAAAGATCACACCGATCATGGTGGCGACCACCATGGTCAGTCGTCCCCACCACAGCATGCGACGCGGATCGGGCCGACCCTTGGCTATATTCCGGCCATAGATGTCAGTCATCATGATGGCTGACAAGGCAGACAAGTCTGAATCCGCCGTCGATGACAGCGAGCCGATAACGAGGATGAAGAACAGGGCCACACCCGCAGCAGGCAAGTAGGTTGAGGCCATTTGGGGAATGATGTTGTTCATGTCGCCATCAGCAGGGACCAGGCCAGTAAAGAGTGCCAGCAGACCCAGCATTCCAAGGCCGATCACCACCGCACCATAGCCAATGGTGGCTGTCAGGAAGGTGGGCTTGATCAGGTCCTCACGCACGGCAAACAGGCGCTGAGCAATGGTCTGGTTGCCGATGGCATAGGCCAGCACGGCAATGAAGTAAGGCGCACCCTGCTCCAGTATGGCCGTAGCGGAAAAGAAGTTCGCCTGTTCCACATCCAGGCGCCACATATTTTCCATCAGCATTTCGGTACCGCCAGCGTTGATGAAAATGATGGGAATGATGATGACCGCTGAACCAATCATGGCAACCAACTGAGCGGAGTCGGTCAGTACTGACGCGCGGAATCCTGACCAGAGGGTATAGGCCAGTACGCCCACACCAGCGATCAACACGCCCTGGATGAAGCTCAATGGGCTCAGTACAGCCACCAGCGCCCCGGCTGCGGTGAAGTTCACCATCAGGCTGATACAGCTTCCCACCAGGTTGGAGACGGCCATGATGAGCTGGCTGGAGCTGCCATGACGCGCCTTGATGATTTCGGCAAGCGTATGGGCTTCAGGTGCCAGTTGGCGAAAACGCCGCCCAAAGGGATAGATGAAGAGAATCATCAGGGCGCCCCACAGCCCATAATGAATGGGCCCGGACAATCCGTAGCGGTATCCGGAGGTGGCACTGGCATAAAAAGAGGCGGCCCATATCCAGGTGGCAATCATGCTGGCCGCCGAGAGGCCAAAACCCACCGCACTGTGCGACACCATGTAGCCGTCGACGTTCTCATTTCGGCGACCAATGGCCAGCGTCATCAGAAACGTCAGGCCATAAAAGCCGAACAATAGCAATAAGGTGGTTCCGGTAGAGAGCTGGTAAAACACTCCTTCTTCCATGTGTTGGGTTTCCTTTCTGTAGTACTGCGTGTCATTGAATGACAATGTCGCCAGCGTCATGCCAAACCCCTCCCATCCATGCGCGCGCTGGCGGTGTGATCGCCAACAGGCATGCACGACCCCTTGGGGCGCTGCAGATCAGGTCAGTGGGCGGGTGACGCTAGGCCGGACTGCGCCAGGGCAGTCGGGTTGGCGGTACAACAGTCAGAGAAAAGTTCTGCCACACGCAACCGGCAACTTCCTGATCTGTCTGTTGTACAGACGCTGACGCACCTGTTGCGTTTTCACAACAGGACGGAGTGAATTGTAATGAAACCATTTCGATAAGTCTAATTTCAGTAGAAACGATCTCACTACAAAGTTCTGAAGCCTGTCTTTTTCACGGCGAAAAGACGAAAAAAAGCGCGGAAATTCCGCGCCTTGAATATGTTGGGTACCGGCCTTGCGGCCAGCCAAAGGAAAAGGGGAAGTCAGCGCTTCCTGAGGTGACTGAGCCGGCGGGCCGCTGCTGCCTGGGCAGCCAGCATTTCGAGCTCGGCCTCGACCACCGCGATGTCGTCCTTGGTCTTGGCCTGCTTGAGCGCCTCTTCGGCCCGGGCACGGGCTTCCAATGCACGCTCTTCGTCGAGATCTTCAGCACGGATGGCGGTGTCGGACAATACCGTGATCTGGTCAGGCTGGACCTCGAGGATACCGCCTGCCACAAAGATATTGGATTCAACACCGTCAGGGGAAACGATTTTGACTGTTCCGGGGCGAATACGTGAGATCAGTGGCGTGTGCCCGGGCAATATGCCCAGTTCACCTACCTCGCCAGGCAAGGCCACAAACTTGGCCTCGCCTTCGAACAAGGCGTCTTCAGCACTGACCACATCAACTTTCAACGTGCTCATTTTTGTCCTTTAAAGGTTTTTCGCCTTCTCGAACGCTTCGTCGATGGAACCCACCATATAGAAGGCCTGTTCGGGCAGCTCATCGCATTCGCCGTCGACAATCATGCGGAAGCCGCGCAGGGTTTCGGCCAGCGGCACGAACTTGCCGGGCGAACCCGTAAACACTTCGGCCACATGGAAGGGCTGGGAAAGGAAACGCTGGATCTTGCGTGCGCGCGCGACGGCCTGCTTGTCTTCGGGGGACAGTTCGTCCATGCCCAGGATGGCGATGATGTCGCGCAGCTCCTGGTAGCGTTGGAGCGTCTGCTGAACGCCGCGAGCCACCTGGTAGTGCTCTTCGCCAACAACTTGCGGGTCCAGCTGGCGGCTGGTGGAGTCCAGCGGGTCAACGGCGGGATAAATACCCAGTGCGGCAATGTCACGCGACAAGACCACGGTAGAGTCCAAGTGCTGGAAAGTGGTGGCAGGCGACGGGTCGGTCAGGTCATCCGCAGGGACGTAAACGGCCTGGATGGACGTAATCGAACCCGTGCTTGTGGATGTAATGCGTTCTTGCAGCTGACCCATTTCTTCGGCCAGTGTGGGCTGATACCCCACGGCGGATGGCATACGGCCCAGCAATGCAGAGACTTCGGTACCGGCCAGCGTGTAGCGGTAGATGTTGTCCACGAAGAACAGGATGTCACGGCCTTCGTCACGGAACTTTTCGGCCATGGTCAGACCGGACAGCGCAACACGCAGACGGTTACCGGGAGGCTCGTTCATCTGGCCGAACACCATGGCGACCTGAGATTCGGGCAGGTTGTCCATCTGAATGACACCCGCCTCGGCCATTTCGTGGTAGAAGTCGTTTCCTTCGCGAGTGCGCTCGCCCACACCAGCAAAAACCGACAGACCACTGTGCTGCTTGGCAATGTTGTTGATGAGCTCGAGCATGTTGACCGTCTTGCCCACGCCAGCACCACCAAACAGGCCAACCTTCCCGCCTTTGGCAAAGGGGCATACCAGGTCAATCACCTTGATGCCGGTTTCCAGGAGCTCGACAGAGTGAGAGAGCTCATCAAACTTGGGCGGTTTCTGATGGATGGCACGGACCTCGTCGGTCTCGATGGGGCCACGTTCGTCGATGGGACGACCGAGTACGTCCATGATGCGGCCCAGCGTGCCGGCACCAACCGGGACGGAAATGGGGGCATCACTGTTGCGAACGCTCATGCCACGACGCAGGCCGTCGCTGGAGCCCATGGCGATGGTGCGGACAATGCCGTCGCCGAGTTGTTGCTGCACCTCGAATGTCAGGCCTTTTTCGGCGAACTCCGAGGATTCGTCATCAAGCATCAGGGCATCATAGATGTTGGGAATGCTGTCGCGGGGAAACTGTATGTCCACGACGGCGCCGATGCACTGAACGATGGTACCGTTGCTCATGTTTAGTCCTTGATAAAGATCTTTGACGGGATGCCGGGAAGTCTGAAATCAGACCGCGGCAGCGCCCCCCACGATT
>Ga0079226_10004948_pt1 | contig 10188 bp, 6 predicted proteins | sample Poulit2014_FD_76345 | JGI IMG/M metagenome (GOLD analysis project Ga0079226, IMG submission 76345) | Agricultural soil microbial communities from Georgia to study Nitrogen management - Poultry litter 2014 | ecosystem: Environmental > Terrestrial > Soil > Agricultural land | place: USA: Georgia... | reverse complement strand
TTTAGTCAACATGAATACCAACAGCTTTTGCATACCCAATTAAAGCTTCTTCAAAACTACCTAATGATGCTCTAACAGTTCCAGCGCCCACTTGTCCAACGCCCGCTTCTTTATGAGCCATTCCCGTATTAATAATTGGTGTAATCCCTGTCTCTACAACCTTTCGAACATCAATTCCTGCAACAGCTCCTTTAAAATCCCAGTTTGGAATAGACCAAGTTGAGTTATTAGCTACCGTAATTTTTTTCATTTCTTCAGAAATACGACGTGCATCATCTAATCCACTTAGTCCAATGAATCGTGTCACTCCTGGAGCAGCAATCATCGCCATCCCACCTAATCCAACTGTTTCTGTAATTGAGCTATCTCCAATATCTTTATTCGCATCTTCTGATGAATATCCTGTGAAATATAAACCATCTGGTATATTTACTGGGGCTGTGTACCACTCATCGCCAGTTTGAGCGATGCGTACACCAAAGTTTTCACCATTACGAGCCATTGTTGTAACAATTGTTCCTTCTTTAATTTTTCGAGCATACTCAACAATTGCTTTACTCGCAGCCATAGCAATATTTAAGAAAAATTGATCGGTATCTGCTAAGAACTGAATAACTTGTTCTTTTTCTTCCGTACTGACATCTTCTAAGGCAACAATGGAAGGGGTAATTTCTTTTAAGAAAACTAGAGACGCAGCAATATTACGTTGATGGAATTCATCACCCATTCCAATAGCTCGAGCAATTATGACGTTCAAGTTTATTCCATCTTCAAATTTTCGAACAGCTTTTCCAGTTACTGGTCCTAAAACATCTCGCATCCATCTTAAACGATTAATAACATTTTCAGAGTTTGCACCAAAACGAAGGACTTCTCCAATGCCTTCATTCATAATGCTTACACCTCGTGAACCTTCTTCAGATTCATCTGCTCCATTTTCCACCAGAAGCATTGGGAAATTCTTTGTCGTAATGCCCCCCATTGGTCCAACTGCTCCAACATGATGACATGGAATGAATTTTACTTCCCCACTTCCTAATTGTTCACGAGCATCTTCTTCATCAGTTGCCCATTCCTCAAATAGCATCGCGCCTACACATGAGCCTTGCATTGGTCCTGTCATGTTTTCCCATTTAATAGGTGGACCTGCATGCAGAATAATTTTTTCATCTGTATTCAGCTCAGGAATAAGTTCATAACCAGGTCGAACATCTTTTAATATAGGTTGCGAATTAACTAATCGTTCAACAACTTTTTCGTTCGCAGTCTCAATTTCATCTGCACGTTTATCTAATTCATTTAAAATACGTATTAATTTTTTATTACCACCCGCTCTTGGGCGCCATGTGAATTGTAAAGCTTCTCCTCCAAATTCAAGGATTGGTTCTGTAAAGCTTTTAATTCCTATATTAATAACGCGTGGTGGATTATTGATTAAATCCGAAGTCGTATCGCTAATCTTAGGTAGTGTAATTTTTTCTCCTACATAATCAACAAATTTTTTCTTTGGAAACTCAACTTCTTTACCCATTAGTTTTAGCGCATATCGGATAGCATGTTCATTACTTGGTGCAACAATCACGCCGGCTTCTTCTAGTGTTTTCACAGTTGTCTCAAGACCTTGTGGATCTTGCTCTGTCCCAACAACTGATCCGATAACATATAATTCGCGACCAGATTTTTCAGCTTTATCTAAAGCTTCTTTGATACTTGGCGCTAATGCTCCAGCCATATCAGGATGTGAACCATAACCTAAAACAACATCCAGTAAAATTACACCTGTTGTCTCATCTTCAAGCACTTCATTTAATTTATTAACTCGCACTTCTGGGTCAATCATTGGATGTGGTTTACCTTGTGTATAAACATCGTCACCTAAATCCATCACTTCAAAACCATTTGTGTTAAGGATGTAGCCATGATCTGATTGAATAGACCCTAAATTCAGTGCATCAGCAATTAAAGTAGCCGCTTCATTTGCTAATGTTCCCCCTGAATATAAGCCTTTTACTGTTTTTCCTTCTGGCAAAACAGTTTCTACTTCAAAGTCTAGTGGTTGTGTGTAATTTTCCTTTACTTGTTCACCATTTGCTAAATCCACTGCAATGCGTGCTGCTTCTTCTAAAGTATAAGCTAAAGCTACATTTCCCTCGTGTTCAGTTGGCTTCTCTCCTAAGAAAATTGCAACTGCTGGTTTTGATAAAGATTGAAGTGCTTTTAATACTTTGTCTCGTACAGATTTAGCAGGTGGTTTTGAAATCATTAGAATAACATCTGTTGGATCATGTTCTTCTAAAGCAGCAATAGCATCAAGAGTTGTAATTGCCCCTACTTCTTCATGTAAGTCACGTCCTCCAGTACCAATTGCATGAACTAATCCCCCACCTAATTCATTAATAATTGTAGCAGCTTCCTGAATTCCAGTACCTGAAGCACCAACAATTCCGATATTTCCTGGTGTCGAAACATTCGTAAAGGCCAAAGGAACACTTGAAATAACTCCTGTCCCACTGTCTGGTCCCATTAACAATAATCCTTTTTCATGCGCTTTTTTCTTAAGGCGTACTTCATCTTCAAGTGTGACATTGTCACTAAATGAGAATACATTTAAATCATTATCTAAACCACGTTCAATTTCATCCGCTGCATATTCACCCGGAACAGAAACTAATGCTAAATTTGCTTCTTTTAATCCATCTAAGGCATCTGGCCAATTGTCTACTTCTGTTAATCCACCGTCGTCGCTTCCCGAAGACAAATCTTCTAAAAATTTATCCACAGTAGCTAAAACTTGATCCATGACAGATTCGTCATCTGCATCAATAACAATGGCCATCTCATTAGGCCCAGCTGATTTAACTTCATCTGTATATAATCCTGCAGTTTTCATCATATCCTTATTTGCATCGGTTGCCATCATGATCTGACCTTGATTTACACCATCGACTTTATTGACTTCGTTCGTCAAAAGCATTAAATTAATTGAATCTTGATAACTATCTTTAATAACTGTATACAACATCTTATTATTCCTCCTCGATTATGATTATATAGCGCTTTCATAATCAAAAATATAGCTAAATCTACTAAATTTTTCCTCACAATTATACATTCTGTCTAAATATAGTTTAAAAATGACAAAGGAGTTGCTATGTTACGATAAAATAATCTAAAATAAAAAGGAAGTATTAAAAAGAAAGTGTCCTATTTTATTAAAGGTGAAGTAAGGTGATTGAATGACTTTTTATATAAAAGAAGATGTAAAAATGTTTTCTTTTCAAAATATTGATTTACAAGCAACTTTTTATCAACCTAAGCACGTAGAGGTTAAAACGATCATATTATATTTTCATGGAGGCGGATTAATTTTTGGACATCGGAATGATTTACCCAATCGCTATATTGATCTCTTAACTTCTTCAGGTATTGGGGTTGTTGCTGTTGATTATCCTTTAGCTCCTGAAACAAAAATGCCAGTGATACTTAATACTACATTCAAAATAATGGATTGGTTTGTGGATGATTTTTTAGCATCTACTAACCAAGATTCTTATTTTATTATGGGGCGTTCTGCTGGAGCATTCTTGGCCCTTTCAAACGGACTCTATGCGAATCAACTATCTATTCGTCCGCTTGGAATTGTCTCTCTTTATGGTTATTTTAATTTAAATGATGCTTCTTTTTCTGTTCCTAGCCGTCATTATTTAAAGTATCCTAAGGTGGATGAAAAAATAGTAACTTCTTTGATACACAAAGAACCTTTTCTAGGGACAACGGATCCTAATAGATATTTGATTTATTTAGCTGCTCGACAGAAAGGAAAATGGCTAGATTTGCTGCTTTCTTCCCCTAATCAAAAACAAAAATTATCTATTCAAAAAGATGAAATTGCTAGTTTACCCTATTTATTTATTGCAGCTGCAACCGGCGATCCCGATGTTCCAGTACGACAATCTCGTCAATTGGCAAATTTACATCCTGAATCTACTCTTTGTCTCTTTGAAGTGGATGAACATGATTTTGATCGGGTATTTGAAAGTACCATTGGAAAAAAACTTTATAAAAAAATAATTTTTTGGATTTTAGAAATGCTTTCTTAAACTACGAGTTATGTCTTCATTTTAAAAATAATAAAAAAGTATCTTTTAAGAAGAGGCTGTTTAAAAGATACTTTTATGTAATTATTTTTTTATAAACCTTCCAATATAATCTTTTGACACACCTTCTTCTTGAGAGTAAACAACCTCCCCACGTAAAATTGTTTTCACTACTTGTGCGCCAATTTCTTTTCCAATATATGGACTAATTTTGTTGCGATATTCTAAATCTTCAGCCGTTAGTGTATAAGTCTTTTTGGGTTGTATAAGCACGAAATCTGCATCATATCCTACACTAATATGTCCTTTTTCATCTAATTCAAATATATCAGCAGGTCTACTTGCAATAACTTCTGCAAAACGAGTTAATGACATTTCACGTTTTTGAACACCTTCATCAAATAAAATATCCACATTGTTTTGCAAACCTGAAATTCCACCCCACGCATCAAAGATATTATCATAGTCTTTCAAATCAGGTGTGCATGGTGAGTGGTCCGAAGTGACAAAATCAATATCTCCATTGATTAATTGGTTCCATAATCCTTCTTGTGCTTTTCGATCACGAATGGGAGGCGAGCATTTCACTACTGGGCCTATATCATCTAATTCATCTGCCATAAAGTATAAATAATGCGTGCATGTTTCCGCTGTAACATCTACTCCACGTTCTCGTGCTTGTTTAATTACTTCAATTCCTCGAGGCGTTGCAACATGACAGATGTGGATACGACACCCTGTTTCTTCAGCAAATACAATAGCTCGTTGAATAGGTTCGATCTCAGCAATTTCTGGCCGACTATCTATATACGCCTGAAAATCTTTTGCACCGCTTTGATAAGCAATTTTTCCTAAATGATCTGTAATTGCCGCATTTTCTGCATGAATGGCTAATCTTTTTCCTGTAGCAGCTATTTGACGCATCCCTTCGTAGAGTGAGTAATCATCTACATTTTGAAAATCTCCTTCAATTGTTCGGTCTCCAGCTGTGGCCATAAAAGCTTTATATGCAACTACGCCTTTTTCATTTAATTCTTTAATCCCACCGTTTAAATTAAATGGAACTAAACCACCAAATGAAGCAACATCTGCTTGTAATTTTCCTTTACCAGCTTTATATTTGAGTTCAATTGTTTCAGCATTCACAGTAGCAGGTACTTGATTCAACGGCATCTCTATAAAAGTAGTAACTCCACCTTTTGCCGCCGCAGCTGTTCCGGTTATATATCCTTCCCAATCATCACGGTAACCACCACCTGGTTCCGATATATGAACATGAGCATCCACCATACCTGGACTAACAATTAAACCATCGGCATTAATTTCTCTTTGCCCTTCTAAATTGGAGCCAATTTCAGTAATTTTCTCATTTTTTACAGCAACATCTGTCTTTACAGCTCCTGTATCCAAAATTACAAGTCCATTTTTAATTACTAAATCATTCATTATCTTTTTTACCTCCAGTTTTTTTCATTTAAAAGCATATCTATTACGTAATTTCTTGAAAATATTCGAAATAATTATACAATCCATAATGAATAAAATTTGAGGCATTTCACGTACAATGAATTGTTTATAAAACGATTTTAGTATATCTTTTTACAAAATAAGAATTATGCTGTTATCTCTGAATCAACTCACCTCAAATTCTCAATACTATTGTTCTTCTTTAATATAAATTATTAGAACACTCCTTAAAATATAATAATTTACGTTAAAACAATAATGTAATCAGCGGAATGGATAGCATTGATAGTAATGAGGTTAAAAATATAATTTGACTAGCAAACTCAGCATCATTTCCATAATTATCGCTAAACATAGCTACATACGAAGCCGTTGGCATTGAAATCATTATTACAGGAATAACTAAAGCCGGACCTGTAATCCCAAATAATTTTAATATTGTTATTATAAGAGTTGGAGTAATAAACAGTTTAAATACAGAAGCTAAATATAACCATTTATTTTTAAATGCTTCTATAATATTACTACGTGATAACATTAATCCAATTACAATCATAGCTAAAGGTGAAGTTGCAGGAGTTAATGTATTAATAACACTATTAATGGGCTCAGGAACACTCCATTGAAATATGAAAAATACTAAACCTACAAGAATGGAAAGAATTCCCGTACTAAAAATAATATTTTTAAAATTTAACTCAAATTCTTTATTCCCGTTACGTGTAATTAGATAAACACCGAACGTCCAAGAAATTATTTCGAATACAAAGCCTGCTCCTACTACTGCATAAAACAGTGCTTCTGGCCCTAATAAACTTAATACAATGGGATATCCCATAAAAGAGGTATTAGAAAGGAGTAAAGATGTTTTAAAGATATCCTTTTTCCCGGCAGTTAGCGGTAATCGACTAGAAACGAGAGTGCCAATAATGTACATGATAATATAACAAAATATCATAACACCTAATATTTTATATGATGTATTCAGTCTTTCTTTATTCATCTCTAATTGCATGGCACTAAAAATCGTGGCTGGCATAGTAATATAAAGAACAAGTTGAGTAATATCTTTTTGTCCTTTTTTACTGATTAGCTTTGACTTTCCAGCAATAAATCCAATCACAATTAAAATGAATAAAACAGCTACTTTTTGTAAAGTTAATAAAAAATCAATTTCCATATAGTATCTCCTCATACAACATATAAATGTTTATCTAGTGGTTTTACTTAAAAATATATTCTTATTTAATACTTAGTAAGCTAATTTTTCTAAACTGTTTTTCAAAGCTTCAATTCCTTGGATAATATCGGGGGTATCTGTATGCTCAGCTGGATTGTGGCTGATTCCTTTAATTGATGGAACAAAAATCATCCCTGTTGGAACATGTGGTGCAAAAATCTGCGCATCATGCCCAGCACCTGAATGCATAATTTTGTAATCCAGTTCGTTCTCTTCACAAGCTTCTTCAATGATTCCAATAATAGATTCATTCATTGGTACAGGCGCTTCATCCATCCAAAGATTAATTTCAATTTCCATATTCATATCTGAAGCAACAGATTTCATATCAGATTCTAGTTCTTGAGTAAATTTATTTAAAATTTCTTGATCTGTATGACGACAATCAATTGAAAATGCTACCTCTCCTGGTACAACGTTCACTGTATTTGGAATGGGATCTATTCTTCCAAAAGTTAATACAAGTGGATTCCCAAATGTTTTCGCTTTATCAATTCCATTTACAATTATACGTGCTGTAGCCTCTACAGCGTCTTTTCGATATTCCATTAAGGTAGTCCCGGCATGGTTTGCCTCACCTTTAAGAATAACGTCATACCGTTTTTGCCCTACAATACTGTTTACAACACCTACTGATTTTCCTTCTTTTTCTAAGAAATTTCCTTGTTCAATATGTAATTCAATAAATGCCTCTAATTTATTATGTTTTGGGGAACTTTCTAAAAAGTCAAAGCCAGCATCTCGCATGGCATCTACAAAATGGATGCCTTGTGCATCAGTAATATTTTCTACTTCTTCACGCTGAGCTAAGCCGAAAATATTCTTTGATCCCCAAAAAGCATACGGAAAACGTGAGCCCTCTTCTTCTGCCATAGAAATAATCTGTAGAGATTTTTTAGGTTTTCCTTTATTTTCTATTAAGTTCTTAATCGCTAAATAGCCACCTAATATTCCTAACTGACCATCTAAACGCCCGCCTTCTACCACTGTGTCAATATGTGAACCTGTTGCAATAATTTTCGCTGGTTCTTCAGTACCTCTTATTGTTGCAAACAAATTTCCTACAGCATCGAATTCAACTTCCATTCCTAATTGTTCAAATTTTTCTTTTAATAAATTTTGCGCTTTTAGCCACTGTGAACTATATAATAATCTGGTAACTCCTTTTCCATCTACAGAAACATTAGAAAGCCATTCGATTATTTGTTCTACTTCACTTGAATTAATTTTTTCCATTCTTAATATTCCCCTTATACTTGTTTCTGGTTCTTAGATATCTATATAAATATTATAGTAAAACGTTTCCATTTTCATTGTCGATAGGGACTATTTTATACATCCTTTTTTGTTCAATGTGAATAAAAATTTAAAAATAGATTCTTTTTATTCATATTCGTTTAAACAAACTTATTACTAGGAGTCTTTAAAAAACGTTTTCTTTTGTGTATACTTAATTGGAAAATTGTATCTTTATCTGTAAATAAAGACAATGAAATAGGAGCTTATTATGATTTCATTAAAAGACATTCTAGAAACGCCCCGTTTTTCTGATCTAAAATTATTAACAAATTCTAAGGTATTAGATGATAGAATGATTGAGAGTGTTGAAATTACTGAAACACCTGACGTCGAAAAATATATACCTCAAAACGTCTTAATTTTATCAACGGGAATGATATTTAAAGATAACCAAGAGAACCTCATTCCTTTTATTCAATCCCTTGTCCGCGCAAAAGCAATTGGATTAGGTATTAAAGTTGGCCGTTTTCTCAATGAAGTTGATCCAAAAGTGATTTCCTATGCGAATAAAATAAATTTCCCATTATTGCTTATTCCCGACCATTTTCCACTGGGGTCACTTTTACATCAAATTATGAACCTTGTTTTAAAAACAGAACGTGAAGAAATTGATTTTGCGTTAGATATACAAAAAAGCTTTTCTAATTTATTAGTGCAAGATGCTTCTAACGATCTTTTAGTTAGAGAGTTTAGTCGAATGATTAAAACGCCTACTATTTTACTAGATCCTTTTGGACAAATTATTTCATCATCACACCATTTCAAAAATCATAAAGATCAGGCTGAACATTATGTTGAATCTTTATTTCATGAACGTAAAAAAACAAAGCGACATAATGGCTCTTTTATTATTTCAGATTTTGAAGGAGAAAAGAGACATTTATCCCTTATAGAAATAAGAGTCCATACTTATTATCCTCATTATTTAATTATTGTTGATCCTGAACAAGTGCCATTTCCAACTTCCATTTTTGCTATTGAACAAGCAGCATTAGTTTTTCAATTTAATTTATATAAAAATCAAAAGATAAACGAAGCTTTATATGCGAATGAGGCTCATTTTTTTAGCGATCTTATTGATCAACAACTACAAGATTCTTTTAGTGAATCAAACTGGTATAAAATGATTCATAACTATGGATATATTCAAACTGATTTCTATCAAATTATTCATATTTCAAGTAAAGAGATTATAAAAGAGCAAAATAACGTGCCCTCATTAAGAACAAACGAAAAACTTTACCTTTCTTATTCTTGGTTAAGAAAGAATATCCGCCATTACTTTAAAAATGCTATAGTCATTTGGCGAGCAGAAGTCCAAGAAATTGTACTAATTTTACAAGAGCAGTCGCCTAATCTCGAACAAAACTTACTAACTATTTCCAACAAAATTAATACCTTAATTAATAGTCATCTTATTTTTAATGTTGGATACTCCGTTTCAAGGTCAGAGCAGATAAAGCAGTCGTATGCACAAGCGAAGATTGCTCATAACGGAAGACAGAATAAAGAAACACAAGATACTGTTATTTTTTATAGAGACAAAGGGATGTACCAGCTTTTTAATAACCTTGATCAGAATGAACTCGTATACTACTGTAAAAGCATTTTAAAAGATCTCGCTTATCCAGAAGAAGAGTCTATGCTAGATTTACGAAATACATTGGATGCTTATCTAAAAAATCAAAGTGAGATTACACAAACAGCCAACAACCTATTTATTCATCGAAATACTGTAAAATATCGAATCAACCGTTGTGAAGAAATCCTAGGTGTGAAAGTTGATGCTCCAGAAGAATCACTAAATATACGGTTAGCATTAGAACTAAGTAAACAAAAATAAATGTTTAAAATATCAAGGATATAAACTAGAAATGCGATTAAATTTTCCTGCTACTTTGTAGAAATAAAAAGTAGCAGGATTTTTTGTCGATTGAGTGAATAAAAGATGTCTATTTATCTTTCATTGTCCCAGATATAGATATTCAATAAAAAAGCATTATTACTACAAGACTTCGAGTGAGAGAATTTTTCTTTCTAAATATGGGAATTTGACACAAAAACGTGCCACTGACCACGAAATTG
>Ga0079226_10004947_pt1 | contig 10195 bp, 13 predicted proteins | sample Poulit2014_FD_76345 | JGI IMG/M metagenome (GOLD analysis project Ga0079226, IMG submission 76345) | Agricultural soil microbial communities from Georgia to study Nitrogen management - Poultry litter 2014 | ecosystem: Environmental > Terrestrial > Soil > Agricultural land | place: USA: Georgia... | reverse complement strand
TTCCCGCATTTTGATCTCGAGTCCCCATTTTGGGGAAGTCGCTCTGCTCTAAGCTTCCCACTTGTGAACTTTGTGAAATCAAGTCTTCAGCATTGTATTCTGGTTGAAGCAAATAAATTCGATCTGGATAATTTTTCTTCGTTTTAGGATCAAATCCATCTTTTTCAATTTCTAAAAGTCCTGCGTCGATCAAACGCTTCTTAATACGAGTAACTTTGTTTTTTCCAACATGAAGCAATGCTTGTAATTCATCACCAGTAAAGAAAACATACACATCACCCTTTTGATCGATCCACTTATGAGAAAGTGAGTAACGATATCGATCTTTAATTAGCATGTATGCGACGCGATCATCATTAGTTAAGTCTGCATATTTTCTGTTTTCTGATAAAAATTTTGGAAACTTCCAGAATAGTTCTGAATTAAGTTGTGTTGCGCTATATCTTTGCATGAAAATAACCTCCATCGGCTCGTTTGAACTAATGAAGGTTTGTTAATATCGTGATTATAAATTATCTAGTACGCCTTACTTAGCGTGTTTCACATTACGTTTTATTATTGAAAAACATAATGCATTTGGTATAATACTTATAGATATTGAAAAAAACCATCAAAAGTTCGCACAGGGTACCAATCTGATAACGAGCTTTTTTTGTTTACATGAAATATAATACCATAGAAATATGACGTATTCGCCTTTTTTATGACAAATGGGCAATAAAAAGCACTCACCTGAGTTGGGGACCCCCCTAGCCCCCCTTCCACATGTGAGTGCTTTTTTTATTTTACTTTTTCGTCATAACCAAATAGCGCATTCGTATCATATCTATCGGCAATGCTTTTACGATAAATTGATAACGACAATGATCCCCGAGCATATCTTGCATTCATACCGTTCCAATATTTTATACAAGCAAAGGTAGTCATTGGTAATAATTTAAAAATACTCCAATTATTCATTTTTCGATGAGTAATTTCGTATTCACACAAACTACGTATCTGTCTATCGAGCATACGAGCATCCTGAGCGACGAAAACAATGTCATAACCAAGTTTGCGTGACTGACTAAAAAACTGAATCCAGGCCATTCTATCCCTGTTTTTAGCCCAATCACGTGCATTAAAGAGAATACCTGCTTCATCAAAAATTAACATACAACTATTTTCTTTTTTATCCCAACCATGTTCACGAGATAAATCTATTAATAATTTCGGACTAAATTCTTCATTTCTTTTAAAAATCCATCTAGTTTCTGTCTTACCAAAGCCAAATAAACTTTTTTTGGGTTTGATGGGAAAATTTGCTAAAACCCAACCCCCACCAAAACTAGCATCAGCAAATCTAATACCCTCACGTGTCGCATGATATGATTTTCCTGAGCCAACGAACCCAGAATATAATGTCATTGCCATATTTTAACCTACCATCTTAATTAATCTTAAAAGATACCTACCTGCTAAATAAAGCAACACACAACCTGTTAGTGCAGTCGTATGTACTACCATATCTTTAACAGGCATAATTACTCCTACAACATCTCCTAGAGGTCCCCAACTTATTGGCGTAAAATGGAAAGGAGATTTAGGTAGTATAGACAATAATGTATTTACAATTATGCAAATAGTATCTATCAAAAGATTACAACAACTTATAAAAAAGTTTTTTAATACATTAGCAAGATCTGCTAACCATTCCATATTTTCACCTACTTAAGTGCACTAAACCATTTATAAACTGCATACATCAGTCCAACATCATACAATACTAACAATATTGACCTTATAATATTGCCTATATTATAAAATTCATGGGGTATTGTAAGGGTAACCTTATAATTTTTATATATTGGTACCTCATATTTTTTAAATTCTTTACGCTCTAAATTATTTACACTCCCTGCAACATAATCTCCAACATCAAAAGGTATACAAAAAGGAAATACCTTAGTAAAATGCTTGCCTAAATCGGTTAAATTTTCCCAATGAATAGTGTCACCACCTGCAGGAGGATTTACTGCTCCAGCTGGAGGTTTAGGCAATGCAGTAGGAGGATTTAAAGCTATAGCATCGTCAATAGGCTTAGCATCATCTAAAACATTAGTGCCTAATCCCTTATTAACTAAATCTATCGGCTTATCTTTAACTCCAGTATCAACATATCCAGGATTATAGGCCCAATCATCTACTTTAGGTATGGTCCACGTTAACCCTGGATTTAAAGTTTGTGTGCCACTTCCTGGCACATCAATATCTAAATTACCTAAAGAATCTAGTCCACTTCCTGTTAAAGATTTACCACCATCTACCCAACCACCAATTTTGTCTCCATTTGGACTTGTAATATTGCCATCCCAAACAATATCATGAGATAATTTTCCGTTATCACCTGTAGCAAATGCTCTTGGAATCTTACATAATGGCGCCGGAACTGCAATAGTCCCACCATCTAGCAATTTTCTAGCGTTATCATCAGCTTTTTTATAATTGCCTACATATGCATTGGTAAATTTTTCTGCAAGCTTCCATGGATCTATATCCTCAGCAGGAACTATTTTAGGCGCTGCACGATCATCTATTGGTGGATTTGCTGATGCTAATTTAATTAATTTTTTGAATTTAGCTTCATCATAAATTTTTGAATGATTAGGAGGATAGATGTCATCATAATGCATATTTACCAAATAGCCTAGCCTTCTACTTCCTTGAATCATATAATCGTACATACGCGCTTGAAGAGCCCAAGCCGTATTGTATTTTTTGTGCTCTTCATCTGACATAAACCTATCTATTTGATCAATAGTTATTAGTTGATCTGAATGAGTATCTCTTAATTCACTCCAAAGACCATCTCTTCTTTGAAAGATAATTGTGTATCCCATTTTTGTTAAGTTCACACCATTTGGCATCATCACCAACGGCATATTAACTAAGTCACTAAATTCTTTTATGTCACTTGATTTTAACCCCATTTTTTTAGCTATATCATTCTTATTAGGTTCTGCTGCTTTTTTAGTAAGTATTTTTGTTAACTCTCGTGGTACTGACATAACATAGTTACCAGCCGCATCTACTACTTTTTCACCTTTTTTTGCTTTATTGATGAAGTCCTTAGCTGCACCTACCCATATTTTTTTAGTTTCATCAGTAGCATTATTCCAAGCATCAACTACAGTAGCATTAACTTGATCTGCGTTTTTTATATATTCTCCCACTCCTATACCTAATCCTACTGCTGCTACAGCTACACCTAATCCAATAGCGACCGGAGCTACTGCTAAACTTCCTCCTCCAGCTAACACAGGCACTATACCTACTGCCGGAGCAAATGCTTGTACTTGTCTATCTTTAGATTTTTCTAAAAAGAAATTAGGTGATATAAATACCGACGCTAAAAAAAATGCAATCACAAAAGCTAAACTAGTTTTTCGAATTTTATTTCTCATTACTTCTCCTAAAACAAAAAAGCAGAGACAGAGCTATAAACTCTTTTCTCTGCTTAATAGTTTATCTTGCACCAGTAAACTTCTTGAACATTCTAATTGCAAATGGCACTCCAATTGATACTCCTAAAACTGCAACAGCTGTAGGAATGATGCCTTTAACATCGCTTTGAAGATTTCTACCTAGTTCTTCTAGTCCTGCTGTCAAACCACTTGTACCTGTTGCATCAGCGGCGTACATAAATAATTTGTCCATTTTTATTTCTCCTATCTATTATCTATCAGTTAATAATCGCAAAATTCGAGAAATGACATAACCAGTTAATGACGCCCCTAGGATAGTTACGCATGCAAATGCCATTAACTGCTTTATTTCAGTCATTAATTCGATATGCATTGTAAGTGCCTCTCCTAGTATTTAAGCAATTGATGAGTAAATCCATTGATTGCAATAGAAATAATAACGACTATAGCTATTAACAACCCAACTTGAAAAACTGCTTTTTCAAGTTTTTTTGCTTGTAACTCTTGGTCATGACGCAAAAGTACAATTTCTTTCCTCATCTTTTCATGCTCTGTCAACAAGTCATTAAAGTTATTAGAATCCACATTCTTTCTTTTATCCTTCTCTTCAGCGATCTTATCAAGCTGCTTCTTCACTTCAACCTGATCTTTCTTAGCAGTCTCTTCTTTTTCTTCAATTTTTGAATACTTATTTTTTAACCGCTCAATTTGACTATCAGCTTCACGAATAATTTTCCGGCAATATTCTCGTGTTTCAGAGCTAGCTTCTTCTGGCAATCTCTGCAGATCTGCCAATACTTTTAGATTCTCCTGCGCTTGGATAGCTGTCTCTATTTGTGCTTTAGCTGTTTCATAATCACTAGAATCGGATATAACTTTAACTGTATTTACTTCAGCCATTTGACTATAGATTTAAGGATTCAAAGTCACTAAAAAATTTAGGTACCATTTTTTGACGATCAAAATCATACTCAACTGTCATCTTTGCCATAGCTGGTAACGATTCATTTTTAAAATTATCGTATTGTTCATGGCTCATAGTATATTTGACGGGTTTATGCCCCAAATAATACTCAGATTGTGGTTCATTCACATGAGCCACATAGACAGTAGTACCGCGATGATTTTGACCTTCAGAATCATCAAAATCCCAACGTTGTGCGGCAATGACTAAAACATTTACTTCATTCATTTTGAAGTCCTCCCTTGTTGTATTGTCGTAGAAGCGTTGGCTCCTTACTAGTCCAAATTACCATGCTCTTTTAAAAAAAGTAACAGTTTTTATACCATAAGAAACAAAAGTTGAGGTTTTGTATCGGAAAAATGATACAAAACCTCAACTTTTGTTCACTTTATTTAATTAATGACAAAAAACTATTGATTTCCATTTGTAAATCAACCTGCTTTTTACATAAAATTTCATACGCCTTTTTAGCCCAACTATCATCAAATCCTAAATTATTTTTAGCAAGTTTACGATATTTAGCAGCAGTTGCTTTAGCCAGTTCACTGTATGCTACAGCTCCATTATTTAAAGCCATCAGCATTGCTCGATCTTTGGGTCCCAAATTATATTCTTGTGGCATTTTAAAGTAACTCAACATAGCACGAGAATTTAAAAGCCACTCAGTCGTCCTCTCAGCACGTACTTGTAATTCCAAACGCTCCCAGCTAACAATACCTTCAAGAATTTCTTTTCGGTGCCTTTTTTGTTCGGCAATTTTGTCATAATATCTAAACAAACTAAGACTCTTTCTTTTGCCCGCATACAATGTTTGTAATTTACCATTACGTCCTCGAATCCATAAAGATTCACCTTTAATTTCAGAGACTGTTACATTAGGCTTCACAAAACGATGCTTCATTCCTGAATTTTCCATATTTATGAAATCAAATGCTATATCGATTCTACTCAAATGCCTATTTTCAAACAAAGCTAAAGCCTTTAGAACTTTTGATTTTTCATCATTTGTAACGAAATGATTTGATGTATCAAGTCTCCACGTGGTTTGATATTGATTTTTAACAATGACAGCCACCGTTTCAGTATCGTCACCATTCAAAAGTCTTTTAAGCACGTAACCATCAACTATACCGTGTTCCCAATCAAAACTCATATCCTGCCAGCCAATTGGTCGCAAATATTCTCCTAACTTTTCTGCAGATGCCTGCTTGAAACTACCTACTACAGTCACTCGATCTAATTGTACATTGATCAAAAATAAAACTCCCTCCTGACCCGCAGGAGAGAGTTGATTCGTTCAAATTCTTTACTGATATGTTATAATACTTACCAAGTTAAATAAAACGAAAACTCACTGAACATCCGGCCAAAGATTCTCCAGCGGGTTTTTTCTTTTTTTAAAATGACATTCTACTGGATTTTTCATTTTTTGCAACTAAAGGTTCAATTTTTGAACGGGTAAAGGGCTATTAGAGTAGCCCCTTTTTTCTTGTATACAATACCTCCAAATAACAACAACATGACCACTTTACGTTCTCAACAGCGCATTTATAACCGACATCAAATACCTAATCTCCTGCCAAAGTGGTTCGATCGGTGGGGTTGCTTTTTCTTTTTTTCTCTTGTAAAATTCTAAATTATTTTCAAGGAGGTTATCTATGCTTAATATGGCCATTGGCTATGCCGTCATCCAAGAAGGGAAATCTTGCTGGGCTATCAATTTTCCACTATTAACCGACCAGTTGATTTTACTACCTAAATTACCTATTGAAACCATAATTTCAATACTTCGTAAAAGATTGCATCAGCAACAATTAATTAATAAACAGCTTGGAATTAAAAATAGTCCTATCACAAATTTCAAACTTCACAGTAAATATTCAGCTGAAAGCTTGCAAAAAAAATATGGTTACAATGCTCCAATTTTTTCAATAAAATATCAAATAATTTAGTCTTTTCCTACGTCTTCAAACTTGATAAAATGAAGTTACCTGCTTGTAATGAGTACTCAAAAGACAAAAAAAGACCCCATTTCTTAAGATTTTTAGGAAGTGGGGTCTTAACTTTACATAATGGAAGTTTTACGAAGTAGTGATTAAACTGCAGGTTTAGAAAAGTGTACAAAATTACTTTGTGAAAATCAGGCCGTATATAATTAAAAAAGCCCGACTTAACGGGCTTTTTATTTTTGCATACTTTCAGATTTCACAAGCAGACCAATCAACAATTATTAATATATTTACTGTCATTTATATTATGACAATATAAAAAGCTGTCCATAAAGACAGCTGCAAGGAATATTTTTCTGAGGAATATTCTATTTTTTTATTATACACTAAAAAGTTAGCATTAGTTGATCTGTAACTCGACTTTTTCTCATGTGTTTACCATTGTTTTGAAGTCTATCCACCATAGATATTCCTACATCTACATCTTCAATTCGTTTAAAAAGATCATGTGGTGGGGTAATTGATATATCTTTGGTATTTGACTCTCGTTTTCCATTAATCGAAAGTAATACCTTAGCACCTCTATTCTTTGCCTCCCTGATACTTTGCCATAACTCCTCTATATTAAAGTCTTGAGCTCCATATAAAATACCCTGTGAATGTGTATATGGCGGATCACAATATACCACATCACCTTCACCTGCTCGAGCAATTGATTTCTTAAAATCTAATGTTTCAAATTCTACATCTTGAATTAAATCATGCCAAGTATCAACTCTTTTAGCAAATTTTGCAGGGCTTATAGGTTTATGTGGACCTACAGGTGTAGATAAATATCCATCGGCTTTTCTAAATCTGATAATTCCACCATAGCAAGTTCTGCTAATTAAACAAAAATCTAAACTATTAGGATGACTATTAAATCTATCTCTAATAGTATTGTAGTTATTAACTTTATCATCCATATAATGTTCAATATTTTGGGTGTAATAATCTTTTATTTTTTGCGGATTATTTTTTACATAATTAAAAATTTCCATTAGATATTTATTATTATCCGAAGCATATACATAATTAAAATTTGGAAATAAATTAGTAATACTATTACTTTCCAACTCTGCTAAAACAGCTCCTGAACCTAAGAATGGCTCATAATAATTATTAAATTCTGTTGGAAAATACGAAATTATCTTTTTTGCTACTTTTCTTTTACTTCCTACCCATTTTAAAAGCGGTTGAACCATACTGACACTCCTTTATTATCTCTATAACCATTATATCACTTATTGTGAATTTATGTAACTTATAGTATTCACATGATCATAAATTGACACTTATAGTCTGTAGATGATCATGCTTAAGTGACTAAAATCTAAGTATGGAGGTATTTAAAATGACTTCAAACTCATTTATAGCCTACCTAGGTAGAGAAATATGCAACAAACGATTAACATTAGGCTACTCTCAAGAGCACTTAGGCGAGCTAGCAGGATTACACCGTACATACATTTCAGATGTAGAAAGAGGTCAAAGAAACGCTACTGTTGAGACTCTTCTAAAAATAGCATGTGCCCTAAATACAAAACCTAGTGAATTATTATTATTAGCAGAAAGGAAGTATTTCTCCGATGAAAGCAAATCCTAATTTTTCAAATCTTAATAGTGATTTTTGGGGATATATTCGTTTTTTAGGTGATAGACTTGGTTATTCTGATAGGAAAACTAAATCTATTAAAATTTACAGCAAAGAAGAAATTCTTAACTGCCTCAATGAATACAATTTAAAAATTTCAGATGCTATGCTCGATAAGATTATTGAATATGCTTTATATCGTCGCAAAGTACTAAATACTTTTGTTAAGGATCATTTGATGGACAAAACAAAAGCTGAAAGCAACTTCGAACAATATAAATTGAATTTTTTAAAAAAATATAGTGTAATAACCTCTCCACAGCCCATGAATAAACAAAAGGGTGACAAAAGAAAAAAGGCATTTTTTACATGTGCTATTAATTTAATCACTGAAAATGCTATAAATACATATAACAAGTCACATAATACAAATGTGACTTGTGATTATGACCCACATCACTTAACCATTATCGAAAAAGACGATCATTCTGGATATCTAAAAGAAACCCTATCTCGTCGCTTCGATGGGGCTATTCCAGCACTTAATAGCCCTGTATCTCTCTGGGAAATCAAGGAATATTATTACACTACATCATTTGGCAGCCGTATTGCAGATGGTGTATATGAAACTTTACTTGATGGCCATGAAATAAAACAAATTCAAGGTAAGAAACCAATTCACAACTTTCTTATTGATGGTTATTTCACATGGTGGGTTCAAGGAAGGTCTTACCTTTGCAGAATTATCGATGCATTAAATATGGGCTATGTAAATGAAGTAGTTTTTGGAAGTGAAATATACGATATTTGGTATGATCGTATACTAGATTTTTGTTATCAATATACATCACAAAACAAATAAAACCATTACCACCATTGCCACCAATGTTTCTTTGGTGGCTTTTTTGTATCATCAGTCTGTTCATCCGAACTCGACGTCTCAGGCCTCATATCAGCATCATCATGTGTTACTTGAAGCCGTTTAGGATCTTTATCAACCAAATTTAACGTTTGAGCATTGTTAGTTAATTTTGTTAAATCCGTAATCTGACTATCCTTAACCGCAAGTTGATTTTTCATATCATCATATGATTTTTGAGACGTAGCAATCGTTTCTTTTAAGGATGAAATAGTTTCATCCTTAGATGCAATTACTTGTTCATACTGTTCCTTCTGCTCTTTTAACTGTTGTTTTAACGTTAAAATATAATCATCTTTACTAAAAGCATGACTTTTCGCTTCTTGCTTGGTTTCAGGAGACTCCAATTCTTTTTTTAACGTGTTAAATTGTGTTAATTTAAAAAGCTCTCTTTTGCCTTCTTTTTTAACAGCGTTAATTTTATTCGACTTAATAAAGCGAGTCACACGCATAGGGTTAGTACCCAATACTTCAGCAATTTTAGACTTTGTTAACAGAGTATTATCCATTCTTAACACCTTTTTAACATCTCTTAACGTTATTTTTCTTTGTTAGTTTTCTTTTCTTCCATCAAAACATCATTTTGCCAGTGATCAAAAGTTTGTCGCATAGCTCCATACAGATAATTTTTGAAGTTTTTAATTTTACCTTTTCTATTATAATCTTCATCTACTCTAACACGATTTAAACAACGTCTGAGTGTTCTTCTTACTCTAGTTTTTAACTCTCCTTGATAATCTTCAAATTCTAGTCTATGACGTCCTATTTGGCTTACAGCGTTTTCTCTTGAATCATTAGCAGCATTAAGAATAGTACTAATACAGTCTGAGGCAGCTGAAGGGGTTCTGAACCACATTCCAATTAAGTCTAGAGTCTCTTTATCAAGGAACATAGGAATTGAGTCATTAGCTAATGTATCACCCAAATGATGAAGTAAATCTTGATTCTGCTTTTCTACTAATTCCTTTGAGTAATTTTTCTTTGAAAAATCCCAATTATTATCAGTATCTAAACTAGTATCTATATTAGTATCTGAGTAATTCTTATCTTTATTTGTCCCCATTTTGGGGAAGTCGCTCTGCTCTAAGCTTGAAGTGTCCTTGTTGCAGTTTTCACTATTACTGTTTCCAGTATTATCAATGTTTCCCGCATTTTGATCTCGAGTCCCCATTTTGGGGAAGTCGCTCTGCTCTAAGCTTCCCACTTGTGAACTTTGTGAAATCAAGTCTTCAGCATTGTATTCTGGTTGAAGCAAATAAATTCGAT
>Ga0079226_10004945_pt1 | contig 10202 bp, 8 predicted proteins | sample Poulit2014_FD_76345 | JGI IMG/M metagenome (GOLD analysis project Ga0079226, IMG submission 76345) | Agricultural soil microbial communities from Georgia to study Nitrogen management - Poultry litter 2014 | ecosystem: Environmental > Terrestrial > Soil > Agricultural land | place: USA: Georgia... | reverse complement strand
TGCTGTACTCGACCTGGCTGCTCGGCGGCCACGAGCCCCTCACCGCCGTGACGGCAGGGCTGCGGATCGTGGTGCTCGCGCTGCCCGGTGCGGTGCTCTCGGCCTTCGTGGAGCCCACCCCGCTCGCCGATCAACTCGGGCAGCGGCTGCGCCTGCCGGCCCGCTTCGTGGTCGCATTCTCGGCGGCGCGGCAGCGCGTCGCGCGGCTCGGGCAGACCTGGCAGCAGCTGGCTCGTGCTCGTCGAGCGCGGGGATATGGTCCCTCGCGCGGGCCGGTCTCCGGCGCTCGACACTCCGCAAGCCTGATGTTCGGGCTGCTGGTCGCCTCGATGCGCCAGGCGACGACGGAGCTCAAGGTCGGGTCCGCGATCCTCGCGCTCGACCTCATCGAGGCCGGTGTGCCGCTGGGCGACCGCTCTCTGCGCCATCCGATCCGCGACATCCGCCTGGTCGCCCGCGATCTCACCGGCCGCACCGGACTCGAATCGTCCGACGGCACCACGACCAGCGCCCTCGCGCTCCAGTCCCTCTACCTGGAGCACGCGACGGATCTGGTCGAGCGCGGGGACCATTCGCTGGGCGACGACGCGGTCGCACAGCGCGTCATCGACCGCTGGCGGCGCATGCTCGAAGCACTGGAGGCGGGGGACACCTCGTCCATGGCGGGCGAGATCGACTGGGTGCTCAAGAAGACGCTCATGGACCGCTACCTCGCCCGCAGCGGCGCCGACTGGGACGATCCGCGCCTGACCCGCCTGGACGTCGCCTACCACGACATCACACCGGGGGCCGGGCTCCTGGGCCCCCTGGCGGCTTCGGGCCGCACCGCGCGGGTCGTCGACGACGAGGCGATCGCGGCGGCGCGCAGCGCACCGCCTGCGACCACGCGCGCGGCTCTGCGGGGCCGCTTCGTCGAGGCGGCCCACGCGGCGCGCCGCGACTTCACGGTCGACTGGGTGCATCTGCGCCTCAACGACCAATCGCACCGGGCGGTCGTCCTCAAGGATCCGTTCGAGCCGGTCAGCGAACGGGCGGAGGCTCTCATCGGCGCCCTCGTCGACGAAGCACCCAGCTCGAGCGTCTAGGATCGCCCCGGCACCCATCGGAAGGAACACCTGTGAAGAAGACCGTGCTCATCACGGCTGCTGCGGCGGCGGCCGCGCTCGTCCTGTCCGCGTGCAGCGCCGAGGAGGCGGACCAGACCGCACCCTCGCCCACTGCGGACGTCAGCCCGGCCTCCACCTCGCTCGACGCGGTGACGGTCGCCGGGGACGTCGGGGAGCAGCCCGATGTGAGCTTCGACGCTCCACTCGTGATCGAGGACACGCAGTCCTCCGTGGTCTCGGAGGGCGACGGCGAGTCCGTCGAGGAGGGGCAGCAGGTCACCGCACACATGACGCTGGTGTCCGGCACGTCGGGCGAGGTCGTCGAATCGTCCTATGAGTCCGGCAGCCCGTCTGGGTTCCCGACCGATGCGGAGCAGATCAATTCCGGCCTCCTCGAAGCCGTCGTCGACCAGCCGGTCGGCTCGCGCGTCCTCCTCTCCCTCAACGGCGCCGCCTCGGCGGGACAGCAGTCGGAGACCCTGGTCTACGTCATCGACATCGAGGGCGTCGAGGACATCCCGGAGCCGCTCGAGCGCGCCGAGGGCGAGGAGCAGGAGCTGCCCGACGACTTCCCCGAGCTCACGCGCGGGGACGACGGTGCACCGTCCATCTCCCAGCCGGAGGCCGACGCGCCCACGGAGCTCGAGTCCGCCACCGCGATCGAGGGCGAGGGCCCGGAGGTCCAGGAGGGGCAGAACGTGTCCGTCCACTACACGGGCTGGCTGTGGGACGACGCGTCCGAGCCGTTCGACAGTTCCTGGGAGCGCGGAGAGCCGTTCGTGGTCCAGGGCGTGGGTTCGGCCCCCGTCATCGACGGATGGAACGAGGCCCTCGTCGGGGAGAGGGTCGGCTCGCAGATCGTCGTGGCGATCCCGCCGGAGAAGGGCTACGGCGAGGCCGGATCGCCCCCGAACATCCCCGGCGATGCGACGCTCGTCTTCGTCATCGACATCCTGTCCGCGGTCGGCTGACCGCTCGACCCGGACAGCCCGCTCACACCCGCCCGCATCCGACACCCGCCCCTATCCGACACCCGCCCGTATCCGAAGGAGCATCCACCATGGCCAAGCAGAAGCCCGAGATCGACTTCCCCGGCGACACCGCCCCCACCGATCTGGAGATCGTCGACGACGTCGTGGGCACCGGCCCCGAGGCGAAGGCCGGCGACACGGTGTCGGTCGACTACGTGGGCGTCGCCTACTCGACCGGCGAGGAGTTCGACGCCTCCTACAACCGCGGCACCCCGCTGCAGTTCAAGCTGGGCGTCGGCATGGTCATCGCCGGCTGGGACCAGGGCGTCCAGGGCATGAGGGTGGGCGGCCGCCGCACGCTGCGCATCCCGCCCCATCTGGCGTACGGCGCCGGAGGCGTCCCCGGGGCGATCGGCCCGAACGAGAGCCTCATCTTCGTCTGCGACCTCGAGGGCGTCGCGGGCTGAGCCGACTCAGCCGTCGACACCCGCGGGGATGACCGCGGCGGCCGCCCGCCCGGCCGCTGCACCCGCGAAGAACGCGATCGGGTCCTGCGCCAGACCGCGGCCCATCGTCGACAGGTGCACGGGGGAGTCCTCGAGCGCCGTGAGGAGGCCCTCGAGGCCGACCTCGACGAGCGAGTGGCCGGCCTCGGCGAGTGCCGGCAGCTGCGCGGCCGTCTCACGGGCGACCGCGCCGGGTGCCTGCTCCCACGCGGACGCGACCGCGGCCTCGGCGACGGTCAGCGTCTCCGTCGACGGGACCGGGACGACGCAGCCCGGGCGCGCGACCTTCGTCACCGTCGTGAGCGTGTGGTGGGAGATCCCGCGATGGCGTGAGCGGGCGTCCGCCTGCGACATGCGCAGGGCCGCCAGCGGGATGCCCCCCAGCAGCCCGGCGGCGTTGAGGTGCTCGCCGACCACCAGACCGGAGAAGCCGTAGGGGGTGCCGGTGCCGAGGTTGCCGGGCCCCTGCGAGACCACGACCACGTCCGCGCCCGCGACGTGCACCGCGGCGAGCAGGCCGGTGTGGACCGTGACGGCCTCGTAGTCGCCGCCGTGGGCCTGGCCGACCGTCACCGTCGCGTGCAGCCAGCCGGCCTCCTGCAGACCGTGGACGGCGCGCGAGAACGCCAGCGGCAGCGCGGCGCCGTCGGTCATGACGTAGACCACGCGGGCGTCCGGACGGTCTGCGCGGATCCCCGCGAGGATCGCCGGCAGCGCCGAATGCAGGTCCGCCACGACGACCGGAGTGCCGCCGATGCCCGTCGCCTCGGCGAGCGTCCGATGGTGGGGCGACTCCTGATCATCGACCCCCAGCACCATCGTCTGCGCGGGGGAGTACCGGTCCTTCACGAGATGACCGGGGCCGGGCGGCGGATCCGCGGGAAGGCGGTCGGGGATCGCCGTGACGAGTGCGTAGCCGCCGGTGCCCAGCCTGCGCGCCAGCGCCGACACGTTGAGCAGCACGTCATCGCCCGGCTCCGGAGCGCCGACGAGACCGGTGTACGCCAGCGCACGCACCTCGGCGGCGTCGTCAGCACCCGGCAGCGGGGTGTGGAGGGCGGCAGTCACCTCCCGGGCCCCCGGGCGGTCTGAGAGGACTGAGCGGACTGTCGCGCGACGCCAGTGGATCATGGTGAGTACTGTAGGGGACGTGACACGAGTGCGACGGCAGACGGAGCGGCTGATGAACCTGCTCATCGCCCTGCGCGCGGCCCGCGGATGGACCGACCGGGACGTCCTGCGCCGCAGCATCGCCGAGTACGCCGATCTCGACGACGCGGCGTTCGACAGGCGGTTCTCACGCGACAAGGCGGCGCTCGAGGCGATGGGCATCGCGATCTCCACGACAGCCTGGGACGACCCGTTCACGGACGGTACGGGCTACGGCTACCGCGTCGACGACGAGGGCTACGCCCTGACCCAGATCGACTTCACGCCGGCCGAGGCCGCCGTCGTGTCCGTCGCGCAGTCCCTCCTGGTCGACACGGCGCTCGCAGCCGACGCCCGCGCGGCGCTCAACAAGCTGCGCGGGCTGGGCGAGGGCTTCCGGACGGAGCCGGACCCGAGTGCCGCTCCCGTCGCCGCGGTGCCGGCCCACGTCGCGGGCACCGCGTTCGCCGGACTGCTGCGCGCGGTCGAGGCCCGGCGGGCGGTCACGTTCGACTACCGTCGGCCCGGCGCCGCCGCGGCCCGGCGCACGCTCGAGCCGTACGCGCTGCTGACCCGCGGCGACCGGTCCTACGTGGTCGGCCGCGACGTCGACCGCGACGCCGTGCGCACCTTCCGGCTCTCGCGCATCCGGGGTCGCATCCAGGCCGCGGCCCGCCGGCGCGACGGCGACTACGACGTGCCCGCCGGCTTCGACGCCGCGGCGCACACCACCCTCGACGGATCACTCGTGCCGGCCGACGGGGAGCCCGCGGCCACGACCCTCGACGTCGTCCTCGCCGTGGCCCCGGGACGCGCGGTGCCCCTGCGGGAGGCCGCGCACGGGTCCGTCCCGACGGTGCCTGCCGAAGCACCCGCGATCCCTGCGGGCTGGGACGTGATCGGGCTGCGGGTGGCCGACCACGACGCGTTCGCGCAGCGGCTCCTCGAGTACTCGCCGTCGGTCCTCGTGCTCGCACCGGACTCGCTCGCGCAGCGGCACGTCGCGTGCCTGACGCGCACCGCGGAATCGCTCGACGCACTCGTCGCCGCCGAGGACGACGACCGTGGCTGAGCGCGCCCACGACCGCCTGTCGCGCCTGCTGGGACTGGTGCCGTATCTCACCCGCCGACCCGGAACGGAGCTGACCGACGTCGCCGCCCACTTCGACGTCGACCCCGCACAGATCGTCGACGACCTCGAGCTCCTCTTCGTGACCGGTCGGCCCGGACACATGCCCGACGACCTCATCGAGGCCGAATGGGAGGGGGGACGCGTGTTCGTCGGCAACGCCGACGAGGTCTCCGTTCCCGTCCGGCTGAGCCCCCACGAGGTCGGCGGGCTCCTGCTCGCGCTCGACTACGTCGAGTCCGCCCACGGGGCCGACCCCACGACGATCCGGTCCGTGCGGCGGAAGCTGCAGGAGGCCTCGGGCACGGAGTCCGGCGGGCGCCTCGACATCTCGCCGCCGCAGCTGCCGGCGCGGCTGGCGGCGACGGTGCGCACCGCGATCCAGGATGGCACTGCGCTCGACATCCGCTACTACGTCCCCGCACGCGACGAGCTCACGCACCGCACGATCCGTCCGGAGCGCCTGCGGCTGGGGCGGGTGTGGTATCTCGACGCCCACTGCCTCACCTCCGGCGGACACCGGTCCTTCGCGGTGGACCGGATCCGTGCCGCGTCGCCCGCGACGGGCACCGCGACGGCGGATGCCGCGGCCCGGGCGGACAGCGAGGCCGAGGCCGGAACCGGTTCCGAGGCCGGGGCCGGCGCCGAGGTCGTGGGCACCTCGGGCGACTCCGGCACCTCGGGCGTCTCCCTCGTCCTGCGGCCCGAGACCGCGTGGCTGGCGGACGAGGTCGATCCGAGAGCCGCCGGCGGGACCAGACGCGACGACGAACGGGGCCTCGGCACGGTGTCGCTCGACCTGCCGCGCGTGGGCTCCGACTGGGCCGTGCGACTGCTGAGCGCCCACGGCGGGGGAGTGCTCTCCGCCTGGCCGCCGGAGGTCGTGCGTCGCGCCGCGGCAGTGACCCACGAGGCGCTGACCCTGTACACGCAGCGGAACCCCGAGGACTAGAATGTCCTGGAGCATCGACCCCTAGGAGCCGGAATGCGCCCAGAGCCCATCCACATTCTCATCCTCGTCATCGTCATCCTCCTGATCTTCGGCGCGCCCAAGCTGCCGATGATCGCGAAGAACATCGGCAAGTCCCTCAAGGTCTTCAAGACCGAGGTGGATGACCTGCGCGGTGAGAAGGGCGACGACGGCAAGGGTGGGAAGGACTCCGCGGGCGACACGCGCAGGGAGGTCACGGACACGTCCTCGCACCCGTCGGTCGACGATGTGACGGGGGAGGGCGCGGGCCGGTCGGGCAGCGCCGACGGGCAGGCTCTGCCCGACGATGACGCGCGCCGCGACTCCTGAGCGCTCCGGACCCGACGACGACGGTGGAGACCGAGGGCAGGAAGGGCCGGAAGCGCTCCAAGGCGAACTCCGACAAGCGGATGCCGCTGTCGGAGCACCTCGTCGAGTTCCGCAACCGGGCGATCATCTGCGCCGTTGCGCTGGTGCTCACCGGCGTGGTCGGCTGGTTCCTCTACGACCCGGTGCTCGCAGTGCTGCAGATGCCGGTCGAGGAGATCGCCGCGCAGGACGACCGCGTCGCGGAACTCAACTACGCGGGCATCGCCTCACCCTTCGACATGAAGATCAAGGTGTCGCTCTTCATCGGCTTCATCCTGTCCTCGCCGCTGTGGCTCCAGCAGCTGTGGGCCTTCATCGTCCCGGGGCTCACGGCGAAGGAGAAGCGATACACGCTGGGGTTCATGGCCGCGTCGATCCCGCTGTTCCTCGCGGGCTCGTGCCTGGCGTTCTTCGCGATGCCGAACGCGGTGCGCGCGCTGACGTCCTTCACCCCGTCCGGCGCCAGCAACATCATCCCGGCGCAGGACTACCTCACGTTCGTCATGATCATCATCGTGGTGTTCGGGATCGCTTTCGTCCTGCCGGTGCTCATGGTGGGGCTCAACATGCTGGGGGTCCTCAGCGCCGACCGCATCCGGAGGTCGTGGCGGATCGTGGTGCTCATCGTGTTCGTGTTCGCGGCGATCGCCACCCCCGCGCCGGATGCGATCTCGATGTTCTTCCTCGTGACCCCGATGCTCGCGCTCTTCTTCCTCGCGTGGCTCATCTGCCTGCTGGGCGACAGGCGGCGGCGGAAGCGCCTCATCGCAGAGGGTCTGTGGGAGGATCCGGCTGAGGACTGATGCACCGGCGGCACCCGCACGGATGACCAGCAGCGGCACGGCTGCATGATGAGAGGAGCGTGACGATGAGCGCTGAGCACGACCCCCTCACCGCATTCGAAGCCGGTCTGGGATTCAGCCTCGATCGCTTCCAGCGCACCGCCTGCCAGGACCTCGAGGAGGACCGCTCGGTCCTCGTCGCCGCCCCCACCGGCGCCGGCAAGACCGTCGTCGCGCAGTTCGCGGTCGCCCTCGCCCGGCATCGCGGCGTGCGCGTCTTCTACACTTCGCCCATCAAAGCGCTCAGCAATCAGAAGTTCGCGGAGTTCTCCCGTGAGTACGGCGGGGAGAACGTCGGGCTGCTCACCGGCGACACCACGAACCACCGGGAGGCGCCCATCGTCGGCATGACGACGGAGGTGCTGCGGCACATGCTGTACTCTGGCGAGGCGCTGGCGGACCTGGGCTTCGTCGTCCTCGACGAGGTCCACTACCTCGCAGACCGATTCCGCGGGCCGGTGTGGGAGGAGGTCATCATCCACCTCCCGGCTCACGTGCGCATCGTCGGCCTGTCCGCGACCGTGTCCAACGCGGACGAGTTCGGCGCCTGGCTGCGGGAGGTCCGCGGTCGCCTGGACGTCGTCGTGACCGAGCACCGACCCGTGCCCCTGCACAACCAGATGATGGTGGACGGACGCATCCACCGGCTGTTCCGCGCGGGGTCCGGCACCGATCTGGATCCGGATCTGGTCCGGGCGATCCGCCAGCACGAGAAGTCGCACGGCAGGCGACAGGGCCGCCGCGGGCGCGGAGGTCCACCGCGACGCCCGAGCCGCGCACCCCGCTCGTCGCGCCTGGAGATCCTCGACCGGCTCGAGGACGGCGACCTGCTGCCGGCGATCTTCTTCATCTTCTCCCGCAACGGCTGCGACGAGGCCGTCGAGCAGATGCTCACCCGCGGGGTCGACCTCACCGACGCGGAGGACAAGCGTGCGATCGAGGCCCGGCTGGACGCACTCGTCGAGCAGATGCCGCGGGAGGACCTGGGCGTGCTCGGCTTCGGCACGTTCTCGGCGGGGCTCCTCCACGGCTTCGCCGCGCACCACGCGGGCATGATCCCGCAGTTCAAGGAACTGGTCGAGGATCTCTTCGCCGCGGGGCACCTGCGGGCGATCTTCGCCACGGAGACGCTCGCCCTGGGCATCAACATGCCGGCGCGGACGGTGGTGCTCGAGAAGCTCGTGAAGTTCAACGGCGAGGCCCACGTCCAGATCACCCCCGGGGAGTACACCCAGCTGACGGGGCGCGCCGGGCGCCGCGGCATCGACACGGAGGGCCACGCGCTCGTCGTGTGGCAGCCGGGCCTCGACGTCGCCGACATCGGAGCGCTCGCCTCGAAGCGCACGTACGCGCTGCGCAGCCAGTTCGTCCCCACGTACAACATGGCGGCCAACCTGCTCGCGCGCATGGACCGGGACTCCGCCGGCAGCGTGCTGGAGACCTCCTTCGCCCAGTTCCAGGCCGATACGGCGGTCGTGGGACTGGCCAAGAAGCTGCGTCGCAACGAGGAGGCGATCGACGGCTATCGGGAGTCGATGGCGTGCGACCGCGGCGATTTCGCGGAGTACGCGCGCCTGCGCCGGGCCGTGTCGGCGGAGGAGAAGCGCCAGCGGCGCACGCGCTCGAAGGTCCGCCAGCGCGACGTGATGGAGTCGCTGGGGCTGCTGCGGGTCGGTGATGCCGTCGTCCTGCCGTCGAAGCGGTCCCTGGGCGCGTGCGTCGTCATCAGTCCGATGCAGCGCAGGGACGCGGATACCCGGCTGCCCAGCGTGCTCACGGAGGCCGGCCGCGTCTGGCATCTGCGCCCGCACGAGGTCACGGAGCCCGCGGTGAAGCTGGGACGCGTGAAGTTCCCCAAGAAGTTCAACCACCGGGTCGTCGAGCAGCGCAGGCGGCTGGGCGAGACGCTGGTCGACGCCCTGACCGACGACCGCCTGAAGGATCCCACCACGGCGCTGGCGGAGGCCCGGGAGTCCGGGAAGAGGGACCGGTCCCAGAGCCCGGACGCGGCCCGCGTCGACGAGCTGCGCGAGCAGATCCGCGCGCACCCGTGCCATTCCTGTCCCGACCGCGAGCATCACGCCCGGTGGGCCGAGCGGGCGGAGCGGCTCGAAGCGGAGTCCGCGTCGCTGCGCACGAAGATCGAGGGGCGCACGACCTCCATCGCGATGGTCTTCGACCGTGTCTGCGACGTGCTGACCTCCGTGGGATTCCTGCCCGACAGTCGGGTCCTCCGCCGCATCTACGGGGAGCGGGACCTGGTCACGGCGCTCGCGGTGCGCGGCGGGGTGTTCGACGCGCTGAGCGAACCGGAGATCGCCGCGCTGGCCTCGGGACTGGTCTACTCCGCCCGCCAGACGGAGACCTTCGGCGTGCCGCGGATGCCCACGGCATCGCTCGACGCGGCGGTCCTCGAGGTGCACGGCCTGTGGCGGACGGTCACGGAGCTCGAGCGCTCCGCGCGGCTGTCGGACACCCCGGAACCCGATTTCGGGATCGGCCGACTCGTCTACAGCTGGACCGAGGGCGCCTCCCTGGCGACCACCCTCAAGGGCTCCGGGATCGCCGCCGGAGACTTCGTCCGGTGGGCCAAGCAGACGCTCGACATCCTCGGGCAGATCGCCGACGTGTCCGATCCGGCCACCGCGGTCCGTGTCCGCAGGGCGGCCGGGGCGATCCGCCGCGGAGTCGTCGCCGACTGACCGGCGGACCCGTCGGAACGGGACGACACCGCGGTCGGGTCAGGACTTCCGCAGCGACTTCACGACGGTCTCGAGGTCGGACCCGAAGACGTTCTCCGTCGTCAGATAGGTCCAGGTCGACGAGGGCCGTTTGAGGCCGTGCGCGGGCAGGTCGACCCCGTCGGCCGTGAACTCCGCCTCCGCCAGCACCTCGTGGGCACGGGTGAGCACATCGTCCCAGAAGCTCGTGAAGACGCGGATCGACTCCTCGTTGAACGCCTCATGCGGCTTCTCCCGCGCCAGCGTGCGCAGATGGATCCCCTCCCGGAGGTCGTTGAGGAACGCGAGGTGATCGACCCAGCGCTCATCGACGGCGAAGAGCAGGGTGTCGCGGATGGCGGTGTCGAGCACCTCAGCCGACGCCGTCCCCTCGATCTGTGCGATCCGGTCCTCGCCCAGCAGATCGCGGACCTCCTCCG
>Ga0079226_10004944_pt1 | contig 10204 bp, 6 predicted proteins | sample Poulit2014_FD_76345 | JGI IMG/M metagenome (GOLD analysis project Ga0079226, IMG submission 76345) | Agricultural soil microbial communities from Georgia to study Nitrogen management - Poultry litter 2014 | ecosystem: Environmental > Terrestrial > Soil > Agricultural land | place: USA: Georgia... | reverse complement strand
CAATGAAATATATTTCAGTAAACAGAATACCAACAGCCTCCGGATAACTCTTAGATTACTGTTTACACTTATATTATATAACTCAAAAATTCAATGTCAAGTATTTTTTATAAAAATAACATATAATATTTGTAAATATTGAAAATTCTATCGGTGGAATTCGTGAAATTGTCATACTAACCGATTTATATTTAAATTTTCAGTTAATCCAAAGCTTATTTAATAACTCATATTTATGCTATAATTTGATATGAATTATTATATATATTAAGGAGAAAGACTATGAATTCAATAGAACTATTTGCTGGGTGTGGTGGACTAGCACTAGGAATAGAAAGAGCAGGGTTCCACAATAAACTATTAATCGAAATTGATAAAAATGCCACTGAAACCTTAAAATCTAACTTTAAACATACACAAATTATTAACGAAGATATTACAAAAATTGATCCTTCAACTTTAGAAATAGATAGTGAAATTTCTTTAATAAGTGGAGGAGCTCCTTGTCAAAGTTTTAGTTATGCCGGTCTGAGAAAAGGTATAGAAGATGCCAGAGGAACCTTATTTTATGATTTTGCTAGATTCATTAAATTTTTTAGACCAAAAACTTTTTTGTTTGAAAATGTCAAAGGGTTAATTAATCATGACAATGGAAAAACACTAGCTACTATTATTAATATCTTTTCTGAATTAGACTATAAAGTCGAATGGCAACTTTTGAAAGCTGTAAATTATGAAGTTGCTCAAAAACGGGAACGTATATTTATAGTTGGGATTCGAAATGATATATATCATTCTCTTGGTAAATATGAGTTTCCTGCTCCAATTGATAAATATTTAACTTTAAAAGATGTATTAATAAATGTACCTAATAGCCCAGGAGCTAAATATCCAGAGTCAAAGAAAAAAGTACTCGATTTAGTTCCTCCAGGTGGATATTGGAGAGATTTACCAGATGATATTGCAAAAGAATATATGGGAAAAAGTTATTGTCTTGGGGGCGGAAAAACAGGAATGGCTCGTAGAATATCATGGGACGAACCTTCTCTAACATTAACGACATCTCCAGCCCAGAAACAAACTGAACGCTGTCATCCAGATGAAACACGTCCTTTTACGACTAGAGAGTATGCACGAATACAATCTTTTCCTGACAATTTCAAATTTGAAGATTATTATTCACATGTGAATGATACTTTGGAGAAAATATACGCTAATCGAAACATTAATAATTTGAAGGATTTTAATAAAAGTATTATTGATCCAACAAAAATGATTTTTGATTCTTTTACGAATAATTTTGATAAAAAAGAACTCATAAAAGCTGAGATAAGTCGACAAGTAGATAAATCAATAACAAATAATATCGGATATTTCCATCAAAACTTTTTTAAATATATAGATGGTTTCGAAGTCCCTAAGGCCGGTTTTGATGTAGAAAATCATGCTTTGTCAATTTTTGGCGAAATGAAAAATAAACATAATACTATGAATTCAGCAAGCTCCCAAAAAACTTATATGAAATTACAACAAAAAATCTTAAAAGATTCGAACGCAACATGTTATCTTATAGAAGTAATAGCGAAAAAAAGTCAAGATATTAATTGGAAATGTAAAGTGGATGGCGAAAATTTCAACCATGACAAAATAAGAAGAATTTCAATAGATAAGTTTTATGAATTAGCAACTGGTGATGAACATGCTTATAAAAAAATTTGTGAATGGTTACCTATAGTAATTTTTTCATTAAATAAAGAGAAATCATTAAATGATACTAGTGAGATAATATTGGAAGAATTAAAAGAAATAGATAAAAACTTCATAGATTCAGTATATAAACTGAGTTATCCCACATATTCAGGGTTTGATAATTTAGATATTAAACTTCAACAACATTTACCAAATGACATATAAAAATCAAAAATATAAACCTTTATAATAAAACGCTCCTTTTAACATAATTATGTTAAAAGGAGCGTTTTATTATAAGATGTAAGTTTATGATCTAAGAATACATTTGAGAATTTTTAAACTTACGTAATACTATCTAAAATTAAAATGGTATGTTTTTAATTTCAGATAGTATGTATTTATTTAAATCATAATAGTAATGATCATAATTTTCGTTTAATGAACTGCCATCCCAGTTATCATTAAATGCATTTTCTAAAATAAGACTCATACCCCCATTAGCATAGTCTTCAATAACAGTTTTCACTGATCCTCTATTTTCATATTTGTTTAACTCATCTAAATCGCTAGATATATTTTTATCAGTAAAAGCTAAATTTAATAAAAAAGCTTCTTCCATAGGTGTTAAATAACTACTTCTTGTTTCTTTACCCTTTTTTTCAACTTTCATTTTATAAGAATTTCTAAAACCTATAGAAGCACATAAAATAAATAAATTCTTAATTTCGAATTTATTATCTTTACTTAAATTAGATAAAACTTCATAGACATCATCATATTTTTTATCGACATAAAATATTAATTGATTATCTCTTAATATTCCCAATTAAAGTCCTCCTCTTGTAGACATTTTTTCATCTAAAGGTACAAATTTAATTTCTGAATGTTCTACATCAATTTGATTAATTCTATACCAACTTCCAAGTTTCCCTGTATTTTTAAAGACTCTTTCTTCACTATCTGTTAATTCTGTATCTGTCACTAATAAAATCCATTGCCCTGTTAATTCTGGAATTTTTTCTATTAAATTATCTCTATTCATTCCACTTAATCTATTAAAAGGAGAATCCATAAATAGTGGGAAATCAATTTTTTCTTCAGAATCTTCTCTAACTGCTAGTCTAGCTAGAGCTGTTATGAATGACAACGACAAGATTTGTCTCTGACCCTGAGAGATATTTTGTGTGATTTTATACCCGTTATTATTAATTGCACCTATTTCGAAATTTTTATCGATTTCTACATGATCAATAACTTTAATATCTTTAGTATCTATTAACTTTTTAAATATATCTGTAGTGTATTCTCCCAACAGATTTCTCACATCTGTACTAAATGTATCAGCTATTTCTTTTAGCACTTTCTCCAATTTGTATAATAAATCTAATTGAGCTCTATCATTTCCACTCTTATTTTGTTTTTGTATGCGTTCTTGGTATTCACTCTTTTTTTGTTCCAATTCCTTTTCTAATTTTTCTAAAGAATTAGTATTCATAGTTAATTGCACGTTTAAATCAATTTTTCTAGTTTCATCTTGATCAATCATTTTTTGTATATCAGCTAAATCAACTGAATTCTTAGCCTGTTCCGCTATATCTCTTTTTAATTCATTTATATAATTATTTTCTTGATCTAATTTTTCTATTAATTGTTTATAAGTTTTCAAAGTATTTACTAATTCTTCTTCACTTGATTTATAATAATTTTCTTTTTCTTCTATCACATTTAAAAGATTTCTAGCTAAATTATAAGTTTCAGAATTATTTTGTTCTTTTTGTAACATTTCTATATAATTCCTACTCTTTTCATCATTGTTTAAGTCGTTATGACATACCAAACACTGATTTTCTAACAAAGATTCATTCAGAATATTTAATGGTATATTTATTTTATTATCACCTATAAATTCTTCAAGAAAAATTTTATTTGCATCAAATATATTTCTTCCTAACAAATATGGCATATTCATATATGTATTTTTGAAGAGTTGTGACTCTATATTATTCACTTGTTCTTGAAAGTATTTGATATTATTTTCTTTATCTTTAATTCTATTTCTTTTTTCAATTATATTTTTATTTTTATCCAGAGTTAAATTATGATTAGATATTGATTCTTCTATAAGTATAATATCTTCTTGTAATTTATTATTTTGTTCATCAATATCTTCAATCTCAGCTTCAATATCATTAATTCTATTGGAAACCTCTGTCACATTTCCATCTTCCATATTTTTAGTTATATTGGATTTTAATGACTTTGCTTGGTCATTTATTATTTTTCTTGCTAATTTAATTTTATCTATTTGTAATAAATTAAATATGGCAGCTTTAACTTCTTTTTTAACAGCATTATCAGATTTTGCTAAAGTATCTATTTTTTCTGCGTCGAATAAGAAGAAATCTTTTATTTCTTCATTCATTATTTTATTAACTTTATGATAAATTTCTTGCCTATCCTTTAATAGTTTAGGTTTAATATTTCCAGTTATAGTATCCGTTTCTGTTAAAAACACTTCTTTTTCTTGTTCAGTTATAATCCCCTTTGAATGTTTTAAGGCTCCTATTTCTCTTTTAATTTCATATAATATATTTTCATGTTCAAAAGTTAATGTAACTTTAGCAGATCCTGTTGATGTAGGACTTTCATCCAAGAACTTAAGATTAGTTAAATAAATTTTATCATTGCCAGCATCTTGAGAAATTTTCTGTGAGCCGAATAGTACAAACATAATTGCCCTGTATATTCCTGTTTTCCCTTTTCCATTCTCTCCAAATAATATTGTCACATTCTCTTTTTCATCGTGAGCAAAATTTATAGATTGTTTCCCATAATATTGTCTAAAATTTTCTAAATCTAATCTAATAAGTTTCATTTTCATTCAACTCCTTCACATATTTACTTAAATTATTTTTAAATCTATTAGCAGCAGTGTTTTCTTCAGAAGCAGTATCAGCATTTGCCAAATCGTTAAGAAATGGTCTTAATAACTGCTCATAATTTTCTTCTAATTCACCTAAACGTTTACTTAATTCATTATTTAAAACTGTCATCGTTATACATCTCCTTCATCTCTTTATACACTTCCCAAGGATCTTTATACATTAAATGAGTCAAATTATATTCGTTCAATAGCTTACTCATATTTATTTTGGTTTCACTATAATTTAATGCACTATTACTAAATTCAGTAAATCTTGGTAATTCTTTAACAGCGATTTTATTAAAATCTTCAAATGGCAATCCAACAGGTAAAACAATATAATCATGCAATTTAGCAAACTTTTTTCCCTCAAATTTCCTTAAAATCCGTCCTCTTCTTTGAACAAATTCACGAGGGTTTGAAGTACTAGATAAAAAATAAGCATTAACAGTAGCTGGAATGTCTACTCCTTCATCCAAACATTTAATAGCTACAAGTATTTGTATTTTACCTTCTTCAAACATCTTCAGTAATACTTCTCTTTCTTTATTTTTTATGTCATGGTTAAATTTGCTAACTTTTAAATTTAATTTGTAAATTTCTTTAACTATCTCATCAATATCACCAGGAGCACAATATACTAATGTATGCTTAATATTACTTAAATCTTCTTTTTGAATATCTTCAATAAATTGTTCAATTTTATTTTTCGCTTTATATATTAAATTAGATCTCTGTATATATAACTTCTTTAAGTAATCATTCTCTTCTTCAGAATTTTTATTTGAAATTTTTATAATTTTTTTCGTTATATTATTATATCTTAACATTTCTTCATCGCTAAAAGTCACAACATGAGGATAGTATTCATATGGAGTAAGTTTTTTGTTATTAATTGCTTGATCCAAGCTATAAGTATAAACTACTTCCCCAATTGAATTTTTCAAGAATAATGTACCCTCCTCATCCCACCATCTATCTGGAGTTGCAGATAAACCTAATTTTGCTTTAAAATTCTTAAATGGAAAATCATTGAAACCATTTTGTGTAATATAGTGACACTCGTCGCTGATTAATAAAGTTGGGCCAACCACATTGCTAAAAATTTTTTTAAATTCTTTAGTTTTAGAAGTTTTATAAGTTGTGATAATAACTTGCTTTTCTATAAGTCCTAAATTATATTCTTGTACCAAACTTTTGGCTTTACTAACCCATTTGGTTTTTGATTCTATACATTTCAAAATATTTTGTTTCAATATAATATTTATATCTTTTTCCCATTGTTCTACTAAATGTGTAAAAGGCACTATTATAACAGTTAAACATCGGTTATTCATTTTAATATATCTATTAACAGATAATAAGCTAGTTATCGTTTTACCAGTTCCTGTTGCCATTTCTAAAATACCTTGAAAATCCGAATTCACCCATTTATTTATAGCTTCTTTTTGATAATCTCTTTCTTCAATGAATCTCTCATTATTAGTAAGACTAGGAGAAACTTTTAAGTTATATTTCTTTAGATCAGTTCTATGTGAAATTAATTCTCTTTTAATAGAATCTGGTAATTCAATTACTTCCAGTTCATTTGTTCGATTATTCCATAAATCATTAAAATCATTTATAGAATTTTGAATTCTATGTGAATCTTTTTTATCTGAATAAACATCGATTTTTTCAAAATTCCTGCTTAACCCAGAAAATGTTTCATTTGCAGATCCAGAGAATGATATAGAATGTCCTTTTTCATCTGTAAATATACCAAACTTCTCATGATATATTGCATTATTTTTTGTAAAGGCAATTTTGAACTCTAATTGACCTCTATAAATTAACCACGATATTACATTTAAGGTATCATCTTCAATAGTTCGGTATCCTATTTTTATTTCATTCAAAAAATTTTTTTCTATTAGTTCATCTTTGGCTGCATGTCCTTTTTCTATTGCTTCAATATCTTCAGTAGTTAAATTCGGATTAGCAACTATTCGGATATTTCCTCCTTTTTCTAAAAAAATTTCTAATCCTTTAGCTAATAGCTTAAAACTTTCACTCGTAAAATAACCTGAGGCTCTATCATATTGTTTTGAATTTTGTAAACAAGGCAAATAAAAATCATTGTGTATATCATCATTACTAGATCTATATTGGTATCTGAAATTCAAATTACTAAGCATCATTTATCACCTCTCTCTACTTGGAAAAATCCTATATTATCAAATGTAAAATTTTTGCTTTCTTTAATAGAAAAATATAAATTACTTGCATTGTCGTTCATTAAAGACTTTGATTTTAAAAATCGCATTAATAGATTATTTTCAAATGGATCGTTGTAATTTTCTATTACTTCTTGAAGAACAATATCTTCATATAGAGTATTTTTATTTGTGATAATAGGTAATTCATATTTAGATCCTTGATAAGCTTCAATTAAATAATAACCTGAATTTTCTAATAAATAAGCTGCTAAACTAGGTGTAACATTGTAGTTATTATTTATCTGTATATCTATTTCTTTTAAATCATTTTTATTAATATATCTTTTACTACTAATCAAATTATCTGTAAATAAAATAACTTCTTTTATAATATCATTGTTGATTTCAATCTTTGATAAATTTAAATAATAATCATCTATATATGGAGCCATTTTTCTATCGTTTATCATTTTATCTTTTGATAAATGATATTTTTGATATGAATAACCTTTGTTTAATAAAAAATTTTTTAATTCATTAGCACTATATAACTCACCAAATTCCATAGGTAGTACATCTTCTATATTTTTGATATTTCCATCTTTTTTATATAAAAATTGTTGGAAACCACTTATGTTATCAATTCTAGTTTTTATAAATTGAGAAAAACTATATATCCCTTTAATATGATATTTTTCAAGAATATATTTGAATTTATCGTTTAATGCAATCTCTAAATATATATCAACTGTATAAATAAAGTTTTGTTTAAATCTTTTAGTAATTAAATCACATAATTCACTATAGTATGTCTCTTCTTCGATACCTTTAATCAAAACAAGTTCATTTGATTCATTTATTAATACGTCTTTTAATTTAGGAACTATTTGATCTAGTTTAATCTGTTTCCATTTTAAATCTTTTAATACATTTTTTTGATCAATTGGGCTATATTTTTCCAAATAATGCATTAAAATTTCCTCTGAATTAAAATTAATTGTATCTTTTTTATATATATATAATGTGTTTTGAAAACCAATAGAAAAATTTTCACTAAAGAAATGTTTTATTATTGAATATAAGTGAGTATATGAAAAAACACTGTTTCTATCCATTAATTCTTTATGTTTCTCAAAAATATTTCTTGGATCAACATTGGGATATTTTTGTAAGTCTAACTCAATAATATTTTTTAATTCACTTAAAAACTGACTATCTACATCTCTAAAATCTTCATACTTATAAGTATTTCTATCTATTAAAATTACATTTTCCGCGTCTATAACTCTTGCAAATAAACTTCTTATATTAGAATCTACATCTTTATCAAAAATATTTTTAATTAATGTTTTTAATTTCAAATAGTCTTTTTCAGTATAGGTAAACACTTTATCTTTATTATTAGAGAAAATATATTCAAGAGAGTTAACTATATTTATATTTTTTTTGATGAATCTACTATTAAAAAGCTTATAACCATATTTTTTAAATGCATATTCTATTAAAGTCACATTTTCTTGATCAACTTTTGGGATATCATTAAATTCAATAACTAATCTATTTTCTTCGTAACATTCATTGACAAAACTGAGATAAAATTCGTAATCTTTGATAAATACAATAATATTTTTTTCTTCGATAATTTTAAATTTAGGATTAGAGCGTATTATTGAATAAATTAATTTTGTTTCTTTATCATCGCCTAGAATATTAAGTACATCTTCTATGTAAACCACTGATGCTTTAGTGAAATTTAGCAGTAATATTTTTTCAATAATGTTATTATATTTTGTTATTTTAAAACTAGCCTTTTTATTAATTTGTCTAATTCTTTCTCTAGTTACTTTCAATCTTTCCCCAATTTCTTGTAATGTTTCTCCCTTTTCTCTTCTTTTTAAAATTTCATATTCTCTCGTAGTTAAATCTTTTTTTAACTTTAAAGTTATAGTTGATATATCAGGAATATTTTCAAGATACGTTAACAAATTATTGATTATTGAATAATCAGAAAATTCATTGCCTAAATCTTTTATTTTTCTTTTATCATATAAAAAGATGTTAGATAGTTCAAAAATTCGTAAAACGTCACAAATTTTATAATCTTTTATATATTTAAAATTCATATGGTTTTGTAATTTTGTCAATACATTATCCATTATTTCATAATAAGATTTTAAATTTATATTCCCCTTTTTTTCAATATCTTCTATGATATCTACACCGTATAAATACGGTTTATCCTTCATCAGATTATTTGTCGAGAAATACGAATCCATAAATTCATTTAATTCATAGCCATTATCATACAAAATTTGATTCAATTCATAATTATATAAGTTTAGATAATTATATCTTATATAATTATTGTTTTTGCAATAATTATATAAATCAGTATATGTTTTTTTCCTTGTCCCTTTATTTCGTTTGTATAATTCAAGAAGTTCATTTAAAGAATTAAACTGCTTAGTATTTAAATTATTACAAAAGTTTATAAAATGGGAAAACTTACTTTCAGGTATGATTGTATTTATTTTCTTGAATTGGTTATTTACATTAACTAATATTTCATGTTTTTCTTCTAACACTTGCTTTGGTTTGTATATAAGTTTAAATCCACAACTCAACAATTCTTTTTCAAAATAATCTTGCTTTTCTTTTGGTATATATTTGAAAAAACCATTTAAAGGCATATAGTTAAAAAATAAATCCGTTTTTATTTGAAGCTCATTTATTAAGTTTGATAATGAAAACTTAATAAGATCAAGCTTTTTATACCTTTCTTCGTTATTATTCACATAAATATAAGGATATAAATCGAATTCAACTTTTGGAAAATAATTATTTTGATATTTCTCTTCAAAGTCAAACCCTCTCAAATATAATTCTTTCAAAAGAAAATTAAATTTTTTAGAATCTGTTTTATACAAATTTCTAAGATTATCTATTAACTCGCTATTGAAATACTTATTTATATTAAAACTATTTGCTTTAACTTCATTTAAATTGGTATAAGACGGGATAATCACTATATCTTTCAACATTATTATCTCTCCCCCGCTAAATTTAATATGTATAAAATGGTGACTATAAGTATATACTCTTCTTCTTATAAAGATTATACTATGTATAGAGTAATTTGTAACAAAATGTATTTAAAAATATTGTTTATTATTTTTAAATACATTATTTTATAATTAATGTGATTATATAATTACAAATTAATTTATATAGAACTACCAGAATATATTTCCATGATTATTAATAGTATAATATACTTACACTACTTTTTTCAAAGGAGGGTTCGGTTTGGCTAATCAAAATAGTAAGTTTAGATGGCCGAGTTTTGTGATTGGTGGGATTTTCTTAATCATTGGTATTGTTATTTTTAGTT
>Ga0079226_10004942_pt1 | contig 10206 bp, 9 predicted proteins | sample Poulit2014_FD_76345 | JGI IMG/M metagenome (GOLD analysis project Ga0079226, IMG submission 76345) | Agricultural soil microbial communities from Georgia to study Nitrogen management - Poultry litter 2014 | ecosystem: Environmental > Terrestrial > Soil > Agricultural land | place: USA: Georgia... | reverse complement strand
TGGGACAAAGGGTTGGGACAAAGGGTCAGACCCCATGTCCCACCGTGATGTCCCAACAAAAAATCGCAGGGGGACTTCACCTGCGACTATTTGACGGTTTCCCTGACAAGTTTGTTCAACAGCAAGTTCAATATGGATAAGATAACAGCTGCAATAATAGCTGTCCCAAATCCTTCAATAACAAATGAATCGTCCATGATGGCTTGTGTGATCATCAGTGTGATGGCATTGATGACAAATAAAAACAGCCCGAGTGTCAGTAACGTGATCGGCAATGTCAAAACAACCAATACAGGCTTAACAATGGCATTTAAAATACCAAGAATGACACTGGCCAACAGTGCAGTGCCAAATCCGTCCAGATGGAATGAACTGAATAGCTCTGCAACAACGACCAGTGCGACGGCATTCAAAAAAACCGATATAATCCAGCGAAGCAGCATTAACGCACCTCCCGCTCATTAGGGATAACGAAAATACCAATAATATAAGCGTAGATGGATGCACCGCCAGCAAATGCCAGTGCCACAAAAAGCAAGCGGACAATGGTTGGGTCAATATCGAAGTATTCCGCAAGTCCTCCGCAAATCCCTGCGATCATACGCTCAGAATTTGATCGATATAATCGTTTTCTCATGTTACACTTCCTCCTTTCACAGTAGTTTATTCAACGAAAATCCCAAATATAAAACGCCTCTTTACCCAGCTGCTGTTTGGCTGCTTCTTTCACATCATTTGTTGTCAAGTTTTCCTGAAATTGTCCCAATATCCCGCTGGCCTGTGATTTATGACAAAGAATGGCATCCATCTTTTGCTCAAAAAACGGCGTCACGTCATTAATGATATCCGGCTTTCCGAGTTCATCAATATAGTCATTGCTGATCGCCTGTGCCCAGACAGTCGGACGGCTTTCCGGATTCATCAGCCGGACTGCCTCGATAGCTGCTGCCCCCAGCGCATTATGATCGGGATGCACAGCATATTCCGGATAATGCGTAATAATCAGGCTCGGCTGAATCTCCTCAAGGATACCTTTTAAATGTTCGGCAACCTGACGTCTGTCTTCAAATTCCAATGTTTTATCACGGTACCCGAGCATACGAAGCTCAACATCCAATTTCGAACATGCATTTGTCAATTCTTCTTTGCGGATTTCCGGAAGTGTTTCCCGATTGGCAAACACGGGTGATCCCATATTTCTGCCCATTTCACCCAATGTTCCGCACAAATATGTGACGGGCACTCCCTGCTCACGGTATTTCGTAATCGTTCCGGCAGCACCGAATGATTCATCATCCGGGTGCGGATAAATGACAACAACATGGTTTTCCATCCTATTCACCTGACCCTTTGCTGCAGAGATTATGAGTGATTTCTTACAAATTTCAACTATTGACCAAGTGGTGTTTCACTGATATGCAATGCAACCATCAACCGACCTTCACGATCATGTCCGGCCAATAACAGCTGGTTTCCCTCATGCATCGTCCAGTCTGTCAATCCTTCCGCATATATCCAACCCATTTCCAGTTTTAATCCAACCCGATAGCTGTTGCCGGCACCAATAATTTTAGCCTGTGAAAAATTGACCTTTGCATTACGAATATATGCACCAACATTATAAGCTTTATTTAAATGGCTCGCATAGGCGCCATTCGTCGTTTCTAAATGAATATAAACATCTTTATCGGTAAACTCTTCCAACTGTTGTTGGACCCTTTCGATTTCAATTGGCTTCATCATCCAGTTCCTCCCAGCATAAACCTCTTCTTTAACCTTATCGGAATGACAGAATGGCGTCAAAAGTTTTGACCGGGATATGTTTGACTTCCCGATGATATATCTCCAGTTTGGTTGATATATCTTCTGTTCGGTCGATATTCTCGAAATTTGGTTGATATATCTGCAGTTTGGTTGATATCCTCGAAATTTGGTTGATATATCTCCCGTTTGGTCGATACCCTCTAAATTCGGTTGATATATCACAGATCCCCCCGATAAAAAGCAGGCACCTGATTCGCTTTTTACTTTTCAAACCAAAAATAAGACGGCAAACCAATAAGGTCTGCCGCCTTTACTCATTTTGTTCCGACTTTTTCCCGCTGTTTCATGTCACGTTCCATCCGCTTGCGATCCCGTTCCAAAATTGGCTTCAAATAGCGGCCTGTATACGACTGCTCGTTTTCAGCAATTTCTTCCGGTGTGCCGGTCGCGATAATTTCACCGCCGCCGTCACCGCCTTCAGGGCCAAGATCAATGATATGGTCCGCTGTTTTGATAACATCCAGATTATGCTCGATAATCAGTACCGTGTCGCCATTCTCGACAAGCCGCTGCAGCACATTCATCAACCGATTGATATCATCGGTGTGCAGACCTGTTGTCGGTTCATCCAAAATGTAAAACGATTTGCCGTTGGACCGGCGATGGAGTTCACTTGCCAGCTTGACCCGCTGTGCTTCCCCACCGGACAAGGTTGTGGCGGGCTGGCCGAGTTTGATGTAGCCAAGTCCCACATCATAAACTGTCTGCAGTTTTCGTTTGATTTTCGGAATATTATTGAAAAAGTTCAATGCTTCTTCAATGGTCATATCAAGAACATCCGCGATACTTTTCCCTTTATATTTCACTTCCAGCGTATCGCGATTATAGCGTTTGCCATGGCATACTTCACATGGGACGTACACATCCGGCAAGAAGTGCATTTCGATTTTGATGATGCCATCACCTTTACATGCTTCACAGCGTCCGCCCTTCACGTTAAAGCTGAACCTGCCTTTTTTATAACCGCGTATTTTTGCTTCATTTGTCTGAGCGAAAACGTCCCTGATGTTATCAAACACACCGGTATAGGTTGCCGGGTTTGAACGCGGTGTCCGGCCGATTGGCGACTGGTCAATATCGATTACTTTCTCGATGTTCTTGAGACCGTTAATCCGCTGGTGTTTACCCGGTTTGACTTTAGCACGGTTCAATTGTTTGGCCAGCGATTTGTATAAAATTTCGTTAACCAATGAACTTTTACCGGAACCAGAAACACCTGTAACAACTGTCAGCAGCCCGATTGGAAATGATGCATCGACATTTTTCAGATTGTTTTCCTCAGCGCCGACAACTTTAATCTGCTTGCGTTTATTCTGCTTGCGCCGTTTTGCCGGCAATGGTATATACTTATCGCCGGCGAGATATTGTCCTGTCAGAGATTCCGGGTTCTTCATCACGTTTTTCGGCGTATCACTGGCAACAATCTGACCGCCATGCTCGCCAGCCCCGGGACCGATATCAATCAAATGATCAGCTGCCAGCATGGTATCTTCATCATGTTCCACGACAATCAGTGTATTGTCCAAATCACGCATCTGTTTCAATGTATTGATCAGGCGATGGTTATCCCTTTGGTGCAGGCCGATTGATGGTTCATCCAGGACGTACAGGACCCCGGTCAAGGCTGAGCCGATCTGTGTGGCCAGCCTGATGCGTTGTGCTTCACCACCGGACAGGGTTCCGGCTCTGCGAGACAGCGTTAAGTAGTCAAGCCCGACATTATTCAGGAATTCCAGACGATCCGTTATTTCTTTCAGGATTAATTGAGCGATTGTTTTTTCTTTTTCCGTCAGGTCAAGATTTTCAAAAAATGCCTTTCCTTCTCTTATGGCATAATCAGTCACTGCGCTGATGTGCTTCCCGTTTATCAACACCGCCAGCGCTTCTTCCTTGAGACGGTGTCCGTTGCAGGTTGGACATTTTTTATCGGCCATATATTTTGACAGCAGATCCCGTGTGAAATCGGACGGTGTCTCCCGGTATCTTCGTGCGATGTTATTCAGGACACCTTCAAAATAAATATAATTATCACGCAGTTTGCCAAAATCATTTTTATATTCGAAACGGATTTTTTCTTTGCCACTTCCGTATAAAATCTTGTCAAGCTGTTTTTTCGGGATATCTTTAACCGGAATATTCATGTCAATGCCATAATGGTCACAGACGCTTTTCAGGAGCTGTGGGTAATACTGGGAACTGATCGGTTCCCACGGTGCAATCGCATGCTGTTTTAATGTTTTCTCCCAATCAGGGATAACGAGATCCAAATCGACTTCAAGGTTTGTTCCAAGCCCATCACAGGACGGACAGGCACCAAACGGGCTGTTAAATGAAAACAGCCGTGGTTCGAGTTCACCAATTGAAAAACCGCAGATCGGACACGCATGATGTTCACTGAACAACAGTTCTTCATCACCGATCACATCGACTATGATATTCCCGTCGCCCAATTTCAGTGCTGTTTCGATCGAATCACTCAAACGGCCGGAAATACCTTCTTTGACAATGATTCGGTCAACCACCACTTCAATGGAATGTGTTTTGTTCTTATCAAGCTGAATGTCATCTGTCACTTCACGCATCTCCTGATCGACACGGATACGGACATACCCTTCCTGTTTCAGCTGTTCGATCGTTTTGACGTGTTCCCCCTTACGCCCGGAGACAACTGGTGCAAGAATTTGCATTTTTGTCCGTTCAGGGTATTCGAGTATCCGATCCACCATTTGCTGTACTGTCTGGGAACTGATTTCGATTCCATGCCGCGGACATGTCGGCCGGCCAATCCGGGCAAATAATAGCCGCAGATAATCATAAATTTCCGTAACTGTTCCAACGGTTGAGCGCGGATTATTGCTTGTTGTTTTCTGGTCGATTGAAATAGATGGGGACAAGCCTTCAATAGCGTCAACATCAGGCTTATCCATCTGCCCTAAAAACTGACGTGCATAGGCGGACAAGGACTCCACGTAACGACGCTGTCCCTCCGCATAAAGTGTATCAAAGGCCAGTGACGATTTGCCTGATCCGGACAGCCCTGTCAATACGACAAAATTATTTTTTGGAATTGACACGTTGATATTTTGTAAATTATGTGCGCGTGCACCTTGGATTGTAATTGATTTGCTCGGCATGAACAGGTCATCCTTCCACTTTGCTTGGTAGTATTTGCTTAAAAGTCGCCGTCCTCAGGCGCCTTCTGCCTTAAGTTCAAGTACAATATCGCGAAGCTCGGCAGCCTTCTCAAAATCAAGCGCTTTGGCCGCTTCTTTCATTTCTTTTTCCATGCTGTCAATCATTTTTGCTTTCTCGGTTTTCGTCATCTCGGCAATATTCGTTTTCTTGTGCTCATAATCCTCAACGTCCTCAGCTGCTACCGTTGCCTGGATAACATCACGGACATCTTTGCGGATTGTTTTTGGTGTAATATTGTATCGTTCATTATACGCCATTTGTTTTTCACGGCGCCGGTTTGTTTCATCAATCGCAACTTGCATCGAGCTTGTCACCTTATCACCGTACATGACGACTTCCCCATTTTCATTACGTGCTGCACGTCCCATTGTCTGGATCAGCGAGCGCTCGGAACGCAGAAAGCCTTCCTTATCAGCATCGAGGATGGCGACAAGTGATACTTCCGGAATATCCAGTCCTTCCCGCAGCAGGTTAATGCCGACAAGCACATCGTATTTGCCGACCCGTAAATCCCGGATAATTTCAAGCCGTTCCAACGTCTTAATCTCCGAGTGCAGATAGGCAACCTTGATCCCGATTTCTTTTAAGTAATCCGTCAAATCCTCGGACATTTTTTTCGTTAACGTCGTGACCAGTACACGTTCATTGCGCTTGGACCGCTTTCTGATTTCCGCAATCAGATCATCCACCTGACCATCGATCGGTCTGACATGGACTTTCGGATCAAGCAATCCGGTCGGTCGGATAATCTGCTCGGTCACATCCGGTGCGTGTGCCTCTTCATACGGGCCAGGCGTTGTCGAAACGTAAATGAGCTGGTTCGTTGCTTTTTCAAATTCCTCAAATTTCAATGGACGGTTATCCAGTGCAGACGGCAGGCGAAAACCATGGTCAACCAGCACTTGTTTACGCGCTCTGTCCCCATTATACATTCCTCTGATTTGCGGCAGTGTCACATGTGATTCATCAATGACACACAAAAAATCATCCGGAAAAAAGTCAAGCAATGTATAAGGTGTCGATCCCGGTTCACGGAACGTCAGATGGCGTGAATAGTTTTCAATCCCGGAACAAAAGCCCATCTCTTCCATCATTTCGATGTCATAATTGGTGCGTTGTTCAAGACGCTGTGCTTCCAGCAGTTTATCCTGTTCACGCAGTTCAGCCAACCGTTCCTCCAGTTCAGTTTTAATATTTTCAATTGCTTTTTTCAGCTTTTCTTCACGGGTGACAAAGTGGGATGCCGGGAAAATGGCAACATGTTCCCGGTCACCGATAATTTCCCCTGTTAATGCGTCAACTTCCCGGATCCGATCAATTTCATCACCAAAAAATTCAATTCGGATACAATGTTCCTCGCGGGAAGCCGGAATGACTTCGACCGAATCGCCGCGCACCCTGAATGTCCCACGCTGGAAGTCAATGTCGTTCCGCGCATACTGAATATCGACCAGATCCCGTAACAGTTGATCGCGATCCTTTTCCATTCCCATTCTTAACGAAAGGACCTGGCTCTCATACTCTTCCGGTGACCCCAGACCGTAAATGCATGACACACTGGCAACAATCAGCACATCACGGCGTTCAAACAAAGCAGATGTTGCCGAGTGGCGCAGTTTGTCGATTTCATCGTTTATGCTGGCGTCTTTTTCAATAAACGTATCAGTCGATGGCACATATGCTTCCGGCTGATAATAGTCATAATAACTGACAAAATATTCGACAGCATTATTCGGAAAAAATTCCTTAAATTCACTATATAACTGCCCAGCCAATGTTTTGTTATGGGCAATCACCAATGTCGGACGGTTTATCTCCGTTATAACATTGGAAACCGTGAACGTCTTCCCCGTGCCCGTCGCACCAAGCAATGTCTGATGTCTTTGCCCGGCTTTCACCTTTTCAACGATTTCTTTAATCGCTTCGGGCTGATCGCCGCGGGGCTCATAATTTGCCACCAGTTCAAATTGATTTTCCAAACTGAAAACCTCCGTTCATTCCATTCCATGAATCTATTCTATCACAATAATGCTGATATTTTAACTGAAAAACGAACAAATATTCGTTTGGAGACTATTTATATTTCACTATCCATTTTACCCGATATGCAACCGAAAAATCATTCACAAAGGGTTCATATAAGTCGGTTGTTTCTCTTGGAGGCGGCTCGTATAATTAAATATAGAAAATTTTATAGAAAGGACGTTACCCAATTACCCATATGCGAAAATCAATGGTTATCATACTCATCGCCATTGTCAGCCTCCTTGCCGCATGCGGACAAAACGGAGATGCCGATAATGAATCTTCCAGCAATGAACCAGATACTGCAACACCAATTGAAGCAGATTTGGAAGTCCCTGAACAGGCTGATAAGGGTGATTCCGTTACGTTTACCGTCACTGTCACCCAGGACGGGGATCCTATATCAGATGCCAGTGAAGTGGAATTTGAAATCTGGCAGGACGGCAACAAAGACGCAAGTGAGATGATTGCGGCTGAAAACACTGGTGATGGCCAATACACCGTGGAAAAAACTTTTGATACAGACGCCGTCTATCACGTTCAGTCACACGTCACAGCCCGCAGCATGCATACAATGCCTGTCAAAGAAATTACAATCGGCAGCCCGGAATCGAATACAGAATCAGGTGAGGCATAAGGATTAAGACGGATACAGGACTGAGAAAAATTCAGCTGCCAGCGTCCTTTAGAGGTGGGAGTGTCAGACTTGAAGAAATCGGTGAGTTAGCCGATTTCAATAATGGCACCCTGAATTTGACGCTTTCTCAGCTTATGTAAACCAAAAAACATCAGCGTTTCATTCCGCTAATGTTTTTTCTTGAGCATATTTGCAATAATAGCTGGCAACGACCGTTGATCAAGGTGGCGATGATAGGCCTCAACATTTTCCTTATACATTTTTCGTTTAGTCTCATCCGTTAAAAAATGTAATAATTGCGCTTCCACATGTTCATCCATATCAACCGGAATCGCTGCACCCATCTGCTCCAGCTGTTCGGCATTGATTCTTTCCTGCCCCGGCAACGGGTGATATAAAAAAATTGGTTTCCGTTTCATGAGGCATTCATTGACTGTAACCCCCCCAGGCTTTGTCAGAACCGCATCAACCTGATCGTACAATCGATTCATGTCGGCTTTATTGTCGATATATGGAATCGGTGTTATCATTTCCCGCCGGTTCCAGCGTAATGCCCGATACAATGTTTCGTTTTGACCGCACAACACGATATAATGAATTTTACCCGAACTGAGTGTTGGCAGCAAATTTTTCAGTGAACCTGCACCCAGACTGCCGCCGGTAACCAGCACCTTTAAGGTATCGCCGTTCATCGATTTATTTCTTTTTTCTGACCGAAACGCATTATCAATTGGTATGCCTGTAACATAAATTTGTTCGGGCCGGACCCCTCTTGACACTAAATATTCCTTTACCATCAATGTCGGAACTAGGTGGTAATCAATCCCGTCAATTCCCCAAACACCATTTACGAAAAAGTCTGTATAAACATTAACTGTGACTGACTGCAGTTTGTTTTTCACTTTTAACGCACTCGCCATGTTCGATGGCAAAGCATGCGTACAAAATAGGATACGAGCATCATGCTGCTTGGTCAGCCGTTTCAAAAAATGGATGAACATGACTTCATAAAGATAACGCCGGTTATGTAAAGACGTCTGTTTATATGCAGCACGCTTGTACAACCAGTCATAAACATCCGGAAAAAATTTAATCCAGTTTAAATAGGTGGCAGAAACCATTTTCTCCAGACTGCCATAGCTGTATGACAAAATATCCACTTTGTCGCACACGATATCTTTATGCCAGGATTGGATTTCTCCAATCAATGCATCTGCAACATGATGATGACCCGTTGGAATTTGCATGAATGGTAAAAATAGTGCCTTTTGCTTCTCCATCGTTTTACCTCCATTGCAAACCAGCCCTTTTGGCTTCAATTACCAATGCCTGTCCCCTCACCTGGATGCTATAATTTAATTGGAGAGGAGTGATGCCATGACGTATTCAATCATAATGCTTATAATCGTTATTATCGGTTTTTGTCTATACAAAGCATATAAAAATACAGAAGATATACAGATTAATAAAATCAATATCGTGCCTGAGTCTGACGGACGACTTCCTGCATTATCAATCCTTCATCTATCCGATCTGCATTTGGAGAATATATCGTTAACACCGTCCCAGCTGGCGGACAAACTGAAAAATGAATCAGTCGATATGATTGCATTGACCGGTGACTTTCTTGACCGCAAGCGGACAATCCCAAAGCTGCTGCCGTATTTACGCGTTTTACGTGATATGAAACCTGCATATGGTATTTACGCCGTTCTCGGGAATCATGATTATGTCCTGAAAGACCGGGATTTAACGAAACTTATTACCGTTTTAAAGCAGCATGATATCCATGTTCTGCAGAATGAGAATGTCAATTTTTCAATCAATGGGCACGTTATCAATATCATCGGGATTGATGACTATAGCACGAGACGCAGCAACCTGTCTCTGGCTTATCAGGGTATAGAAGAAGGCACGAATATTGTTTTGACACATGATCCCAACGTCGTTCTTGATATGCAGGGCCATCCTTTCGATTATTTGATGGCCGGACATTTCCATGGCGGCCAAATCTGCTATCCCAAAGCATATCATCTTGTTAAAATGGGCCAGCTCGCAAAGCAGAATATGATTAAAGGATTGCATATGCATGACAAAACACCTTTTTATATCAGTGAGGGACTTGGACAGACCGGTCTTAATATACGTATTGGCTCGAGACCCGAAATAACGTTTCACCAAATCCCCATCAGTCCCATCAGTCAATCCGAAAGTGCCTGATTTACACTTTTGGGTAATTCAGCAGCCGGTTCGTGGACATGAACAAATAGGCAGGTGGATCCCCGTTTGAGCTGTCCGCAATAAAATTAATAAGCAAGCATGTCAGTTGTTTGTACAGACGGTAAAATCGGTTTTGGATTGAAAAGGTTTCGAAGCCCAGCCGCCGTGTCCCTCTGTTCAGCATGGTTATCCCAATCACAGCTTTTATTTCACGGCTTCTTGGATGCTTTGCAACGTATCGGGAAAGACTCTTTAAATCATCCCTGACCATATGATACAGCAGTAAGGCTCGCTGAACTTCGCTT